>Ga0307513_10005040_pt1 | contig 17495 bp, 23 predicted proteins | sample 15_EM_MG_FD_202174 | JGI IMG/M metagenome (GOLD analysis project Ga0307513, IMG submission 202174) | Populus trichocarpa ectomycorrhiza microbial communities from riparian zone in the Pacific Northwest, United States - 15_EM | ecosystem: Host-associated > Plants > Roots > Unclassified | place... | reverse complement strand
CGCGCGGGGGGCGGCCGCCCGCGCCCCCCGCCCCGTGGCATGTACTTCCGTCGTGTAAGTAATTGAGAGTATGTCATTATTCGGTATGCTTTATGTCACTCGCCCACCCACCCACTCATTCATTGCCTTACTTCCAGTATCATACATCTGTCGAAACGGGCAGGCGGGCTCACGGTAGATCCACCGTGCCCTGAGCGAGGTAGTGTCCTGAGCGAGGCACGGTAGAGTTGCTGTGGCGGAACCGGTGTTTAGTATCATAAGAGTCCTCCTTGGACTATGAGCGCCGCGCCTCGCTGAGGGCACCACCTCGCTCAGGGCACGGTGGGCCTACCGTAGTTAGTAGAGCGTTAACAAATAACCAACCTGAATTTCCATTACCAAATATGTTACTATTATACGTTACCGTATTAGTAGTAATCACTAGTTGATCCCGTATTCCCTACATATATCATACAGTACATACAAATCTCCGGTTTCACATTTCTTACCCCCCCCTTCCCCCTCCCCCCCCCCTTCATCACCATCACCATCATCATAATATACCGAGTGACTTAGGATGACCGCATACCCCGTAACTACAGAACTCGTAGCCCCGCACAAGACGCACATGCCTCTATGCAAGGACCAACCATCAGTTCATCCAGCCATCTCCCTTCCTTCCTTCCTTCCTCCCTCCCTCTGCCCGGGCACCTGCAACCCCCCCTCCCCTCCCCCCTTCTACGAAGCACCGAACATTACGTCAAGATCTTCCCCCATCCATGAGGAATGGAGGTGGAGGCAAGACAACCCCAAGACAACCTACCTGCCTACCTACCTATGATATACCCACCTACCTACCGCCACCCGGCAGTTCCAACGGCACCCGGCAAGGCAAAGCAAAACCTCAGCCCTTGCTGAACTGCATATTTCCGTTTCAGCCACCATTCCCCCCCCCATCCTCCCCCTCCCCCGGTCATACATGATCACTCGTGGAATAATTGGCTGAAAAGTGGTCAAGTGAGATTTTGTGGGTTCTTTCCGTGACTTTTGCTCTGTTTGTCTTACCCTATCTATCTAGGGTTGGGCTGGGAGAAGAAAATAAAATAATAGGAAAGGAGGGTGGGAGGGTGGCAGATAGTAGGTAGGGGGTGGTGGATGGGGTTCAAAAGTTATCATACGGTTGTTCGTAAAAGCCGATAATTATACGAAACTCACGGGGGGGGGGTCGATTGGTCAAAACGTTTCCCCTTCCCTTTCCCTTGTTCGGTCGGGCCTTGTGTGTTTGGAGTTGGGCTATGATAAAACTTGTTATGATACATATGTACGAGTACGGGCTGCCGCGGGGGGGGGAAGTTGAGGTGGACTAGGTAGGTCAGTTAGCTGGACAGACAGCGCAGACTCCACTCATAACAGTACAAACAATCTGCACAGTCTGGCCTGTCTGTCTGTCTGTCTATCAGTCCCTTCCTTCCTTCCTTCCTTCCTTCCGATCCGATCTCTGCTGTATGTACGAGTACGGATAGGCTAGGCTTATGATGTTACATTACATTTCCTTCCAACCTTGCTGTTTTTGTTTTTTACTTTTTTTTTCTCTCTCTCTTTTTTTTCTCTTCCTTCTTTCTCCCTTCATTCTTTCCTTCGCCCGCACGAGTATTCTGCTGTTGTGGCCGATCTTCAAATCGGGCCTGGAGCGGGGGGGGAACGGTTCCGTTTGGTATTTCGAAAAGAAGGGGAAAAAAAAGAAAAGGCTTGAGAAGAAATCATTTGTCCACTTATTTATTTATTTACTGTATTCATTGATTAAATGCAACGGATCATATCTGGCTGGGGCTTGCCGGTACAGTACGGTACTGCAATGTGTAAGCATCGTAGAAGCAGAGCACGATAAAACTGGACTGCCGTGCCGTATGTACAATAAATAACAATAAGGCCATGGGGGGGAAGGAGGACGCAGATATTATTACATCTGGCCGGAGCGGAGCGAGCACAGAAAGCCCCAGGATTACAGGCAAAAAAGCATACCGTATCGCATCAAAATGTCACATACCACCCACTCACTTGTTCCCATTCATTCGCTCGTTGATTTCTGGTGGCGCTCACAATATTTGCCAAATATCATACCGAGAGCGAGCAAGGCATAGCAGAATATGAGAGCATGCCATAGTATAATATGAAAGGACTCGGTATCACGAAAGGCACGTACTGTACACACACGATATGATACTATGCAGCAACCATACCGTATAATACTGTACTGTAGCAAGTAGGCTGGGTGAGTAGATACGGTATCTCTGTGATAAACCCTCAAAGCCTCCAGAATCAAACAAAAGGGAAAAAAGGAAAGAAAAAAGGCGACAAAAAACACTCATCGAATATTTATTTTCTCTCTCCCGCAGGGGATAAGGTTAAAATAGCATATGTGAGAAAAAAGGCCTCGTAGGACGACACCGTGCCTGTAGCACAGGATTAGATAGATAAAGATAAGTCAGATACCGGTGGTCGACATTCTGGACACCAGTAAGCTACTGTAAATTATATTCACATCCTCCCACGACTTCTTACCCATCTGCTTTCCCTCTCCCTCGTTCTGCGTGCTCGGATAACTTACACATTGAAGGTGAGTAACCCCCAAAGAGCGGAAGAGGCAGAAGAGCAGAACATGCAGATTTTGCGCGATTATAGTATCGCAATTTGGATCTTCACATGGGTGGTGTACCGACATTAGGTTAGCATCATTTGGTTACTTTATTTTGAGTTTTTGGGGTTTGTGATAAGGAGAGTCAGTGAGTGAGTGAGTGAGTGAGTGGGTGGGTGAGTTACGGCCCAGGGGGTTGGTCGGTCGCGTGGTTGGTTGGTCAGTGGTGGGTGAGTGAGTGAGATGGGATGGGTACATGTAAATCCCCAGGGCTATTGTGGAAAGGGGAGGAGGGAAGGACAGAAGGGAAGGCGAGAAAGGGCGCAAGAGGAGGTATCATTGGTAGACAACAGAAACGACGATAATAATAAAAAACAAAGCGAGAAAATGAAGAGGTAGAGTACTAGTAGAAGTGCATAGACGATAAAACCATATCGCGCCAAAAGCAAGAGGAGGAGAGAAGAAAAGAAAAGAAAAAAACAACCAACAGATTACAGGAACGAAGAAGGAGACAAACAAAATAAAGCAAAGCCCGATCCAACGCCTTGGGCTTCGCTTCCCGCTCGCATCACCAACCAACTGAACCGACCGGAACAAGCAAGTAGGGCTCCAGCCCCAGTGGCTGAAGCAGCTTATGATAGAAGGATGGCAAGGCGAGAGAAATAAACGAGCGAGGAAAAACAGTGATAACCAACGGGTGGCACGATACACCACCGTACGCCGTACGGCACCGTTCTCGAGGAAAGAAAAAAGAAAAGAAGATACCGTGGGAACTTCGTGCCCGTAGCTGTCAGTGCCGTGAGGGATAAAATATGACTATTACTAGCTCTTATCATTCACATTTTAGGGAATAATATTTAACGATGAAATCTGCTTAGCCAGAATTAGGGATTGCGCGGTTGATGGAAATAGAGAGGGAGAAATGTCATACAGTATCGTAGAAGTTTGCTTGCAAGGTTACACGGTTCGTGTGGGTGTAGGCCATCCAGGGAGGCGATTTTTCCCATATTTTCCCCAGAGTCCGAATTCCCCGTTGAGAATCAATGGATTGCATCTCTCCAAGCTCTAAGTTACGTGGTTTCCTGAAGTTCCTTTGCGGCCTCAGTTCATCCATTGCCACATCCAGCACCCCCCCCATTCTCTGTTTTCCGATTTCCCCATCCTTGCCCGAGTAAGAGAGTACCGCACAGTGCCGGTAAGTTACGCGAAGACATGCCGGTACCAAGCCCGAACCGTAGATCTCTTCCCTTCTCGCTTGTCGACCCAACCCAACCTCCATCTCCACCTCCCTCATCCCCCACAAGAGCAGGAGAACCCCAAACATAGCAATAACTGTAACTCCCTCCTTCCCTCCTGAACCATTCTTAAAAAGGTTTTTCTTTTTGTCGTACGAGAAGGCTATTAGAAATCAGATATTCTCCCTCCCCACCGCCACCACCACCACCACAAGCAAAGCGAGCTTAACCAGCCGGTAACTTCTCCACACAGCACATGGACCGGTATGTTGTGCTTGAGTATGTGCGAGTATGCAGCGCAGTCTGCAAGGGTCCCCCCCCTCCTTCAGGAAAATTAAAAGCGCTTTGCACCTTTTGCACCACGTCCCCGCTTTTTTTTTTTATCTCCTTTGCTTGACTTTGGTTATTGATCGTGATGCCCGGATTGACAAGGTACGGGATGGTAAGTGAAGGTTTAAGCAGGCGAGGCCTTTTGTACGACAGCGGGGGTTCACAAGCAATTGATGCCCGTTTGTTGCAACACCGGTATGTGTGCTTTCGGGCAAGTGGTGGGACCGGTACTGTAGTTCCCAGCGTGGATCTAACAGTGGCGAATCAACGATGGCATGGCACCAGCAGTGATATGATGCTTGAAATCAACATTCATAAGTAATCCGCTTAGCTTACATAATATAGACAAAAATGCGGGGCCCGGCCAAAATAGCCTAGAAAATAACCCATACATTAGTAGTTCGAAATTTTACTGTCGTGAGTATTGCCCCTACTGGTATTGAAAATCAGAAAAAATATATGGGACTATTCGCAGAGAGGAGTGCGTTCCGATCACTTCCTATCAAGTCGCATCTTCCTGGACATGCCGTCACGCTATTGGGAATTTTCGAAAATTATTATTGTTTTAGTTTCAAGTGCCGGCACCATCCTCACTCTTGCTGCTATCCCCGGTATGATGCTGTCCTGTCGGGTGGAGCCGAAGTTCGGTCTTCGGGTAGCCGACTTCCACAGCAGCTGAGGCTAGTTTCACTGTAAACCCACCACAAGCAAAATTAAACTTTGAGGGCATGGCAAAGAGCTCCTCCAGGTGCCAGTGGCTTACAAGTACTAGTACACCAATGCTGGTAGCACAAGCGCAAGCAGGAGCATCGTGAAGGAAAAAAAAAGGAGTTTCGCGAGTGAGCGCAGTACGAATGAAGGGATACGGTAGGATACGATATCCTACGGCATGCGCGCTATAGCCGCTGATTGAATCGAATTGAATTGAACGGCGCACGGTATCATATTCTCGTGCCACCCACGATTGCAGTATGGATATCCACAAAGTGGAAGCAAGGAGTACCAATACGGCGGAACAAACACGACATGCCCACCGAGCATAGTAGGAAAGCCCAAGGCGCAAGAAGGAACGAACGAACAATTGATCGACCCAACTCACAAAACTGAGCAGAAGTCAACGTTGATCGTGAGTCAATTTATCATATCATCATAGGCGCGAGTCTTTTTTCCTCTCCCATTTCTGAATGAATGAAATGGATGTACTGTAGATGAAAGGGAATATTTCATAGACTTTGTGAAGGGAAATCTGGATATGGGGCAGAGGCAGTCCTGGACCAACCAGACCGCTAGGATTTGGCTCTGTATGCGAAATTGCGGAGCCCCTATGGCATCAAATGAAACGGAAATGAAATGAATGAAAAGACGGAAAATCTGTCTATCAGCGTCATCGCAGTCATCATAATCATACGAACAAGTACGAACAAGTGCGGGAAGCGGGGGAGAGAGGGCAGAACGCGGTGTTAACTTGCGGACAGGTGGAATATCAATGGACGATCAGTGCAGAATCATGCCAAAAGTAACCTCTTAGGAAGGGATCACTATTGATGCACCGGATGTTTTGCCCAGTTACCTCCATTGGCGGGCCCTTCCCTTCTTTCCCTCTTTTCTTTCTTTCTTCACTCGTACTGTACTCGAGTACTGTGCTCGAGTGCAAGTCAGAGGAGGCCGTGTGGTGCTTCCCCATCGAGGGAACATTGGCTCCATGATACCAGGGCTTGCAGGAGCTGGGACAGATCTTATCTAAGCAAGTGATAACCTGAAGATCCCTCCACCCACGCATCGGCTGGGCCTCTTAAGCTACAGCACGAATACAGATTTTTACTTTTTTTTATACTTTTTCTTTTTCTTTTTCCTGAGGAATCGTGTACCTGTAGAGTACCGTATTTGCCATATGGTGCAGGAATCTTTACTCATGCGTCTTTGCTAAGAGTGTCTCCGCGAGCCGAACATTTGGTGAGGGCTCTGGCAAAATATCGGCTGGCGGAGGTACTCTCGGCAAAGACGCGCGAGTAGATTGGTGGTAAATTAGTATCATACCCTCACTGCGAAGTTTTTTTTCTAGTTGGCTTTTGGCCATGGCTGAGAGGCCCTAAAACCGGTTTAATCCCTCGATTTCTCTGATCGAAACTTCTCGCGCTATTAGTAGTGTTCTTGAGTACTGCACCTACTCTTCTCTCGGCATCCGGTTGCCCTTTCGATGGGCTGTACTTGAGCACAAGCGCTTGTGCCAGTAGCAGCCATTCCGAAAAGGATACCAACTCTTGGCGTAGAGACACGAGAGCTGTATTTACAAGTATCGGCTCGGATCTGTGACGAAAGAATTTCCATTTCCGCTCCCCGAGCGATGTCGGTCACTATCCGAGCACAACCCCGCATTGCCAAGATTATTTTTCCGTGGCGCAAGTTTGGCCCGGTGTGTTGCAGTTACTCCGAAAACAGGGGGTATATTATGCATCGGCGTTCAGATATGCACATATATTTTAGCATGTATTCCTCCAATCCATGTTTTCGGACACTTCTCGCAGGAGACGAGTAGAGATAATCGGGACCGGGGCAGTTTTGAACAGAGGAGAGATAGGCTGTCAGAGAACGGGGGGCGGAGAGAGGCCAGGGGCGAGGGGTCCAAGAAGAGAAAGAAGAGAAAGAAACAAAAAACACGTTGTTGGTCGGTCTGGGTTAAAATAAAAAAAGCAAAGTTGGCCTTACTTTTGCTTTAGTCTGGCTGTCTGGTTCCGTCGGTGCTCCACGAAGATACGTCCATTGGCCACGATACTCGTACAAACTCAGAACTGCCGAGAAAAACCATCGTCATTGTTCGCCGCAACGGTTATCGTGAAGAAAAAGCAAAAGAGAGAAATGGTTCGATTCCCTGCAGACCGGAGGGGCTGGACGGGGCCCAGCCCTGGAGTGTCAAGCCAAATAAAATAGCACCCCACTTGTATTGGAGGAAGGGAAAGGGAGAGTGATAACCTGTTGCTGCTGAACTTTACTTCTTCGACTGCCTTTCCCTCCCGGGGGAAAAAGATGGGAATAAAGTTCGTCCCCACTTGTGATCACTTTCCATCATTACCACCGACGCTTAGACAAAAGGTGTTTTTTATGATGGGGTTTTTCCGCTCTGTGTGATTGGCTGGGTTGGTATGATACCGGCAGCTGTGTCACCTTCATCTGAAAAGAGAGTCTGTGAGGGTTCGCTTATGGCGGAAGAGAGGAGTTATGAGGTTTGGGTTTTAGGTTATGGATTACGGGTTGTTGATTGATTGATATCTGTTTTTTTTGCGGCGGCTAGGGGAAGGCGGAGGATGAATGATGGGTAACTCGATGGAGGCTTTGGACAATTTTGGACCTCCTTGCAAAACAGTCGCTTTGACTGGCTTGTCTGCTCCACTTGGGAATTTTTTTTGGCTTGTGGGTTTTATTACCCCACCACCCCCTCCCTCCATGCTCCATCGCGATCTGCACGATTGTCTTTCCAACCAATCATTGATGGGAAGGACTAACTAGTGAAGGGTTAGTTCGCTTCCAACGAGCTTATTTCGCGCAGAGTTGTCTTTGGAGGCAACAGTCAGTCCGTAAAGCTCCTGATTGATTGGCGCGTGTGTTGCCTTGTGTGTGGGTGTTTTTAATCTTTGGAAAAAGTGCAGTTTGGAGAGAGTGTGTGAGTGAGAGTGAGAGGATGCGGACGACTGGGATAACCTCTGCATTGCAGGTCGGTCAAATCAGAGGGAATCATTCATCTCACTTACCCGTGGTGCAACGAGAGGGAAATGTCGAGGTGTGGCAGACTTTGGATTCATTTGGGAATATCGCCCTAGCTCTTCATTAAACTGCAAGACTGTGCAGTGCAGCTCATGGATGCGGAAGGAAAAAATAAAATATGGAATGAAAAGAAATAAAAAAAGCCTAGTTGGGCGACTCAACACCGAAGGGTAACATCCCATGATAATTATCCTTTGCTGTACTCGAGTACTGTAGATATGAGGGCGATTTCTGGCCTTGACATGAGCAATGGGCACTCGAGCATTTGCTGCCTCATACAAGCACAGCTGTCTCCGTTTTGCCAGAAAGACATCGCAATCGCACCACACACACACGTACACACACACACGCTCCAACTTGGGGGAGAAGCACTCGCACACCTCCCATTTTCCCTAGGAGAAAAGAGTTGCTACCCAGTTGGACAGAATAGGATATAGATTTCTTATCTCCCTCTATCGGTCGTTTCTTTCCCTCTTTCCTCACCGTACCGTCATCCTTACTTGCTCCCTTTTTTCTTCCCCTTTGGCCTTGTTCTTGTTTACCTGTACGAGTACTTGCCCTCTCACTCGGAGTCGCCCGCAATATTTTAAAGCAAGAGGTCCTCATCCAGCGTTTTAGCTCCGACTTAGCTGTACTATAGGCCATTTCCTTCTTCCTTAGTACCTAGTCTAGAAAGTTCGTATTGTACGAGAGTTTTCCCTTTGTTTAGGCTTTTGCCCTTCCCTTCCCCATCTCGTCACGGAGAAGGATCTCGCCACTTACGCACCGAGTTTTTCTGTTCGGAAACAGGAACTATCGTGTGCTTCACTTTACCCTTATTCTGCTTGTACCTGCCTGCAACAATAGCTCTGGGACGGTTAAGGGAAAGATATTTTCCACTTTATTTCCTTTTTTTGGATAGAAGAATTCCTTAAAGCGGGTGGGCCTCGAATCGACCCTGGCCCGCAAAAGAGAGGGAGACACACAGACGCACCAACCCAAGGACGAGGGACGAGGACTGACCCCGACTGCTAAGAGCGAACGGAGGCTGGCCTCACCCACCCATCCACCCATCATCACCGCCCACCACCCAGCAGGAGCAGCAAGCAAGCAGCAGCAGCAGCAGCAGCAGCAGCGGCGGCGTCCATCCATTTCCCACCTTGCTCTTTGCTGCCTCGCTAGTTCTGTCAGCGTTCGGCATTCCCAAGCCCAACAGCAACGCCTTTGGGAGTGTGGAAGGAAAAAGGAAAAAAAAGGCAAAAAGGAGGGAAAAGAAAAGAAAGAAAGAGAAAAAGAAAGGAAGGGGGAAAAAAGAAAAAAAAGTTGAAAGCAACGCCCCCTACCCTACCGTCCGACACTTTCTTGACTTGCTACGCCGAGAGGGAACAAATTCGATTGCCATATCGGTATTGTAACTCAACTCACCACCCCCCCACCCCCTTCTCGCCTCTACAGCTCAGGAAAGCATCGTGACTTTGTCTCACCCACAACAAATCCCCCCAGTCCACCACCACCGCCTCTTATTTCTCCCCTTTTTTTTCTTATCCTTCCTTCCTTCCTTCCTTCTCCACTCTACCGAGGGGAACGGCGGACGCTTGCTGCTGCTGCACACCCTAAACCGAACTGGCCGTATTTCATTACTTGTATAGTACCGGTACCCCCTCCACCCCCCAGCAAACCGACCCAGAGGAGACTGGAACCAGAACGTAGCAAGAGCACCGGTTGCCCCAAGTCGCTCCTTTAGCCGTCCGCCCTTTGCCTCTGCCAGCCAGCTCTTTCCGTCTACCTGCCGCCGCGCGCCCAATCCCCCCCCCTCCCCCGTCGTGCCTTTCAAAACTACACCCACTGCCCCAAGAAAAAAGACCCTATCCTTTCAATTTACCTGATTATAGAATCCCTCCCCCATACATTACAATACAACTACAACCCATCCCCCCATTCTATCTCACTTTCCCTCCTCCTCGCTTACTACAACCTGGATTCGTCTCAACTCATCCTTTGCCCCCATCGACATCACCGCTGTCCGGGAACCAGAATGCCATTGAGACGGCGTTCAGAGCCATGAGGTCCCTCAGCCAAAATCGTTCTTTCGGAAATAACCATTCTTCCCGTTCGCATGTTCCTAACCATAATCATTCTTACTCTCAATCATTGACATCTCCTACTGCTACTCCCCCTCCTCAACATTCACAGTTACATCCCCCTCCCTCTACTTCTACAGTTACTACCTCGAGGGATTGGCGGGAAGAAAACGCCTGTTCTCACGGTGCAATGGAATACCATAACAGTCACTCTGCCGGACACTCGTCGAATAATACCTCCGCTACCACTTCTACACACGCATCGACAGCTTCAATGTTTTCCCTTGCAAACTTTCACCAGCCTCATAGCCGCAATCCTACCCCACCGACCCCTATGTCATCCCCTGGTCTATATTGTCCTCCACATGTTCCGCCTTCTGACAAGACTGCTACGGGTCCCCATCTCCACCCTAGTCAGTATCGCCAGCCAGAACACAATACTTCGGTGAGGGAAACACATTTACTTGATCTTGACTTTGACCCAATTTCCGGCCGGAAGATCATAAACCACTATTCTATAATCGACGAGATCGGACGAGGCGTTCACGGTAAGGTGAAGCTCGGGACCGACCTTGACACGGGGGAGTTGGTGGCCATCAAGATTGTAGAGAGATCACAGGATCGCCCTAGACTGGGTCGTCGCGGTGACGGTGAATCGGAGAAGAAGGTTCGTCGGGAAATCGCCATCCTTAAGAAATGTTGTCACGAGAACGTGGTCCGGCTACTCGAGGTTATCGACGATCCTCAGAGTAAGAAGGTTTATTTGATCCTGGAATATGTTCAACTGGGTGAGATTATTTGGAGGAAACCTGGTGATTCCGACGTTTTGCGGCGGGAGCGTCGCCGTCTGCGTCGTGAATTTGGGGCCAACTTTGCCGCGCGGCGGGCGGTGACCGAGCGTGGCGAGGGTGAGGATACATGGAGGTGGAGACGTCGGCCTCGTAGGAAAAAAGAGAATGGTCAATTTTGGTCGTTGGAATTTGCTTCTGATTCTGAGCATGAACAAAGTGCTCCCCATCCCCCACTACCAAGACTCCCACCCACGACCTCTGCCGACCTGCCTCCCCTCGGCTCTGATACCGAGCAGCTCCCGCCCTCTCAGACTCTTGATTACTCATCTGATAGTTCTACCAGTAGCTTGTCGAGCGAAGATGTTACCCATGTTCCTTCTCTTACCATTGAAGAAGCGCGTTGCACATTCCGTGATACGGTTCTCGGCCTAGAATACTTGCACTACCACGGCATCATTCACCGTGATATCAAACCTGCAAACTTGCTATGGACACAGGATCGCAGGGTCAAGATATCTGATTTTGGAGTGAGTTTTCTTGGCAGACCGATTAGGGATTATGAGGATGGATATGATGGCGAGGAGGCTACTGGGCTTGAGCAGAACGAGTTGGAATTGGCCAAAACTGCTGGCACTCCAGCGTTTTTTGCACCTGAGCTTTGCCATGTTGGTGAGTTGACCTATGCTCCCACGAGCTCCTGTTTCATGTCGTTTTGTATATTTCCTATATCTTGCTTTTGATTTATATAAATCTAACATTTTTTATCCCCCCAGATCACAACCAGCCACGGCCTCAAATCACTAGCGCAATTGATGTCTGGGCTCTCGGTGTCACGCTTTACTGCCTTGTCTTCGCTCGCTGCCCGTTCATGGCAGACAACGAATTCCAGCTTCTTAGAGTCATTGCGAAGGACGAGCTCGTGATTCCTGACCGTCGAGTTCGCCCTGCCAAAGCCATCGATCCTTCCAGACCGGGTAATGCTCCACCGACGGCTGAAGAGCTGCTTGAAATGGAGACAGAACCGGTCGATGTTGATCTCAAAGACTTGCTCAAACGGCTTCTTACAAAAGACCCAACCAGAAGGATAACTTTGAAAGAGGTTAAGCGGCATCCGTGGGTTCTCCATGGTATCGCTGATCCTTGCGCCTGGGTTGACGAAACGGATCCGGAGAGAATGTCAGACGGCAATAAGATTGAGGTTACCGTGGAAGATGTGGAGAAGGCTGTTTCTAGTGCTGGCGTGTTGGGCCGGGCTAGAAGCGCTGTCAAGAGAGCTGTCGAATGGGGAAGAGGGCTGCGTAGGAGAGCCAGCAGTACTGCAAATGTGATTTCGCCGAAGGATGCGAAGATCTTGGCTGAGAAAGAAAGGGAAGTTACAGCAACTAGATGTTGCCCAAGTGCGCATCTGGGTGATGATGACGGGGAACTACGTTGGATGGGAAGCAATCCTCAGTGGAGAGACGAGGATAGGTCCCCGCTTTGGGCATGCTCGGCAGCCAAAAATGCAACCTCTCCCGACTTTGTGCGAGATGGGGGTGACCACTGCGGTTTCAACGGCGAATCATCGGATCCCAACTCACCCCGTCGGTCGGATTCTGAATCTCAAAGATTGCAGGGAAAGTGTTCATCCACACTCTGTGCTCCACCGCGACGCCATGCCATTACTGGTAACGAACCCTGTGGAACTCATGCGGGTTTCCATCGGACGCATGGAACTCTTTCCCAGGGCAGACCAACCGAGAATCCTCACGTTTCTCGGTCGGACACCTCTTTGAGAGCACCGAGTCATGGCCATCACGGAGGCAGCTTGATTGGAAATGGAATGAGACGAGTAGTTCGCAGTATGAGAAGTGGGGGGTTTCATGATAATGGAGACAGGGTGAAAGGATCCGCGAGTCGGGAGGATAGTCCAATGAGAGCGCGGGATTCACTCGCAGGTGCACTGCGTGGTGATCACTCCTTCTATGCCTATGGAACTGGCTCGTTGCATGTTCAGATTCCTAATGGTCGGAGGCATAGTTATGCGGGAATCGACGTTGGCGGCGGATCGGTGATTGACAACAATCGGCTTCCCGCGATCGATTACAAACCCCGATGGGATAGGGACATTGGTAGAAAATTGGCCTCGTTTACTATGAAAGATAAACCATGTCCTCCGAGCCCCGACGATGAGGTGTCGATGGAAAAAATTTGGGAAAGGGATCAGCAAAAGGCGTTGTTGCGACATGAGGAGCGTGACAAGTATGCCTCCCCTGGAGCATCTCGTGCAGATGTCACCCCTGGATGGACGAAGGAAAGCTACTATTACCCTTCGCATGATTCGCCCACGCCTCCGATTATGATGGAACGAAAGAATCGTGGCTTCTTTGATGACCATATTCAAATGCCCATGAATTCTAGCCAACCGAACCATCTCATTTCTTCGTCTAGCGAGGAACAGTTCGCTACAACCGCTGGTTCAAGCCTTACCAATTCTACAAGTTTCCCCTCTGTGCCAAGCATAATGTCGGAGAATAGCTCCGTTAGCAGCGAATTTTTCAATAGCCGCTACTCTCGGAAGAACTCCATTGCTGGGGTTGTGCACGAAGAAGAGTTCGACACGAATTATCGCCCGCCTACACCTTTCCATCAGAGCAGGCTTTCGAACATCAGGCAAATCGACTCCGATAACGAACATGGAGCGGAGGCCGATCTTGACGATGATGATGATGACGACAGTGATGGGGGCTTCATAATGGAAGTCCCACCTCCCAAGAAGAAGAGTCTGCGAAGTGAGAGCGTTGCTACCGGTGAGCTCGCTATAGGGCCCCTTGACTCTATCGAACCTGTGCCGCGCACAAGAAGGCGAAGCAGGAGCAGCAGTGCAACTCTCAAAGACAAGAAGGCTCGTCGAGGCAGAACCAAGGAAAAGGTTGTAACTGAAGCTTAGTCTGCTTCTTGTTTTCTACCACTTCCTTATCACAAGAGTTTCATTTTATCAGGAGTGTTTATGGGCCAATTATCTTGGATTGTAGTGGTATTTTCTGCCTTGTGCTTTGCTTCGCTTTTTTCATCTTTTTTTTCCATTCATATTTCCCTTTGGCTTTGCATATGGGTTTTTACTGCCTCTTTTTCCATCACCTCCACCCCACTCATCATCTCCTATACCTCGCTTTTTCCCAAACCGCATTTCCACTTGGATCATATTTCTTTCGTTGTAAGTATTAATCCTTTTGTAATATTTTCCTGTGTCTCTGGGGGCTGGCTTTATACCCGTGTTCATTCTCGGGCTGAAAAGTTTTTGGTTTTTTTTATCCATTTCCTTACCGGTGCTCGTTTTATTTCCCGTTTCCATTTTTTACGCTTTGGGATTTGCTATAGATGGATACTCTCTCGGTGTTTGACTTTTACGTTTATGAGTGAATGGACGTTGCCGATTACTTTAGGACTTTGGTTTGGCTGGTTGGATTAGTTGAGTTTGGTCTGGATTCTGGGCAACGGGGTCGGTCGGTTGGTTGGTTGGTAATCGGTTGGTTGGTGGTTCAGTGCTCTAGTGGGATTTGTCGTGAACGGGAATGAGTGAAGATGGAGGATGGGGGAAGGATTCACCCGGAGCAGGCTTGTTACCGGATTAGGTTTATAGATGTATAGCCAATCTAATCTTTACAAGTATGATAATAATATTATGGTACTATGCACGTGAGAAACCGCCTCTGTTCTGTCCAATTCGTCTTCTGCACAGATAGTAGGATGCGGTTTGGGACGGACTCTGTAACGCAGGGTGCACTGTAATACCCCAACAGTACTCATAAGGCTGCATTTCACTGTATTTTATTTATTTTTCTCCTGTTTTTCTTTTTCCAATTGGGAGGGAACACCTGGAAGATTCCGGAGCGCCGTGTCTGGGCTACGTACCAGGCTATTCTGGCTCAGCTAGCCTCATCTCCATGATGGATGGATGGGGGGGGGGGATGTATGTTGGTGAGGTGCCGGAGAGAGATAACTTATGCCATGCCATGTCAGTGTAATGTGGTTTTGTCCGCTTATGTGCTTGCTTGCTATCAGATACTGGTTCGATTCGATATATTACAGTATACTGACTGTGCCTAGCCGGCGTCCGTCAGGTACCGGTACTGGAACAATACTGTGGGAACACAGCTGTGCTGGTACTAGTACTTGCACTCGGTGATGAAGGAGATATTCGCCGTCGTCCAAAGGTGAATTTTGGCGCTGAAATCAGTATCATACTTAATGTGGGCGAAGGGAGATATTTAAGGGGCGAGAATAGGGCCTTTCCCCTTTCTATTCTGTTCTTCTTCTTCATAACTTTCATCGATGGAACCATCAAGTTATTTTCCTAATTATGATACTCTCTACTTTTTCCCTCCCTTTTCCAGTCTCGGTGGCCTGCATATCTCCAAGAACCACTTTTAAGCAATTGCTGCTGTCTCTCTCTCTCTCCCCCGGTGTTAGAGAGAGAGAGAGAGAGAGAGAGAGAGAGCCGTGTCTTAGAGAATTGCCATTTCCCAAAAATAACGCCTCGAACCAGGGGAAACCCCTTCCACAGTGAGCGCTGTGTCTTTGCCATACCAGTTATGATAGCCTGACGGCAGCATCCGATCCCATACCTCACACACACTCTCTCTCTGATACCAGTATCATACTGTACCGCCGTTACATCCAGCCAGCCTTCGGATCCTCCATTGTAACAAAGCGCAACAGAGCACAGCGCATACCGTGGGGCTGCCGAACACCGGAACAATCCACACCCTTTCCCTACCCCTATCTTATATCCTTGTCAACACCGGGCCTCACGGAAAACACGCTAATTTGAGGTAGTTTCGACTTCCTTCCTTCCTCTCGTATGATACGTGTTTATTTATTTATTTATTTATTTGCCGGGTGCTTTTGCTTCGCATGAGTGAGTGGAATATTATTATCTTATCAAAAAGGCTGCGGGAAAAATCACTCACGCTGGGAGGGGGAGGGGGAGCGAGGAAGGGAGGAACCGGGGGGCTGGGTTGGGTTGTTATCGTGGGTTAATGGGTGGAGGAACGGGTTAGCATGGATGAATGAATGAATGAATGAATGAGTGGATGGATGGGGAAGTGGTGGTAAGCTTACACACCTGTTCCGTTTTTGTTTGCGGGGGAAGTGGGAGGAAAGGTTGTCGGGTTAATATTAGTTATCTGGTATCCGAGGTTGGATTGTACTTGTATGTCAAGGAAGTCCCTAGGTTTGGGTTATCCGGGATAAACTGGTGCGATACGGGGGTACCTATCTTTGCCTATTCTCCGGTCGTACAAGTACCATGCCTGCTTAATCGTAAAGTTGTCTCACACACCTCCGTCCGTTGACAAGATATCATAGGCATTAGCAAGATCACTATAAATCACTCGCATTATGCTAATGTCTTACACACACCCACTGCTAATTATCGTACCGGTGTGTTTCGCCGTATACGGTATCGCTAGCTCTAGGCACGTGGAACTTGTGAACCGCCGGGTCGCGTAGATACCGCTTATGGCGGTTGATAGTGTTTATTGATTGATGAAGGTGGTATTATACCCAGGAGGAATGGAGGGGGCGTATAGGACTGTGTTTTTTTTGATAATAGGGGGCTTGGTAATAGAGGGGGCCGCTCGGGTGCAGTTATGTTCTAGAAGGGTTTCCGAGGCAACTTTATGTTCTCACGGTATTGTGCTACGATGGAGTGCACTAATTTAGTGCGTTGAACGGGATCCGCGATTGGGAAGTAGGTAGGTAATGGTAACATTCCTTCGATTTGGTATTCGCATGGATCCCATGTCTGCCTACTGCCTGGCCGGATAGCTTAGGAGTGAAGGCAAGATACCTGAGCCTTAGGATGTGAGGGAGTGCTACTGGAATGGCACAGTAAGGCGTCGTGCATTTTCTTGACCTCTTATCTACTTGCAAAGGCTGAACGGTCATTGTTCTTCCCCTCCCTGTATATATCCCAGTGAGGGGATTACAATGCTCCGTGAAGAGAATCATCTCATAATTAGATGTGATACTTTGTCTACCATCCAAATGTCAGACTACACTTGTGGCCTAAGGTTCCCGCGATGAGTCGATCCGGGTACACCCCCCCCCCCCCATCCCTTTGTATTATCGCCCCTACTACTGTGCCAATCTTGTTGTGCATTCTGAAAAGTGCCAATTGGGAACGCTGTGTCGCCTTGATGTGTGCTTGGGATCCTGTGCTGGTGGATCCCGGTACGCCTTAGCCGTGTGCAGCCGTGTTGGTGGTAATTAGCCTTACCGGCACAGCCGGGTTGGTATACGTAGTGCTTGCTACATTTCGGTATGTTGTGTACTTTGGGTTTAGATGGGGGGAGGTTAGTCTGGCTAGGCTATAGAATGGCTATGCTTGCGGTGGTGGTGGCAGGGTGTATGAGTGATTGTGCTCCCTGTGAGCTTTCAGGGTTGTTCTGGATGGATGGTGAGATTGATAGTGAAGGAGCTATTGCTGCTTTGCTGCTAGTGTGGTAAGAGGATGGGGAGGGGAAGAAAAGGCATAAATAGAGGTTTGCGCTGGATGTTAAGAAAACTAATGATATAGGTATAGTAGCCATGCTGATAAGTCTCGAGATTAGTGAGGTCTACCTAGCTAGTTGGCGCGAACTCAAAGATTACGACGTCAGGGGGGGGGGGGGGGGGGGGGGGCCCGTTTTGCCAGGGGTTAAACATTTTATTTGAAAAAATA
>Ga0307513_10005039_pt1 | contig 17496 bp, 16 predicted proteins | sample 15_EM_MG_FD_202174 | JGI IMG/M metagenome (GOLD analysis project Ga0307513, IMG submission 202174) | Populus trichocarpa ectomycorrhiza microbial communities from riparian zone in the Pacific Northwest, United States - 15_EM | ecosystem: Host-associated > Plants > Roots > Unclassified | place... | reverse complement strand
ATCTCGGCCAGGGCGTGGCGCATCAGCTCGCCGGCGCGCAGCTGGCGCTGGCTGGGGCCGCTCGTGGCTCCGCGGCTCGGGGGAGTATGACGTTTCATGGCGCCGGCCTTTCCGCCCTGGCCCGCGGCTCGAACGCCTGGCGCAGGGAAGGGCGGGCTTCTAGTGGCATGGGCGCGGGAAGTCCAGCGCGAGAGCTGAGACGGGCTAGGTCTTGAGGCGCAATTCCGAAAGCGCGCCTTCGAACCCGGTCAGGCGCCAGACGCCGTCCTGGCGGGTGAAGATCAGGAGGCAGGGGCCGTTCTTCTTGCGCGTGGCGCAGACCCGGCCGTCGGGCAGGGCCTGGAGCGTGCTGCTGATCGCCAACTGGCCCGGGATCGGGGTGGCGGGCTTGTAGCCATAATATTCGGCCACCTGGCGGAAGACCTGCGGCTGGAGCAGCGCCTCGCCGGCCATGTCGGCCAGGGTCGGCGCGAGCAGGGCGCCCAGCGCCTTCAGCCCCGCGCCGCCGCTCTTGGCCGGGCCGACCTCGGTCATCAGCCGGGCCTCGATCTCGCGCTTCAGGGCCGGGCGGTCGACATGGGCGTCGAAGGCGGCCTGGTCGTTGTCGCGGATGGAGACAAGCAGGGCGTGGACATCACCCGCCGCATCGATGCGCTGGGCGGTGGCGCAGCCCCACAGCAGGGCGGCGGCGAGGGCGACGGCGGCCGGGATCTTGAGGTTCACGGGCAGGCCTCCGGACAGGATCGAGAACGCAGGGCGATCCATATCCCAGGAAGAAGGGGCCGAAAAACGACGGCCCCGACTTTCTAGAGGCTGCGCTTGACCTCTTCGAGGGTGAAGCACTCGATGATGTCGCCGGCCTTGATGTCCTGGAAGCCCTGGAACGCCATGCCGCATTCCTGGCCCGACTGGACCTCGTTGACCTCGTCCTTGAAGCGCTTGAGCGTCTGCAGGACGCCGAGCTCGAGCACCACCACGTCGGCGCGGACGATCCGGACGCGCGCGCCCTTGCGGACCACGCCTTCGGTGACCTTGCACCCGGCGACCCGACCGATCTTGGTGATGTCGAAGGCCTGCAGGACCTCGGCGTTGCCGAGGAAGGTTTCCCGCTGGATCGGCGCCAGCATGCCCGAGAGCACGCCCTTGATGTCGTCGATCAGGTCGTAGATCACCGCGTAGTAGCGGATCTCGACGCCTTCGCGCTCGGCCAGCTCGCGCGCCTGTTTCGAGGCGCGGACGTTGAAGCCGAGGATCGGCGAATTCGCCCCCTTGGCCAGCATGACGTCGCTTTCGCTGATCGCGCCGGCGCCCGACAGGATGATCCGTGCGCGGACCTCGTCGGTGCCCAGCTTGTCCAGCGAACCGACGATCGCCTCGGCCGAGCCCTGGACGTCGGCCTTGATGATGACCGGCAGCTCCGAGATGCGCTTGTCGAGCAGCTTGGCCATCATGTCGGCCATGGTGACGCCGCCGGCGACCGGCGAACCGGCCTTCTCGCGCTTCACCCGGGTGCGGTACTCGGTCAGCTCGCGGGCGCGGGCTTCGTTCTCCACCACGGCGAAGGGCTCGCCCGGATCGGGCGTGCCGTCCAGGCCGAGAATCTCCACCGGCATCGAGGGCGTCGCCTCGGTCAGTTGCTCGTCGCGCTCGTTCAGCAGGGCGCGAACCCGGCCGAAGTTTGAGCCGGCGACGACGATGTCGCCGCGCTTCAGCGTGCCGCGCTTGACCAGTACGGTGGACACCGCGCCCCGCCCGCGGTCGAGCTTGGCCTCGATGACCATGCCGTCGGCGGTGCGGTCGGGATTGGCCTTCAGGTCCAGCAGTTCGGCCTGCAGCAGGATGCCTTCGATCAGGTCCTCGAGGCCCAGCTTCTGGGTCGCCGACACCTGGATCGCCTGGGTGTCGCCGCCCAGGCTCTCGACGACGATCTCGTGCTGCAGCAGCTCGTTGATCACCCGGGTCGGATCGGCGCCCGGCTTGTCGATCTTGTTGATGGCCACGATGATCGGGGCGCCGGCCGCCTTGGCGTGCTGGATGGCCTCGATGGTCTGGGGCATCACGCCGTCGTCGGCCGCCACCACCAGGATGACGATGTCGGTGGCGGTGGCGCCGCGGGCCCGCATCGCCGAGAAGGCGGCGTGGCCGGGCGTGTCGAGGAAGGTGACCCGCTCGCCGGCCGGCAGGCGCACCTGATAGGCGCCGATGTGCTGGGTGATGCCGCCGTGTTCGCCGCCCGCCACGTCGGTGGAGCGCAGCGCGTCGAGCAGCGAGGTCTTGCCGTGGTCGACGTGGCCCATGACGGCCACGACCGGGGGCCGCGACACCAGGTGGTCGTCCACGTCCTCGGCGCCGATGAAGCCCTCTTCGACGTCGGCTTCCGACACGCGGCGGACGGTGTGGCCGAATTCGGTGGCCACCAGTTCGGCGGTGTCGTTGTCGATGACGTCGTTGATCTTCAGCATCACGCCCTGACGCATCAGGAACTTGATGATCTCGACGCCGCGCGTGGCCATCCGGTTGGCGAGCTCGCCCACCGTGATCACGTCGGGGATGATGACCTCGCGCGCGGCGCGGGCCTGTTCCTGGGCGCCGCCCTTGCGCTTCTCGCGCTCGCGCTCCCGGGCCCGGCGAACCGAGGCGAGGCTGCGCATCCGCTCGACGGCGCCCTCGTCGTCACCGGCCACGGCCTGGATGGTCAGGCGGCCTTCGCGACGCTGCGGGGCGCCCTTGGCGCGGCTGATCGCCTTGGACGGGGCGGCGGCCTTGCGGCGATCGTCCTCGTCGTCGGGACGGCGGTCGAGGTTGGCCGAGCCGGGACGCGGCGGCTGACGCGCGGCGCGCTGGACCTCGGGCGTGGCGGGCGGGGCGTTGGGCGCCGCGCGCGGCGGACGCGGGCCGCCGGGGCGGGCGCCGTCGCGCGGGCCGGCGGGACGCGGCGCAAGCGCCGAATAGCGGACGGTGTCGGCGCCGGCGGGCGGGCGCGGGCCGCGATCGCCGCCCTGCGGCGGGCGGTCGTCGCGGCGGGGCGGCGGACGGTCGCCTTCACGGGGCGGGCGCGGGGCGAAGCCGCCGGCGTCGGCGCGAGGCGCGCGCTGGTTGAACGAGGCGCCTTCGAACCGGGCGCTGGGGGGCGCCGGGCGATAGGTGGTGGTGCTGGGCCGGTCGTCGCGGCGTTCGCGCGACGGCTCATAGGTGCGGGTCTGGCCGGCGCCGCGGTCGGCGCCGCGATCCACGGGCCGGGACTGCGGTGCGGCGGCCGCCGCGGGGGCCGGCCGGGGTTCCGGGGCGCGAGCGACCGGCGCTTCCACCGGCGGCGCCACGGGCGCGGGGGCGGCAGCCGGGGCCGGGGCCTCAGCGACGGGGGCGGCGACAGCCACAGGGGCGGCGACGGGCGCGGGCGCGACGGAGGCCGGGGCCGCGGCAGGCGCCGGCGCTTCGGCGGCGCGGGCGGCCGCGGCGGCGGAGGCGGTCTCGGCGCGCGCCCGGTCCTCACGGGCCTGCTGCTCGGCGGCCTGGCGGGCCTGCTGCTCGCGGGCGAGTTCGATGGCGCGCTGGCGGGCGCGCAGCTCTTCGGACGAAAGGCCCGAATTGTCCTGTCCAGCCGACGGCGCGCGCGGCGCCGGGCCGGGGGCGGGCCGCGGGTCGAAGACGCGCTTTTCGGCCGGCGACGGCGCGGCGAGGTTTCCCGCCGGCGCATTGTGCATGCGCGCGCGCTTGGTCTCCACCACCACGGTCTTGGAACGGCCATGGCTGAAGCTCTGCTTCACCGTGCCCGCGCTGACCGACCCCGCACCGCGGGGCTTCAGGGTCAAGGGCTGGCGTCCGCCGGGGGCGGAGGGGCGGCCGTTGTCGTTGTCGTCGCTCATGCGCTCGCTTTACTTCGCGGCCGGGATCGGCCCCAGCCTTCTCGTCAAATGAATCTCGGCGCGCGGGACGCCTGGTGTCCCGCCCGCCGCCTCAAGGATCCTCGCGCCAACTCTCAGGAAGGAGCGGGCGGAAGCCCGATAACCGCAAGACGTCGAAGGTCCAGCGATCGGCGGCTCGCCCCGCAAGGAAGGCGGTGTGTATCACATTCTCCAGGCCCAAGGCCAAACCCAATTCCTCGGAGCGAAAGACGCCGAGGATACGGGGTGGAGCCTTGGATCGGCGGACGGCCGAAAGCATCTTGCGCCGACCGTCGTCCGCGCCGTCGGCGGCTTCCACCAGCCAGGCCGCGCGGCCCGCCGTGATCGCCGCCGAGACCTTCTCGAACCCCGAGATAAGATCGCCGGCGCGGCGCGCAAGGCCCAGGCCGTCCAGGACCCGCCTGGCCAGCAGGGCGTCCACCTGGTCGGCCAGGCCGGGCCCGGCCGCGAGCTTGGCCTTCGCCGCCCGGGAGAACAGCCCCTTCTTCGCGGCGGTCTCCACCGCGGCGCGTTCGGCGGCGACCCAGAGGCCCCGCCCCGGCAGCTTGCGCGCCAGGTCCGGGACCACCACGCCGCCCGGCCCCGCCACGAAGCGGATCAGGCGCGCCTCGTCCATCACCTCGCCCGAGGCGATGTCCCGCCGCTCGCGGGAAGCTTCGGCGTGCGTGGCGGCGGGCGCGGTCATCCAGCAGGCCTCAGGCGTCGCGGGCCTCGCCCTGCATCTCGGCGGCGGCGAGGTGTTCGGGATCCTCGATCGCCGGCTCCTCGATCTCCTCGACCTCGGGTTCAGCTTCAGGCTCGGGCTCCGGCTCGATCCAGCCCATGGCCACCCGGGCGCGCATGATCAGCAGCTCGGCGTCCTGGGCGTCGAGCGCGAAGGATTCCAGCACGCCCGGCTCGCGGACCCGCTCGCCGTTCTTGCTCTCGAACCAGCCGCGCAGGTCGTCGGGCACCAGGCCGGCCAGGTCCTCGACGGTCTTGATCGCGCCTTCGCCCAGGGCCACCGCCATCGGCAGGGTGACGCCCTGGATCTCCAGCAGGCCGTCCTCGACGCCCAGTTCGCGCCGCTTGGCGTCGAACTCGGCGGCTTCCTTCTCCAGCCAGTCGGTGGCGCGGGCCTGGATCTCGCCGGCGGTGTCCTCGTCGAAGCCCTCGATCGAGGCGATCTCCGAGGCGTCCACATAGGCCACGTCCTCGACGGTGGCGAAGCCCTCGGTGACCAGCAGCTGGGCGATGACCTCGTCCACGTCCAGGGCTTCCTGGAACAGGGCCGTGCGCTCGGCGAAGTCGCGCTGGCGGCGCTCGCTCTCCTGGCTCTCGGTCATGATGTCGATCTGCCAGCCGGTCAGCTGGGAGGCCAGCCGGACGTTCTGACCGCGACGGCCGATGGCCAGCGACAGCTGCTCGTCGGGCACCACCACCTCGACCCGCTCGTCCTCCTCGTCCATGACGACCTTGGAGACTTCGGCGGGGGCCAGGGCGTTGACGATGAACGTCGCCTCGTCCGGGCTCCACTGGATGATGTCGATCTTCTCGCCCTGCAGTTCGGCGACGACGGCCTGGACGCGGCTGCCGCGCATGCCGACGCAGGCGCCGACCGGGTCGATCGAGCTGTCGTTGGAGACCACCGCCATCTTGGCGCGGCTGCCGGGATCGCGGGCCACGGCGCGGATCTCGATGACCCCGTCATAGACCTCGGGCACTTCCTGGGCGAACAGCTTGGCCATGAAGCCGCCGTGGGCGCGGCTGAGCAGGATCTGCGGGCCCTTGGTCTCGCGGCGGACGTCGTAGATGTAGCAGCGGATGCGGTCGCCGATGTTGAAGTTCTCGCGCGGGATCGACTGGTCGCGCCGGGCGATGCCCTCGCCGCGGCCCAGGTCGACGACGACGTTGCCGTATTCGACCCGCTTGACCACGCCGTTGACGATCTCGCCCACGCGGTCCTTGAATTCCTCGTACTGGCGCTCGCGCTCGGCCTCGCGGACCTTCCCGGTCACCACCTGGCGGGCCATCTGGGTCTGCACCCGGCCGAACTCGAAGGGCGGCAGCACCTCTTCGTAGGTCTTGCCGATCACCGCGTCCTTGTCGGTGCGCAGGGCGTCCGACAGGCGCAGGATGCCGACGGGCTCCTCCTCGCCGGCCTCGACGTCCCAGGCGATGTCGTCCTCGACCACGGTGACCACGCGCTTGACGATGGTCTCGCCGGTCTTCGGGTCGATGTGGACGCGAATGTCGTGCTCGGCGCCGTAGCGGGCGCGCGCGCCCTTCTGGATCGCCTCCTCGATCGCCTCGATGACGATCTCCTTGTCGATCGACTTCTCGCGGGCCACGGCCTCGGCGATCTGCAGAAGCTCAAGCCGATTGGCGGAAATGCCGGTCAGGCTCATGGGCTTATCCCTCTTACTCGGATGTCTGTTGTTCGGATTGCAGGCGGGCCGCTCGGACCTCCGCACCGCGTTTCATCAGCTCGTCGCTCAGCACCAGCTTGGCTTCGACGAGCCAGGCGAAAGGCACCAGAGCGGTGTGCTCCTCGCCTTCCAGGTCGATGGCGACGTTGTCGTCCTCGACGCCGGCCAGCACGCCCTTGAAGCGCTTGCGCCCCTCGGCCAGGCGGTCCAGTTCGAAGCGGGCTTCGTAGCCCTCATAGGTCGCGAAGTCCTTCAGCCGGGTGAGCGGCCGGTCGATGCCGGGCGACGACACCTCCAGCAGGTATTCGCCGCTGATCGGATCGGCGGCGTCGAGGATCGCCGAGATCGCCCGCGACAACCGGGCGCAGTCCTCGACGTTCATGTCGCCGTCCTGGCCCCGCTCGGCCATGATCTGCAGCCGGCGCTGCACGGTTCCGCCCATCAGGCGCAGGCGGACGATCTCGTAGCCCGCCGCCTCGGCGACGGGGTCGAGCATCTCCAGGATCCTGGCGTCTTCAGCGGTCTTCCCGCGCATGAGCTTGGCCGTGCCTCCGGCAAAGAAAAAAGCGGCCGGGCCGGGGCCCGCCGCTCGTATGCGCCATCCAGCGCTACAAACGATGTTGAACCTCCATATAGGCCTTTCCCGGGGCCTTGTCACGAGGCCAGGGCGGTTCTCAGGCCCGCATCCCCATCGCCGGCGGGAAGTCGGGGTCGTCGTCGACCTGCGGGATGGGCGCGTAGTGGTCGTACTGCATGGTGAACGATGCGCGGCCGCGGCTGAACGCGCGCAGGTTGCTGATGTAGCCGAACATGTTGGCCAGCGGCACGAAGGCGGTGATCGCCTGGGCGTCGCCGCGGGTCTCGGCGCCCTGGATTTGGCCCCGCCGCGAGTTCAGGTCGCCGATGACGTCGCCCATATACTCGTCGGGCGTCAGCACCTCGACCTTCATGATCGGCTCGAGCAGCTTGGGCGCGCCTTTGTCGCGAAGCTCCTGGAAGGCCGCGCCGCCGGCGAGTTCGAAGGCCAATACCGACGAGTCGAGATCGTGGTAGCCGCCGCCATGGAGGACGGCCTTGAAGTCGATCACCGGGAAACCGGCCACCAGGCCGTTGTCCTTGGCCGACTCGATGCCCTTTCGGACGCTGGGGATAAACCTCTTCGGCACCGAGCCGCCGACCACGGTGCTTTCGAAGACGAAGCCCGAACCCTGCTCGCCGGGCTCGAATTTGATCTTCACGCGGGCGAACTGGCCCGCGCCGCCGGTCTGGTTCATGTGCGTGTGGTCGATGTCCGCCGTCTGGCCCAGGCTCTCGCGATAGGCCACCTGCGGGGCGCCGACATTCACGCCCACACGATAGGTTCGGATCAGGGCGTCGAGCTTGTCGTCCAGTTGCGACTCGCTGACGCCGCAAAGGCGCATCTGGCCGGATTCCCGGTCGGCGCGGACGGTGAAGGACGGGTCCTCGGCGGCCATCTCGGCCAGGACCACGTCGAGCTTTTCTTCGTCGGCCTTCGACTTCGGCTCGATGGCGACCTCGATCAGCCACAGCGGCGATTGGCCCACATCAAATCTCCTGCCGCGAACCCATAGCCATTGGGCCATTCCATCCCGCCAAGCGTCAGTAAACCTCTTTGCCGCAGCGCAACAAAGCCCTATGACGCGGGCCTTCCTGACACCGGCATTCAACAAAGGTCTCCTCCCCCATGGACCTCTCCAAGATCGCCATCGGCGTGAACCCGCCCTACGACGTCAACGCCATCATCGAGATCCCGCAGGGCGGCGAGCCCGTGAAGTACGAGATGGACAAGGCGTCGGGGGCGATCTTCGTCGACCGCTTCCTGCACACCGCCATGTTCTATCCCGGCAACTACGGCTTCATCCCCCACACCCTGGCCGACGACGGCGACCCGATGGACATCATCGTGGTCGGCCCGACCCCGGTGGTGCCGGGCGCGGTGATCCGCTGCCGCCCGATCGGCGCCCTGATGATGACCGACGAGGCCGGCGGCGACGAAAAGGTGCTGGCCGTGCCGGTGGACGCCCTGCACCCCTTCTACAAGGGCGTGGATTCCTGGCGCGGTTTGCCGACCATCCTGACCGAGCAGATCGCCCACTTCTTCAAGCACTACAAGGACCTGGAGAAGGGCAAGTCGGTGGACGTGATCCGCTGGGCCGACGCCGAGGAGACCGCCGACCTGATCCGCCTGTCGATCGAGCGCGGCAAGACGGAATAGGCGGTCGCGCCTCTCAACTAGGTCGTCATCCTCCGGTCGCGCGACAGCGCGGTCCGGGGGACCCATTCGGCGTTTCCCCATTGCTGCTCTTCAGCATGGGTCCCCCGGATCAGCCTTTCGGCTGACCGGAGGATGACGCGCGATTGGGGCGTCAGGCCCGCACGAAATCCAGGAACACCGGCGCGCAGTCGCCCAGGCGTTTTTCCTCGTAGCGGGTGGTGATGTGGTCGGGCGGCGGCTGGCGCCAGTCGCCAGGCCCCTGCGCGGTCCAGCGAAAGGCCGGGGCGCGCCGCAGCCGCTCCAGGGTCCAGTCCACATAGTCGGCCCAGTCGCTGGCGAAGCGCAGGCGGCCGCCAGGCGCCAGGACCCGGGCCAGTTCGTCGATCATCTGCGCCTGCACCAGCCGGCGCTTGTGGTGGCGCGCCTTGGGCCACGGGTCGGGGAACAGGATGAAGGCCCGCGCCAGGCTGGCGTCCGGCAGCCGGCCGACCAGCTCGCGCACGTCGCCGTCGTGGATGCGCACATTGGCCAGCCCCTGCTCGTCCACGTGGCGCACGGCGCTGGCCACGCCGTTGAGGAAGGGCTCGGCGCCGATCACCAGCACATCGGGATGCAGGCGCGCCTGGGCGGCCATGTGCTCGCCGCCGCCGAAGCCGATCTCCAGCCAGGTCGCCGCGGCGCCGGGCATGAGCACGGCGGGGTCCAGCGGGCCGGCCGGCACGCGGATCTTGGGCAGCAGGCTTTCCACCAGCGCGGCCTGGCGCGGCTTGATGGGCCGCGACTTCAGGCGGCCGAAGGAGCGCAGGGGCGCGTGGGCAGGCTCGGTCATCGCGCGGCTGTAGCGCGAAGCCCCTGGGCCGTCACCCTCCGGTCAGCCGAAGGGTGACGACGGAGCGTCAGGCCAAACCTTGCAGCTCGGCGATCAGGTCGGTGCGTTCCCAGGAGAAGCCGCCTTCGTTGTCGGGCTGGCGGCCGAAGTGGCCGTAGGCCGAAGTCCGCGCATAGATCGGCTTGTTGAGGCCCAGGTGCTCGCGGATGGCGCGCGGGGTGGCCCCGCCGATCAGCTCCGGCAGCGCCAGCTCCAGCTTGGCCGGGTCCACCTCGCCGGTGCCGTGCAGGTCGACATAGAACGACAGCGGGTCGGCCACGCCGATGGCGTAGCTGATCTGGATGGTGCACTTCTTCGCCAGGCCCGCGGCGACGACGTTCTTGGCCAGGTAGCGGCAGGCATAGGCGGCCGAGCGGTCGACCTTGGTCGGGTCCTTGCCGGAAAAGGCGCCGCCGCCGTGCGGGGCCGCGCCGCCATAGGTGTCGACGATGATCTTGCGGCCGGTGACGCCGGCGTCGCCGTCCGGGCCGCCGATCTCGAAGCGGCCGGTCGGGTTGACCATCCACTTGGTCTTTTTGGTGATCAGGCCCTCGGGGAACTCGGCCTCCACATAGGGACGGATCAGCTCCTGCAGTCGCTTGGGCGACGCGGAATGCAGGCCGATGCGCTTCTTGTGCTGGGTGGAGACGACGATCTTCAGCACTTCGACCGGCTTGCCGTTCTCGTACAGCAGGGTCACCTGGCTCTTGGCGTCGGGCTCCAGCGCCGGGCACTCGCCCGAATGGCGGACCTCGGCCAGGCGGCGCAGGATGTTGTGCGAGTACTGCAGGGTGGCCGGCATCAGCTCCGGCGTCTCGTCGCAGGCGTAGCCGAACATGATGCCCTGGTCGCCGGCGCCCTCTTCCTTCTTGGCCGAGCCGTCGACGCCCTGGGCGATGTGCTCGGACTGCGCATGCAGGTAGCAGGCGTACTTGGCCTTGGCCCAGTGGAAGCCCTTCTGCTCGTAGCCGATGTCCTTGACCGCGGCGCGGACCTTGTCCTCCAGCGAGGCGACGATGGACTTGGTCAGGGCCTTGTTCTCGGCCTTGGAGCCGCCCGGCTTGCCGGCGCGGACCTCGCCGGCCAGCACGATGCGGTTGGTGGTGACCAGGGTCTCGCAGGCCACGCGGGCCTCCGGCTCGGCGGCCAGGAAGGCGTCGACGACGGTATCGGAAATCCGGTCGGCCACCTTGTCGGGGTGACCTTCGGAAACGCTTTCACTGGTGAAGATGTAGGAGGAACGGCTCAAGACGGGAGGCTCCGCAATGGGGCGGCCGCATGCCGGCGGCCCGCTGGACGCTGAGCGGCAAACCTATAAAGAAATCCTTATATCCCGCAAGCAAAGCCTGCGCGGCGCGCCTCAGCCTTCTTCGGGGGGCTCGTCGTCGGCCATGGTGCGCACCAGCTCGAGCAGCCGGCGCCGCACGCGCGCGCGGCGGACCTTGGGGAACAGGGCGGCCAGCTCCATGCCCTCGGGCGTCAGCAGGAAATCATGGACCGAGCGCTGGTCCTCGCCTGCGCCCGGCGGCGCCACGGCCGGGTCGCCCAGGCCTTCGTAGAAATAGCCGATGGAGGTCTTGAGCGCCCGGGCCATCTCCCAGAGCTTCGAGGCGCTGACCCGGTTGGCCGCGCGCTCGTACTTCTGCACCTGCTGGAAGGTCAGGCCGATGGATTCGGCCAGCCGCTCCTGACTCACGCCCAGCTCCTTGCGGCGCAGGCGGATCCGCAGGCCGACATGGCGGTCCACGGGGTTGGGCGAGCTCTCGACGTTCAGGTCCTTGGCCATCAGGCGTCCCATCAAAATCAACCTGCCTCGGGCGGTACGGGCGTCGCTCTGGTCGGCGGCCTCCTGCGCGCAAGCCCACAACTAACCATCGAAATAAGCAACATGAAGGCGAACGTTGCATCTCTATGTCGATTATACGACGTACGAGGAATTTTTGGCGGCAGGCGGCGATCGATCACGCCGGTCTCACCCATCTCCAGGCGGGCGCCGGGCAGGATACGGCCATAGGCGTCGATGATCGCCGAAACCCCGGTGGGCGTCGAACGCACCATGGGCAGGCCTTCCTCGATGGCGCGGTAGCTGGCGAGGTTGAGGTGCTGGAGCGGTCCCGACGTCACCCCGAACCAGGCGTCGTTGGAGACATTCACGATCCAGTCGGGCCTGACCCCGGCGCGCCGGGCGGCGGCTCCGGTGAAGCCGGGGAACAGCGCCTCGTAGCAGATCAGCGGCTGCACCGGGGGCAGGCCGGCGGGGGCGATGGGCCGCGGCGGCGGGCCGGCGGTGAAGTCCTCGGGCATGTGGACCAGGCTGCGGAAGCCGACCTTGCCCGCCAGGTCGCCCAGGGGAACGAACTCGCCGAACGGCACCAGCCTGTGCTTGTCGTAGACCCCGGTGACCCGCAGGCCAGCCGGCTCGCGGCGCAGGGCGATCAGGCTGTTGAAATAGTCCACGCGCCCGCCGGGCCCCGCCCCCGCGCGATTGGCGCCCATCATCAGGGTCTGGCCGGGCTGGAGGATCTCGCCGAAGCGGCCGACATAGGGCGAGCCGGGCGCCAGGAGGTCGTCCACCACCGCGGGCAGGGCGCCCTCGGGCCAGACCACCACGTCGGGGCGGACGGCGGCGGGTCGCCGGGTCAGGCCGGCATAGGTCGAGACGATCAGGTCCAGGTTCTCCGGCCGCCACTTCTCCTTCTGGTCGATATTGGCCTGGACGACGCGGACCATGGGCGCGTCCGGCGAGGTCGGCAGGGCGCGGGACAGCCGCAGCGCGCCCCAGCCGTACAGGGCGCCAAGTCCGGCCACGAGGATCGCGGCGGCCGCCGCCCGGGTCCGGCGCGGGACAGGGTCGAAGAGCAGGGCCGGGATCGCGGCCAGGAGCAGGGTGATCCAGGTCAGCCCATAGGCGCCCGCCAGGGCCGCGGCCTGGGAGGGCGGCGAGCCGGCGCGCCAGGTCTCGCCCGGCAGGTTCCAGGGAAAGCCGGTCAGCAGGTGGCCGCGCAGCCACTCGGCGCCCGCCAGCAGGCCGGCGAAGGCCAGGACCCGCAGGGCGCCGCGGGGCGCGACGGCGCGATAGGCCGCCAGCGCCGCCGCCCAGAAGAGCGCCAGGCCCCCGGCCATCAGCATCAGGGCGAAGGGCGCCATCCAGCCGTAGACGGCGGCGTCCACCAGGAAGGCCTCGACCACCCACCAGACCCCGACGGCGAAATAGCCGACGCCGGCCAGCCAACCGCGGAAGAAGGCGCTGCGGAGCGGCCTCGGCCCCTCCGTATCGCCCAGCCGCAACATCAGCGCATAGCCCAGCAGGCCGACCACCAGGCCGAAGGGCGGATGGGCGAGCCCGGCCGCGAGGCCCGCGGCCAGCGCCGCCGCCCGGGCCGTCCAGGCCGAGGACAGGAATTTCACCCGCGCCGCCTCAGGCCGGGACGTCGGCCGCCGGCGCCGAGGCGGCGGGGCGCAGGCGGACCCGCTTCACCCGCCGCGGATCGGCGTCCAGCACCTGCAGTTCAAAGCCGGCCGGATGGGCGATCACCTCGCCGCGCTGGGGCACGCGCCCGGCCAGCGCGGTGACCAGGCCGGCCACCGTGTCGATCTCCTCGTCCAGGTCCGGGGGGGCCAGCGCCGCGCCGACGGCGGCCTCCAGGTCCTCGAGGGGCGCGCGGGCGTCGGCCTCGAAGACCCCGCCGGGACGCGCCACGATCGCGGCCACCGCGGCCTCGTCATGCTCGTCGTCGATCTCGCCGACCACCGCCTCGATCACGTCCTCCAGGGTCACCAGTCCGTCGGTGCCGCCGAACTCGTCGATCACCAGGGCCATGTGGATCCGCGCCGCCTGCATCCGCACCAGCAGGTCGGCCGCGCGCATGGAGCCCGGGACATAGAGCGCGTCGCGGCGCAGCTTGTGCAGTATCGCCTGGTCGTCCTTGGGGCGCTTGGCCTCCACGGCCAGCAGGCGGAACACGTCCTTGACGTGGACCACGCCCACAGGATCGTCGAGGGTTTCGCGATAGATCGGCATGCGCGAGTGCTCGGCCTCGGCGAAACGGGCGACCACCTCGCCGAAGGCCGCCGACAGCTCCACGGCGACGATGTCGGCCCGCGGGGTCATCACATCCTCCACGGTCATCGACTGGAAGGCCCGGGCCTGATTCACCAGGTTGCCGCCGGCCGCCGTGCTTTCGGCGTTCTCCGGGGGCGGACGGCCGCCGGCCTTGCGGAAGCGGCGCAGGAAGGCCCTCAGCCCTCGGCTGCGCCGGAGCGGAGCGGCGCCGGGACTTCGGTCGTCGGAATCGGAATCGGGGGAGTTAGCCATCGTCTCCGTGCTCGGCCGCGTAGGGGTCGGGGACCCCCAGCCCGGCCAGGACCACGCGCTCGAGGCCTTCCATCTCGTCAGCCTCGTCGTCGGTCATGTGGTCGTATCCTACAAGATGCAGCACGCCATGCACCACCAGGTGCTGGAGATGGTGGCCGAGCGGCTTGCCCTGCGCCAGCGCTTCGGCGGCGCAGACCCCGAAGGCCAGCGCGATGTCGCCCAGGTGCGGTCGCGAACTCTCCGGCGCCGGAAAGGACAGCACGTTGGTCGCCCCGTCCTTGCCCCGGAAGCGGGCGTTCAGCTCGGCCACGGTCTCGTCGTCGGTGAGCAGGATCACCGGACCGACCTCCTCGGGCATGTCCGGCGGCAGGAAGGAGAGCGCCGCATCGGCGGCCTTGCGCGCCAGGGCCGCCGCGTCGGGCAGGGCGGCGGTCCAGGCCGCGTCCTCGATTTCGATGTCGATCAAACCGCCCGCCCGCGCTTGGCGGCGTCGGCGTCATAGGCGCGCACGATCCGCTCCACCAGCGGGTGGCGGACCACGTCCTCGGCGGTGAAGCGGGTGACGCCGATGCCCTTGACCCCTTCCAGCAGGCCGACGGCGTGGGCGAGGCCGGAGTCCGAGGCGTTGACCAGGTCGATCTGGGTCGGGTCGCCGGTGATGGCCATTCGCGCGCCCTCGCCCAGTCTCGTCAGCACCATCTTCATCTGCAGGCGCGAGGCGTTCTGCGCCTCGTCGATGATGATGAAGGCGTGGCTGAGCGTGCGGCCGCGCAGGAAGGCGATGGGCGCCACCTCGATCTCGCCCTTGTCGCGGCGGCGACGCAGCTGCTCGGCGCCCAGGATGTCGGTCAGGGCCTCCCAGACCGGGGCCATGTAGGGATCGACCTTTTCCGACAGGTCGCCCGGCAGGAAGCCCAGCCGCTCGCCGGCCTCCACCGCCGGCCGGCTGACGATCAGCCGCTCGACCTCGCCGCGCAGCAGCAGGCCCGCGCCGTGGGCGACGGCCAGGAACGTCTTGCCGGTGCCGGCGGGGCCCAGGCCGAAGACCATGTCGCAGCGGGCCAGCTCTTCCAGGTAGCGGGCCTGGGTGGCGGTCTTGGGCTGCACCTGGCCGCGGCGGCCGGCCGGCAGGCCGGCGGGCGTCGTCCCCGAGCGCGCCTGGCCGATAGCCACCCGCACGTCGGCCTCGGCGATCTCCAGCCCCTGGTCGGCGCGCGCCGCAATGGCCTGGACCGCCCGCTTGGCCTGGCCGCGCGACCGGGTGTCGCCGCTCAGCGACACGCCGCCGCCGGGGGTCTCGACCAGCACCCCGAAGGCGTCCTCGAGCAGGGCGGCGTGACGGCTGTTGGCGCCGGCGACCGCGCGCACGGCGGCGTCGGACAGGGAGATGAACTCTGGCGCGCGGCTCAACCGGGCATCCTCTCGGCGGGCTCCAGGGCCAGGGCGCCGGCCAGGCTGTTGCCGCCGGCTCCCTCGATCTCCACGGAAACGATCTGGCCGATCAGACGATCCGGTGCGGTGACGTGGACGGACTGCAGGTAGGGGCTGCGGCCGATGATCTGGCCCGCATGGCGGCCGGGCTTCTCGAACAGCACCGGCAGGGTCTTGCCGACCTGGGCCTGGTTGAAGGCGCGGTGCTGCTCGTCCAGCAGGGCGTTGAGGCGCGCGAGCCGCTCGGTCTTGACCTCCTCGGCCACCTGTCCGGGCATGGCGGCGGCCGGCGTGCCGGGGCGGCGGGAATATTTGAACGAGAAGGCCGAGGCGAAGTTCACGTCGCCGATCAATTGCAGGGTCGCCTCGAAGTCGGCCTCGCGCTCGCCAGGGAAGCCGACGATGAAATCGCAGGAGAGCGCGATGTCGGGCCGCGCGGCGCGGATCTGGTCCACCAGCCGCAGGTAGGTTTCGGCGGTGTGGGCGCGGTTCATCGCCTTCAGCACCTTGTCCGAGCCCGACTGCACCGGCAGGTGCAGATAGGGCATCAGCGCCTCGACCTCGCCGTGGGCGGCGATCAGCGCGGCGTCCATGTCGCGGGGATGGCTGGTGGTGTAGCGGATGCGATCCAGGCCCGGGATCTCCGCCAGTCGCCGCACCAGCGACGCCAGCCCGCCCTCGCCCGCATAGGCGTTGACGTTCTGGCCCAGCAGGGTGACCTCGCGCACGCCCTGCCGCGCCAGGCTGCGGGCCTCGGCCTCGATGGCGTCGGCCGGCCGCGACCACTCGCCGCCGCGGGTGTAGGGCACCACGCAGAAGGTGCAGAACTTGTCGCAGCCCTCCTGCACGGTCAGGAAGGCGGTGACGCCGCTGGCCCGGCGCTCTGTGGTCAGCGCGTCGAACTTTTCCTCCGGCGCGAAGTCGGCGGCCAGCCGCTCGCCCCGCGCGCGATGGGCCCGCGCGATCAGCTCCGGCAGCTGGTGATAGGCCTGCGGGCCGACCACCAGGTCGACGGCGGGCTGGCGGCGCATGATCTCCTCGCCCTCGGCCTGGGCGACGCAGCCGGCGACCGCGATGGTCATGGCCTCGCCGGCCTCGGCGCGGGCCTGTTTCATCAGCTTGATCTGGCCAAGTTCGGAATAGACCTTCTCGGTGGCCTTTTCGCGGATGTGGCAGGTGTTGAGCACCACCAGGTCGGCGCCCTCGGGACTGTCGGTCATGCCATAGCCCAGCGGGGCCAGCAGATCGGCCATCCGCTCGCTGTCATAGACGTTCATCTGACAGCCGTAGGTCTTGATGAAGAGGCGCTTGGTGGGCGCAGGCGCGGTCATGGCAGGGGTTATGGTGTCGCCGGGGGGCCGGCGCAAGCCGCGGTCTGCCCCCCGACCCCGCGGCGGGCGGCGAACAGGGCGCTACTCGTCCAGCGGGACGCCGTAGAGTTCGAGCCGGTGATCGATCAGCCTGTAGCCCAGCTTGCGGGCGATGGCGTCCTGCAGGGCCTCGATCTCGGCGTCCACGAACTCGACGACCTTGCCGCTCTTCATGTCGATCAGGTGGTCGTGGTGGACCTCGGTCGCCTCCTCGTAGCGGGAGCGGCCGTCGCGGAAGTCGTGCCGGGCGATGATCCCGGATTCCTCGAACAACCGGACCGTGCGGTAGACCGTGGCGATGGAGATGTGCGGATCGACGGCATGAGCGCGGCGATACAGCTCCTCCACGTCGGGATGGTCGTGCGCCTGCGAGAGCACGCGGGCGATCACCCGGCGCTGCTCGGTCATGCGCATGCCCTTTTCCATGCAAAGGTTCTCGATGCGATCCACGATCGTGGTCTCCGACTCCCTAGCCCAAAGATAGGTCTAAGCGGGCGAGGTGTTAAGGTCGAGACGCAACACGGCTGCGTCCGCCGCGGGCGCCCCTTCGCGGTTGTAGTAACCCTTGCGGACGCCGGCGTGGGAAAAGCCCCGCGACTCGTAGAGCGCGATCGCGGCGGCGTTGTCCACCGCCACCTCGAGGAACAGGTCTTCGGCGCCCGCCTGTCGGGCCAGGAGGGCGACTGCGTCGACCAGCGCGCGCCCTACGCCACGGCGCCGGGCCCGGGGCGAAACCGCCACGGTCAGGATCTCCGCCTCGCCAGCCACGGCGCGGGCCAGGATCATCCCCAGCGGGTGCTCGTCCACGGCGAACAGGCCAAAGGCGCCGGGCCCCTCCAGCACTTCGAGGATCGCGGCCGGGGTCCAGGGCGCGTCGAACGCCGTGGCGTGCAGCTCGGCCAGCAGGCCGACGGTCTCCGGGCCGGCGGGATGGAGCTTCACGTGGGAAGCCGCCCGCCCGGC
>Ga0307513_10005038_pt1 | contig 17496 bp, 25 predicted proteins | sample 15_EM_MG_FD_202174 | JGI IMG/M metagenome (GOLD analysis project Ga0307513, IMG submission 202174) | Populus trichocarpa ectomycorrhiza microbial communities from riparian zone in the Pacific Northwest, United States - 15_EM | ecosystem: Host-associated > Plants > Roots > Unclassified | place... | reverse complement strand
GCCGCCAAACACGAAAATATAAAATTTTGTACCTTTAATCCCCCCCCCCCCCCCCCTGCGCCCTTCTCCTCCTCCTCCCACTAACCTTCTGCAGGTAAAGTCCCTAACAAAAGCCCACCCGCCAGCAGGTACACTAATCGACGTCCGCGAGCCCGCGGAGTTCGCCGCGGGCGCTATACCGACGGCGGTTAATATTCCCATCGCGTCTTCGCCTGACGCGCTCACTCTGTCGCCGGAGGACTTCGAGGATCGGTTTGGGTTTGCGAAGCCGGGGTTTGAGGAGGAGGTTGTGTTTTATTGTAAGGCCGGGATTAGGAGTTCTGCTGCAGCGCAGGTTGCGGTTGGGGTTGGGTACAGGCGGGTTGGAGAGTACAGAGGGAGTTGGCTTGATTGGGAGAGGAGGGAGAAGGGGTTTGAGGGGTGAGGTGGGTTGGGTTTCTGGGGGAAGGGAGTGGCTGCCAGGTCTGGGATTGGTGAGGTGGGTTGGGTTTCTGGGGGAAGGGAGTGGCTGCCAGGTCTGGGATTAGTGAGGTGGGAATGTGTGGTTTGGATCATTGGCTGGGGAGATGCTACGATAGCTGATGTCACTTCTAGTGATTGGTTCCTAAGATAGTACCGTCACATCCTAGCAAGTTCCCATGCTTTTTTCCGCTTGCTTAGATACTGTCATCTGGCCGATCATATGTGGAGAACCCCCCCTCCTCCCCAAAAAAACCCCCCAAAAGAGGAACCCCAGGTGTTACGCCCAGAACTCCGCATATAGCAAATTACGCACAACGGAAGAGCCTGTACCACGGGAAGAGGGGCCGCCCAGTAAATTTCACCCAATTGGTTTTTATTTTTTTTGGATTCCCTGTATGATAACAAAAAGGAAAGAGAAAAAAAACTCCAGAACGACCCATTTAAGCATCGGTGGTAACCCTTCCCTTGGGATTGGTAACCTTGACTCCCAGTGCCCTAGCCCTAGCAATGATATCGATACGCTTCCGGGATGAAACGGCGTGGGCGATCCTAGGCACTAGTTAGCTTTGTATGTTATGGTTGGATTCCAGAGGCTTCGTACTCGGCAGCATATGTCTTGTTGTGCATAAGGAGAAGGTCGATGTCGGGGATGTTGTGGACGAGGAATGCCTTGTGTCCAGAAGGCATCATGTGGCGGGTCTTCTTGTTAGATCCGAAACCGATCTGTAACCCTCCCCCAATATTCAACAATCGTCAGATAGCCAATTCCAACATAGCTTCGTACTCCAGCTATCCCCGGACTCCCCAGCCTCCCATCCGAGGGGTTGAACGTACCGAGGGCATGACAGCTTGTCCCTTGAAGCGTCTTCTAACTCTGTTATCGATACCCTTGGGTTTCCTCCATGCGGCCTTGACAGTCTTGTAACGATCGCTCTGGTGACTATCATTTTCGCAATAACGTCAGTCTCGTGCCCATCATTCTTTTTTTTTCCTTATCCCTTCCCGTAGCCGGAGCTCAGATCGCAGGAGCGGGTGAAAAGAGGTCCTTACCGATTGAACCTCTTGGTTCGCTTCTTGACGATCGGGATGTGCTTTTTGGCGGCGGTCATCTTGATAGCGTGAAGAAAGAAAATAGTCAGAATAATAGCACTTTGGCGAGATTTTTCCTCGCACGCTGTGGATGCTCACCTTGTCGACAGATTGGAGGTTGGTAGAAAAAGGGGTGCTGTTCTTGGTCGGTTGTCGTCGTAAATTTCTAGACAGGCTCCGAGAATTCAACCCACCAAACAATTTTGGTGGAAGTGTGTTGTGTGCCTTGAAAGTGACTGTCTTCTTACCCTGCTTTAGTAAAAACCCTTTTGGGGTCTTGGGCGCTCAGCGGCGGTGGGCGGGGGGGGAGATTACTAAGCCTCTCTGATGAAAAGAGGTTGCTTGATGCACGTGCTAGCGCGCGGCGGATAACAGCCAAAACAAAACCATAAACACAAATACAAACTCAGTCGACCTGAACTACTGCCCCTCCCCCTCCATTCTCACGACTGACCAACATGAGGGTCGTTGAAATCATTATCGATGCAGGTATTCCCGGATGAAGAGCGTACTATTGTGGCGACTAATGCTGTTATTCTAGGGCTTCAAATCCTACGCTGTCCGAACAGTGATTACCGGATGGTGAGTCCCTTCGCCTTTGCTCGGCTGTAATGTTTTCAAGCTAAATGCTCTGACAGGGATGAGAGCTTCAATTCAATCACCGGCCTCAACGGTAGTGGTAAATCGAACATCTTGGATGCGATATGCTTTGTCCTAGGGATTACAAACATGACAACCGTTCGTGCGCAGAATCTCCAGGTGTGTAACTGTGCTCACTCTTCTAGCTTCCCAAGACGCTAACTTGGTTATAGGATCTAATTTACAAACGTGGGCAAGCTGGTGTGACGAAAGCAAGTGTTACTATAGTCTTTGATAATTCAGACAAAGCCAAGAGTCCCATAAATTACCAAGATTTCGCACAAATAAGTGTTACTCGACAGGTATTATCCCGGCTGGTGCTCAGGGCTGTTTGAGAGTGGTACTGAATCTTTGGGTAGATTGTATTAGGGGGGACGAGCAAGTACCTCATCAATGGCTCCCGAACGCAGCAGCATGTTGTCCAGACACTGTTTCAGAGCGTCCAGCTCAACATCAACAACCCGAATTTCCTTATTATGCAAGGTCGAATCACCAAGGTGCTAAACATGAAGCCTACCGAAATTCTATCGATGATCGAAGAAGCTGCGGGGACTCGGATGTTTGAGGATCGAAGAGATAAGGCATTAAAGACTATGTCAAAGAAGGATAAGAAGGTTGAGGAGATCAACGAACTTCTAAAGGAGGAGATTGAGCCCAAGTTGGACAAACTAAAAATGGATAAGCGGGCATTCTTGGACTTCCAACAAGCGCAGAGTGATTTAGAACGGTTGACGAAGATCGTTGTTGCGCACGACTATCTTAAGAACCAGGCAAGCCTCCCCTCAATTAAATTGCAGGATTGGTCCTGACCGCTCAGTAGGAGAAAGTCAACCGCTCAGCAGCGGATCTAGAAGCGAAGAAGCAACGTGGGAAAGACATAGACGATTCCGCAAAGCGACTGAAATTCGAAATAGAAAATCTTGCCGAAGACATTAAGAGAGTCAAGCAACAGCGGGAGAGGGAACTCAGGAAGGGAGGGAAATTTCAAGCGCTTGAAGATGAAGTGAAGGAAATGTCCCACGAAGCTGTTCGACTTACAACTGTACTCGACCTAAAATCGAGTAGTATAAACGAGGAGAAAAAGAAGCGAAAGGAGATTGAAAAGAGTGTTAGGGAAATGGAAAAATCGTTGGCGGATAAGACAAGAATATACGATCAACTGAAGGGGGGATACGATGCAGCAAAGGCTGAATTCGATGCTTTGAGTGGAGAGGCTGAGAAAAAGGAGGAGCTTCTGCAGACCCTATTGACAGGAGTGGCTTCGAAAGAGGGTCAAGAAAGCGGCTATCAAAATCAGTTGCAGGGTTAGGGCACCCACTCTATTCTAGAGATATAAGGGCTAATAGCGTGTAGAGGCAAAGTTACGAGTTAGCGCAGCGGCAACGGAGCAAGAACAAGCTAAGCTGAAGATATCCCATTTTGAGAAGAGGATCAAAGAAGAGGAACCAAGAGCAAAGAAGGCCAAAGAACAGAACGCGACGCTTTACAAGGAGCTGGACGGTCTACGAGCAGCTGCAAAGAAGCTCGAGGCTGACTTGAACAAGCTTGGCTATGAGGGCGGAAAGGAGGAAGATATGCATGAGCAGGAAGCAACTCTGCAGGCCAGGATTAGAGAGCTTCAGGAACAAGCCGATGGTCTAAAACGGCGAGTCGCTAACATTGACTTCAACTATTCGGATCCTACTCCAAACTTTGATAGGTCGAAAGTCAAGGGTCTGGTCGCACAATTGTTCACTCTTGACGAGGATAAAGCGGAGGCGGGGACTGCTTTGGAGATTACTGCTGGGGGAAGGCTGTACAATGTTGTTGTCGACACACAGGTCACTGGTACCCAACTGCTAGAGAAGGGACGGCTAAGAAAGCGGGTTACGATCATCCCCCTCAATAAGATTGCAGCATTCAAGGCTTCTGCTGAGGTAGCTAAAATCTGTGATTACCAATGGCTGGGATTGGGCTAACTTGTTAGAAAATCGCAACTGCTAAACGCCTCGCTCCTGGAAAAGTTCATCTGGCCCTCTCGTTGATAGGCTATGATGAAGAGATATCTGCGGCAATGGAGTTCGTCTTTGGATCTACACTTATCTGTGCGGATTCTGAGACAGCTAAGACTGTCACCTTTGACCCCAATGTTCGGATGAGATCAGTGACTCTTGAGGGCGATGTCTATGACCCTTCCGGGACTTTGTCCGGAGGATCTGCGCCGAACTCTAGTGGAGTTTTGGTCACTCTCCAGAAGCTCAATGGCCTGAATCGACGAATCGAACAGCACCGCATGGAGCTGCAGGAGCTGCAACAGATAATGGCTAGAGAGAAAAAGAAGATGGATATGATTAAGAAGGTTAAGCAAGAACTAGACTTAAAGAATCACGAGATCGGCTTGACCGAAGAGCAGATTAACAGCAATTCTTCATCTAACGTGTGTCTCTAGTTTCTCTTTGCTTTATCTTGCGAACGGGCCATAACTAACTATTTTTGATAGATCATCCAAGGTGTCGAGGAGATGAAAGAGAACATTGTGCACTTGAAAAAAGAAATCGTTGAGGCAAAGGCACGGCAAGCCCAGGCCAAAACCGATGTGAAGAATATCGAGCGAGATATGAATGAGTTTAAGAATAATAAAGGTGGCAAGCTTGCTGAGCTCCGAACTTCAGTTGAAGCTTTAAAGAAGCAAGTCAGCAAACAATCACAGACGATGAAAGCTGTGCAAAAGGAGTATCAGGGCGCACAGCTTGAAAGAGGTAACCTGCAATTCAGGATTTCCTTTTCAGTACATTTCTAATCTCTTGTTTTAGAGCAAGTTGGAGGTGATCTTGCAGCTTCCCGAGAGCAGCTCGAAGAGGCGGATATGGCGCTTAAGGCTATGCAGGACGAAGTCGCTGAGCTCGAAAAAGAGCAGGCCAAGATCAAGGATCTTCATGATGTAGCACTCGCGCGACTCGAAGATGAGCAAGCCAAACTCACTGGTTTCGACGAAGAGCTTAGAGAGCTTGAGAATGCTACCCGCTCCAAAAATGCGCGCATCGCTGAAGATTCACTAGAAAAGCAAAAGCTTGGTCACGAAATCGAAAGATTCCACAAAGATCAGCAAACTGCTACAGAGCTGGTAGCCAGGATGGAGCGCGAGCACGAGTGGATCGAAGACGAGAAGGAGCAATTCGGCCGCCAGGGGACACCCTACGACTTCAAGGGCCAAAACATCAGCGAGTGCCGTTCCTCGCTCAAGAAACTAACCGAGAGGTCCCAGAACATGAAGAAGAAGATCAACCCCAAGGTCATGAACATGATTGACTCTGTCGAGAAGAAAGAGCTGGCCCTCAAGAATATGTTACGGACCGTTATTAAGGATAAAAAGAAGATCGAGGATACCATCCTCAGTCTGGACAAGTACAAAAAAGAGGCGCTCGAGAAGACTTGGAAGAAAGTCACGGGAGACTTTGGCCAGATATTCGCAGAACTTCTGCCAGGCAGTTTCGCAAAATTAGAACCACCAGAGGGGAAAGATGTCTCTGCCGGGCTCGAAGTCAAGGTGTCCCTCGGAAAGGTTTGGAAACAGAGCTTGACAGAATTGAGTGGTGGACAACGGTTAGTCTGCCCTCTCCTCCCACCTCTCTCATTCACTGACAACGAAAAAACAAAACACTAGATCCCTAATAGCCCTGTCCTTGATCATGGCCCTCCTCCAATTCAAGCCAGCTCCCATGTACATCCTCGACGAGGTAGACGCAGCGCTAGACCTCTCGCACACCCAAAACATAGGAAGACTCATCAAAACGCGCTTCAAGGGGTCGCAGTTCATCGTCGTCAGCTTGAAGGACGGCATGTTCCAGAATGCGAATCGCGTGTTTAGGACCAGGTTCGTTGATGGGACCTCGGTTGTTCAGACAATGTAGCACTGTACTGGTGGTTTCGCTCTTGTTCCTTGCTCGCTTTTTTGTTTGTTCCCGACATGGTAGAGATTTTATGATTAGTACGATAGCCAAAGCTTATGACTTCCATATTTGGTTTTTTCTCTGTTCTTTTCTCTTCTTTTCCTTTCATCAAGCATCTTGGGTGTGTTATGATGAGGTTTCTGGGTACGATATGGTGCGTAGCGGGAGTTTTGTGTCGTATGCTTGCTTTTAGTTGGCCGACTACGGTAGTTGAACTATATGGCGCTGTACTTTTGTTTCCGAGAATAATATCGTGGGTTGACAAAATTATGCGTTTCTTGATTGCTATATCGTTGAATGCGAGACTCGAGGGGTGTATGAGTAGACTGGAGACATAATAGCTGTGGCATGACGAACAATCTTCAAGTCGTGGAACCGTCGAATTTCCTGCCCTACTGTTTTCCTCTGACCTCCCCCTCGCTCAAGATATAGCGATAACCTCTTTTACTCCATCCATACGCTTCACAGATCACCAAGGTAATAATAATAATAATAACATAAAACAAATTCTAACTTAATGAAAGAAGGAAAAGAAAACCGAAAATCAAACTCCCATCCATCCATCCATCCTGTCCCTCTCCGGAAGAAAAAACGCCTGAGAAAAAAGAAAGGAAAAAGAAAAAAGAGTGTAATATCAAGAGCACCAGGGGTTGGGAGAAAGAAGCAAAGCTATACCTAACCGCCCCCGCCAGGTCGACCAGAGAGTTAAGTATGAACCAACCCTTTCATGCCCCAATAGCTAAACATTCATCTAATAATCCCTTCAATTGCTTCCGATCCTCGACCGCGGCGCCCTCCCAGCCGTCTACATCCACCTCATCGGGAAAGACGATTTCGCTCTCAACTTCGTAATCCCTCTCGAACCAGCCTCCGGCCATAATCCTCTTCTGACTCAAGGGCAGTTGCGCGAGTAGGTTGTCGCCAAGTGTGAGACTTAGCCTGACATCGTGCATGCCTAATAGTGGGCGTTCGTTGGGAGGGGTCCAGCGGCCCTTCGGATAGAGCTTGCGGTACTTGTCGGTCTGTGTGTAGTTGGGGCCATTAGAGCGGACGCGAGAGATGATTGTTGAGAGGACCTCTTTGACGAAGGTCTCCGCCGCAACATTCATGAAGTTTGCGGCTTCAGGGGTACAGCCGCCGGGGACGCCTTCCTCGTAGCAGATTGGGAGCATGCGTTGGCGGATGCTCTCGACGTCTGGGAATTCGCCAGATTCACTGGATAGGGTCATTGTGTAGCGGTTTTTGATCTCGGACTCCCAGTCTTTGAAAGAAGAAATGTCAGCCGGTGGTAGGAAAGGATGGGGGAGGAAGAAGGGGGGGCGGATACTTGTTTTAAGACTCGCACTCATCGGGGGAGGAGCTTCGGGGATCTTGACTTGCTTTGCCAAATGATAATCTTGCAGCATGCTACCGAGCATATCTTCGACATCTCCCAGCTGTTTATCGTCAATAATTGCCCCATGGACATCTGGAACTAGGGTAGAAACAAACCGGCATAGGGACCTCCTTAATCCTCCTCCTCTCCCTCGCCGAAATCGCCATAACCTCTTTCTTCAGCCTCTTCTCATTGACGTCCCCAGCCGGCATCTTTGAGAGCGCGCTTGGTTTATCTGTAGCAGACACCCACGCCGCAACATCCGTTGGCGGCAAATCCCTCGACGAATTTCCGTACATGGCTAACAGCAGCTGGTTGTGCATCCGTATGGTGGGTCCTTTGATGAAGCTTGCGATCCGCGAAGTTAACTCCTCACGATTGAGGCGGCCTAGAGAATGTAGGGGATGTATGTAAGCTCCCATTCTCGCCATCATACCCTAACATGTGGCCCCAAGCGCAATTCATCTAAGGGCAGAGGGGAAGGGCAAACCGGTTAAAAAGCCCCCAAGGGCTTCCTTATATATCAGCCAATTCTCCAACCCGACATGAGTCTTGAGAGCTTCATAGAGCGGCTTCTCGTCGATGCGAGGCGTCACTGGAGGCCCTCGGGGAGCGGCTGATTTAGCAGCCGTTTTTGTGGCTGTCGAAGGTCCGGTTGATTTCCCGGCAGTCGGTGGGTGTGTGTTTGAGCTTGAGGTCGGACGGCTTGTAGGTGTAGTTGCTTCCATTGTGTGATGTAGTTGATCAAGGGCTATTAGCTATGGTAGCGAGTGAGAATAACCAAGTCGCGTTTTAAGAGCGCAAGGCCAGGATTAGTGCGGGTGAGGTGAGTTAGGGCTGTTGATAGCGGGTGATGAGGGTTTCCTTTCGTGGAAGTGAGATATTTTGTGCACAGGACAGGTCACGGGCTGCTCGGCACGGTATCATACGGCAGGGAATGATAGAACCAGTGACATAGCCTAAGAGCCTGAGGCTGTGAATTGCAGTTGAATTAAGGTTTGGTTACCCGGCGGTTGGACAAGATGAGAGGTGAAACAGCTCTCCTATATTGGCATGCCTGCCTCCCCAGCTTCCATATTGCGATGTAATTTATCGATCACCACAGAATTTCGTCATATTACTATATTATACCGGTACTCTGGAGGGTCATTAAAAGCTGGAAAACACGATCCTTGTCTCTATACTCGAGTAGTAGAGGGTTGTAACTTATGGGATCGGCAGAAATAGTTTTCCGGTTTTTAATGACCCCCCCCCCCCCGAGAGCAATAAAAATAAAAATAGATTTGACTGGACCATGGCTAAGTTTCTATAGAAGATAACTCATTATTGTTGTATTTTTTACGGAAAAGGAAATACCAGCAACCCAAACACAGAACACACTACCATCAGGCCAGTTTACTGGAACGCAGTAACAGCAAGATGACCAGACAGATATGCTCTCATACGAGTATGATATTGACAGGAAAGCCCCCAAACCCAGTGCCCAAATAATAGAATCTCGCGCCTAACAAGCCAAAAGGAAAATGAAGAGCAGTGAAAAGGTGAAAAGGGTGAAAAAAGGCGGTCACTGGGACAACTCTAACAGAAGATAAAATTGTAGTTTTTTTATGACTATGATTGCCCCTTGGCGGCAGCTTGCTTTCGATCCATCTCCTCCATCCTACGGCGAGCCGCCAGGATCATTTCATCCCGCTTATTCTGATGCGCTAACTGTCTGTCCGACCTGGTTTGGGGAGATTTACCCTTTCCCGAGAGGGTGGATGACGAAGAGGCATCCCCTTCGTGAAGGCGGCCGTGAAGGTTGTATCTAGTGATTAAATCTTGATACCCTCCAACTCGAGAAGACGAAGCTCCCGAGGTGTTGTGGATAGCTGTACGATGTGTAGTAGTTGCAAGCGCAGTTCTGGCGGCGGAGGAATCTAAGGGGGTAGCGACTAGGGCCGGAGGCTGACAAAAACATTAGGGTTAGCTTCTATCCTGACAAGCATCTTTTAGAAGGAACCAATTACCTCAGGAAGCCCTCCGGCAGCCAGAATCTTCTCCGTCGCGATCTCAATGTTTCCACCATTCCGTATGAGCTCGGCTTGTGCGGCTGCCATAGACACTTGAGGGAACATTCCCGTCAAAAGGAGGGACTGCTCTTGTAGCCTTCGCTGGTCGACAGCCGGCGATCGAGTTGGCGAAACACTGCTGGGATCCGAAGATTTGAAGAACCACCTGAAAACAAAGTATCCTACCAGAAGGCAGGCCGCGACCTGAGGTAAACCGAGATTGTCGGACTGAGACATTTAATTGTTTTACTGAATTGTTTTTGACGTATGTATAAGAATCTCGTAGTGGGTGGTGGGGTTGAGCCCAAGAGAAGGGGAAGGAGGGAGGCAAAGGTTGGCTGCGGTCTACAGGTCAAAGAGAGTTGGATTCGAGAGCAACGGCAGTGGCGAGGCCGATGTCCTTAGTCTGCGTTAGATTACAGCCAAGCTAAGCCTCGATTGATACCGCACAAAACAAACTCAAAAACCAATTCGAGAACTTTCCACGTAATCAATAACACGTGATATAATCAAGAATTTTCTCCGCTGAGTCATCCATGTGATCTCTCGCTTTATTTTTTTGAAATTCAAGTTCCACTCTTCTACCTTTACCGCCCCACCAAAGCCAACTGCGAAACATCAGAACCCTCCTACTCAAGACGTTCAATTGGCACACTTAGAAGTGCCCGTGGTGAATGATAGTCATGAGCTTCATTCCGCCGGTATTACCAAGAGCTGCCCGTGTCCTGCGGGCATCCTCAAATCCTATCTCAAATTTCAGATGTTTTCATGCCTCGACACTCCCGAGGCCAATGCCAGTCCCGAGAAATTCCAATCACTCGCAAAGAAGGGTAAGTATTTCCCTACGTAGTTACCGGTAGCATGCTGTAATTAACTAACCTTATCTTCCCTACAGCCCTTTCATAGCACTCCGAGATCCCAAGCAGCAATAAAGAATCCTTACTCTGTCCTCGGCGTTGGTAAAACAGCATCCACCTCCGAGATCAAGAAGGCGTACTACTCACTGGCGAAGAAATGGCACCCGGACCAGAGCAAGGACCCCTCGGCGAGGGAAAAATTCCAAGAAGTCCAATCAGCATATGAGATCCTCTCGGACCCGGCAAAGAAGGAACAGTTCGACAAATTTGGTGAAGCGGCATTCGATCCGAGCGCCGGATTCAATCCTGGCGCCGGAGGATTTAGTGGATTTGCCGGGGGCTTCCCAGAAGGCTTCTCGTTCGCGGACATGTTTGGTCAATTCGGTGATGGTAGTGGTAGGCGGGGGAGGAGAGGTTCCACGGAGGAGATAATGCTGGGTGATGATATTGAAGTAAGTTATGGAAGAGCCATTTCCTCCGCTGCTAACACCTTATGACGGAATGATTGATTGAGGGAAAAAACAGGTTGAAATAACAATCTCATTCGCGGAAGCTGCGAAGGGGACTTCAAAGGACATTCGCATTCACCAACTCGCACAGTGCAAAACCTGTATGGGTACGGGGATGAAATCCGGCACCCGGAAGCAGAATTGCGGTCGCTGCGGTGGAACAGGTACCCGCGTGCACTTTGTGCAGGACGGTTTCCAAATGGCCTCAACCTGCAATACTTGTAGCGGGGCGGGAGTAGTCACTCCTCCAGGCTCGGAGTGTAAGACCTGCAGCGGATCCGGTGTGATGAAGGGGGCCAGAAAAATCACAATCGACATACCCGCTGGCGTGGACACCGGCATGAAAATGAGGGTGAGTGGAGAGGGCGATGCCCCGCAGGCGAATGCCTCCGGTGCTTCGTATAAGACTCAGAAGGGGGATTTGTTCGTTCATATTCGGGTTGCACCGCATAAAGACTTTAAGAGGAAGGGTTCGGACATCTACTACACTGCTACAATACCATTGACTACCGCCCTCTTGGGAGGTCGGATCAAGATCCCGACGCTAGACAGTGAAGTGGAAATTAAAGTCCCTCTTGGCACAAATGCCGGAGACATGATAACTATTGGTGGAAAGGGTATGAGAAAGCTTGATTCTTCCAGATATGTTGGGGATCTGAAGGTTGGATTTAAGCTCGATCTTCCAAAGTAGGCCCTCAACCTTTGCAATCTCTTCTCCCACCAGAACTAACAAACCTCCCCCAGAACCTTAACAACCCGCCAAAGAATCCTTCTAGAAATGCTCGCCAACGAACTCAACGACAAGACGGCTGGGAGGATAATGGGTTTGAACAAAGAAAAGTATAGCCCTACCACTACCACCGCCAACTCCAACCACGCAGATATTAACCAAGCATCAATATCCAGAGACGGGCCCTCCCCCTTCGAAGAGCACAATAACGAAGGCTTCCTGAAACGTGCCTGGCACAACCTTACTCACCAACACGACGACATGCCAAAAGACGATGATGACCAAAAGAAAGCTTCTGGATCCGGGTAGTGCCCAGCGAGCAGAGGCCTGGGGGGGTATAACAATCAAGACCGATTAACCCCCTAAAAATAAAAATAAAAAAAGCTTAGCGGGGAAGCAGCGGAGTTTCTATAGGTTTTTTTCTCCCTCCTTATTTTATGAACCTTCCTCTCCCTATCATGACATTGTTCACATGCATTTCTCCCCTTTTCTCCTTTGACGGTCGCAGTGGTGATGATAATGATCACGAGGTCTTCATATTACGACTTAGAATCTTCTTTCATTCCTTATAACATATCTCCGTTACTATCAAATCCCCGTAGTATACGATCTTGTAGTTTACTCGGCTACTTTTGGCTTAGGTTATGCATTAGTCTGTTTGTACCACAGGGAGGGGGGGCTTTCTCCCATTCATTTGTACTCGCAGTAGGTCTTTATCCCTACAGTGGGAGTCTTTGGTTGTTAGATTAAATTATGTGGGTTGTGTGATCTCTCCATATCATGATGTTGTGGGTGGGGTTTCGCGTGTAGTACCGTGGGAACACAATACAGTACTCGAGCAGACTACCGGCATAATACTCGGGTGGGTCCAGCCCATTTCCCGCAATTGGAAAGCTCCTCTGAATTCCGGCAGTGACTACCCGCATGCCGTACCGTAGCTCCGTCAGTCTAGTACTCTCCGTCGGTGATGAAATGCCCATGGAGTGGACTAGCACCGTCTCCGTACATAGAAAGTATGACGGTACGGTACAGCATCTATGGAATAGTTCCCGGGAAAGAGTCACCGTCGGTGTGGTGAAACCGGGTCTCAAACGAATGAGTTGAATGAGATTCGACCCCTACCCGGGTCACTAGTGCTACAAGAACATCAATGCCAACTATTCATTCCCAAGATGTATTATATGTAGCTAGCCAGGAGCTGGGCTATTCACCGCATGGTCCTCTAGTTTCAATTGGCCGGTTGTGAATCGGATCTTGCCTAAGTAAGAGAAGCGGGAGGTGTTGCAATTTTGGTGCCAGAAACAAGGAATTTGTGAAAAGGGTATGATACTTGAATTGAAAACGACAATTCCTCCGGGCCTATCAACAAGACAAGGTACGTCTGATTCGGCTAAAATTTGGGCATCGTGAAGCCTGCACCAGCACCTAATATCCTAAGATGGTGTAATAATATTATAATATTATTATCAAAAGAAGTGAGAAAGGCGCTGTCGTGTGATTGCGGGAATGCCCGCTTGTGGGGTAAAGAGGGCAACTGACGAGGACCCCTGGTAACCAACCTTGCCTGAGGACTTATAGTAATAATCTAATCAAGACCCAACACCGAAACAAACTTTTTAAGCCTCAACCCTTCGCCCATTCACCGCTCCCACATCCATCTACACCCACCCACCCACCACCGCCACCATGCCGGACGACAAAAAAAACGCCTACGGCACCGAGACCGGCGGCGACACTGTACCTCTCCCTCTCCCTCTCCCTCTCCCTCTCCCTCCTCCTCCCCTTTCCTCCCTACAGTTCTAACATAACCTAACCTAACCAGAACTTCCGCCGAACCTGGAACCGCGAAGAATGGACCGCAAAAGCACAAGAGCGCGAATCCCAAGACCGTGCCGCCTCAAAACTCCACCACGAGGCCAAGCTCGCGGGCAAGAAATTCTACCGACCGCCCACGCCCCCTGACGCCAGCAGCACCTCGGCGCGTGCCTCGCGGCTAAACCTCGAAGAGAACCTGAACAAGACGACGCTAGTGCCGGCGGGCGCTGGCGTGGGCAAGAGGGGGAGGGGGGCCGGGTTTTACTGCGAGGCTTGCGATCTCACGTTCAAGGACTCGCTCCAGTGGGTGGATCACCTTAATTCCAAGCAGCATTTGCATGCTGTTGGCGAGAGGGATGAGGTCGTTGTTGCTACACTTGAGATGGTTGTTGAGAGGTTGGCGTGGCTGAAGAGGAGGAGAGAGGAGGAGGGGGTGGGTGGGGAGGAGGTGGATTTAGCGCGGAGGCTGGCAGAGAGGGCGCGTGCAGAGGAAGAAGAGAGAGTGCAGAAGAGGGAGAAGAGGAAGGTTGCCAGGCGGGAGAGGAAGGAGAGGGAGAGGAAGCTAGGGAAGGAGGCAGGTATTGGGAGTGGAGATGGTGATAGGACGGAAGGGGGTGGGGAGGCGGAGGAGGATCTGGATGCGGTTGCTATGGCTAGGATGATGGGGTTCGCAGGTGGGTTTGGGACCACGAAGAAGAGGAGTTGATGTAATAGTGCTTCCAGGGGAGCGGCTCTTCTATCTTGTTTACGGGCTGTTTCGTACATGGGACTATAGCCTGCACGTCAGATTTACGGAGTTATGGAATAATATTTTTGCGATCAATTGCTCACACTGCACCAAGACTTCGACACCGTTACTCTGCTTATTCTCAAGCAACTCCACTATCTAACCGAGTGACATCTCATGAGCCCCAACCCTAATCCACCATCATAGTACTAGTACCCGCACACCACTCGATCTCGTAATTTAAAAGGCTTATATTATATTGTATGAATTCAAGAAAGACGTATCATGGTGTGAAATGTCACGCAGCACTAACCTACTGGGTAACATGGAAAAAGGGCGTGCAAGAAAATAAGATGCAAAAGCTCATGTACTCCATAAAACATTCACAAGGATTTTTAACACTCATCTGCCCGCTGCTCATCCTTCCTCTGTTCAATAACGAGGTCCTTGCCCTCAACACGCTTGTAGATATCTTTGACATCGTCGGTGCAGGTCTCGAAATGTGTAGAAGCATCGTAGCTCTTGGAGATGTATACGTGATCTTTGGTACCGTCATCAACAGGCTCAAAGAGATCAACAACTTGGATGAACCTACAAAGCGTTAGTACTCAGATTGAAGGGAATAAAGCAAAAGACGGAATTCTGGGGGGGGGGGAACTTACTTCTCCTCGTCCTTACCCAGGCGGCCAGAGCCCAACCCCAGACGGTCAAATCCAGGTTCAAGTTCTGCATGAGGATTCCCGGAATCTGGGTTCTCGAGAACGGTTGAGACACTAGCAAGGTAGAATCCCTTGGGGCAAACATTGAATGCTGAGGAAACCAATGAAATGTAGGTATCGTTCTTCCTTCCGGTTTGACTGGCAGGGATAATGATTTGTGCTGAGTCGGCATTATCGGTGCCCTCGATAGGGTGGGTGAGGATGCAGATGGCACGAATCAACTTTCCAACTTGACGAATTCTTTTGTCTTGTCCAAGGAAGTAGCTGGGGTCGGCAATGACTTTCTTGGTCTTGACGGTAACTACCTCTTTGGTGTTGGGGTGGGGAAACTTGACTCCACAAACGACGCCGGAATCATCGAATAGGATCTCCTGCAAAGGAGTGTTCAGAGCATACGTTCCGCCATAGACAGCAGACAAGAAAGAGAATCTCTCCGGAAGCTCGCCCAATCCGTGAAGAGGGAAGATGTAAGGTGATTTCCCAAAACGAGCCATGGATCTGACGTAGAGGATAATACGCTCAATAGGCTCCCGAGCCGGTCCGTCGAGATAAGAATCATCGACGTATAAAGCCATGGCGTGACCAATGAACTCTGAGGTCCAAGCATCGAGGCCAAAGATCTTGTATGCCTCTCTCATTTTGTTTTCGTCAAGATTAAGGCCTTAAGCCCATTCGTATTAGAAAGCAGCTCGCCATAGCCTTGGGACAAGAGATAAAGCACACCTTTCTTGTGAGTTGACTTGTCATCCTCCTTATAGTTGGCAATGAACTGCAAGAAGTTTTGCATAAAGAACTTCTGGAAGCTAGAGACCAAAGACGACGTCATAGCCTCCATTCTGGTGGAAGGAACCCTGTAAGGCACGCCGCCCTTTACGACGTAGCTCCCACCAACCTGAAGAAGGTCAATGTACCGAGTAACACCAGTCTTGTGGAGAATGTTGGTTAATTCGCCGTCAGCCATCAAGAACTTTGGTACTAAGGAGATGTGCCACTGGTTCCATTCACTTGGCTTCTTTCCGAAAGCGACAGGAGGGTCTGGGCCGGTAGGAGTAGCACTGGCATCAACTTCCTTTCCCTCCTCTTCAGCCTTTGCTCTCTCGGCCTCTACTCTTCGCTGCTCATCATTCCACCTAAACTTTTTCCACATCTGCATGCAATAAGTTAACATACTACAACTCGGCCGCTGCAGTTCAACAATCGTGTAATCACCTCCATGATGTTCAAGCTAGCACTCTCACTGCGAAGGAAGTTAGCAACCAACTGAGAATTCCGAACTTTGGTAATGAACCACTTGCCTTCCATAATAAGAGTTCTGGTCAATGTTGAGAACCTTTTTTCCCTCGGCTCCGAAAACACTAGAAGGGAACGTTAGTAATTAGGAGAAAGGAAGGCAGATGGCTGTAAAGCTTGCTGATAAATTATCATACCCAGAAAGAATACATTCAGTCAAACCTATCGAGTAGAGCACAATTAATTAGCTTCGAGACGGCAGACAAGGGTAGCCCCAAACTCACCAGTACCGACGATGACAACGTCGTATTCTTCATTAAAGTCACCCATGATTCAAGATTCAGAAGGGAAAGAAATGTTCCAAAGATGGCCCTTTTAGTTGATACAGAGAGGTGGATGCTGTTATTGTTGTTGTCGTCGTCGAGGGTGGGAAGAAATAAGGAACGGGGGGGGTATTGGATGAGAAAGAGGCGGAGGAAGGGGAGGCGGGGTTCGTCGTTGTTGTTGCAGACCCAACCAGGATGTGACCATCCACGTTGACCTTTCCAACCTTCCTTAGTCAGTTGCCAACTTAGCTAGGCCGGGCCTCAATTCAGAGGTAAAACATGGAAATGGTTGTGGTTCCCCTTCGTCAATACACGCACGGGCCGCTCACTGCTAATAAAAATGATTAAATGCTACAGGTATGTGTGTCAAGTTCCTCCCCGCACACATAGTCCTAACTGCAAGCGTTACCGCACCGCCTCCTGAATGGGGTCAGTCACGATAGTAACCATATTGGATTCCGCTGCAGAAGGTCAAGCTTAGACCATTGGCTCAGATTCCGAATTGTGGCCTTTTCTTTATCATAGCTCTCTCACCCTCCCACTTATTCCGCCTTGAATTTGGTGAACTACTAGCATTAGATGACTTCTGTTGTCGGCCCACGAGTTATCATCAAAGGCAATACCGGTATGTTAGGAAGGTAACACTGCAATTGGAGGGGATGCTGGCGTTTTTTGACGGGGATTTTTTTTTTTTTGTTAAATCCCTGGATTTATTATGGGAAAATCCCGGCAAGCACCCTAAAGTATGGCCTAGAAAACCCTAAAAACATAAAAAACTTCATCACCGCCTACATAAAACAAATAAACGATAATAACCTTATCACCTTCATCCATCATTCCCTTAAAGGGTACAAACAATTTATGACCTTAAATCACCGTCTCTCGTAAAAGGAAAAACTCCCAACCTAACCGGAAAGTTTATCAAATTTTTCATCACATGACCAGAAAACTCCTTCATCAACGCCTTTCCTGGTTTATCTCCTTTCCATAGCGTAGACTCTCTACCTATGTTAAATATCTCTGGGTCCCTTCCATGTC
>Ga0307513_10005037_pt1 | contig 17499 bp, 16 predicted proteins | sample 15_EM_MG_FD_202174 | JGI IMG/M metagenome (GOLD analysis project Ga0307513, IMG submission 202174) | Populus trichocarpa ectomycorrhiza microbial communities from riparian zone in the Pacific Northwest, United States - 15_EM | ecosystem: Host-associated > Plants > Roots > Unclassified | place... | reverse complement strand
TCAACGTCGCCGCCGGGTCGCTGTCGAAGCGGCTGGGGATCGAGGAAGGCGTCCAGCTGCCGCGCACGATCATCGAATATTATTACAAGGACGACGCGCTCGGCGATCCGATGATCACCGACGAGCATATCGCGGCGTTCGGCTGGGCCAGCCAGGAAGAGATGCACGACATCGCCGACCTGGCGATCCGCACCAACGATTTCCTGTGCGGCCTGTTTGCGGGGATCGGCATCCGCCTGGTCGACTTCAAAATGGAATTCGGGCGGATATGGGACAATGATTACAGCCGCATCATCCTGGCCGATGAGATCAGCCCCGACGGCTGCCGACTGTGGGACATGGCAACCAACGAGAAGCTCGACAAGGACCGCTTCCGCCGCGACCTCGGCGGTGAAGTCGAGGCCTATCAGGAAGTCGCGCGGCGATTGGGTTTGCTACCCGAGGGCGTCGACGGCGCCGTGCTCGACCTCGAAACGCATCGCCTGAACCGGGGCAAGTAAGCCCCGGCGAAAAATCGTCGCACATCAACATCGATGCGGGTTGGGTGTCAGCCCTTGACCCTGAATCCGCAGATGATGCCGAAGATGAACGACGAGGCGAGTGATAGCTGAATCCAGCCCCCGCCGTCGGTCCAGCCGAAATACTGTCCACCGAACGTGAACAGCGCGATGAACATTACCATTGCCAGTCCGGCCATGTCCGAACCCCCTAAACCGGCGAGCGCGACCCTTGGCGAGTCGCCCGCTGGACAAAACGCTGCGCTTCGCGGGTAAACGAAGTGTAAAACTTGCGGCGAACCGCCGGCGCGGCCATAGGGGCGCCGACTCCATCCCATCCAGGAAAGCGCCGCTCCATGAAGGTCCGCATCGTCGTCACCCTCAAGCCAGGGGTGCTCGACCCGCAAGGCAAGGCGATCCACAAGTCGCTCGAAGGCTTGGGTTTTGGCGGCATCAACGACGTCCGAGCGGGCAAGGTGATCGAACTCGATGTCGCCGACTCGGTGACCGACGACGAGCTCGACGGGATGTGCCGCAAACTGATCGCCAATACGGTGATCGAAAATTACCGGATCGAGCGGTGACCGCCGCGGTCGTCGTTTTCCCGGGCTCTAACTGCGACCGCGACCTCGCGGTAGCGATCGAGTCGATCATGGGTCGCAGGCCGCATATGGTGTGGCATGCCGACACCGAACTTCCCGCCGGCACCGATCTGATCGCTCTGCCCGGCGGGTTTTCCTACGGCGACTATCTGCGCTCGGGAGCGATGGCGGCGCGATCGCCGGTGATGCGCGCCGTGGTCGACGCAGCCGAGCGCGGCGTACCGGTGCTCGGCGTGTGCAATGGCTTCCAGGTGCTGACCGAAGCGGGGCTCCTGCCCGGTGCGTTGATGCGCAATGCCGGCCTAAACTTCGTCTGCCGCGACGTCGAATTGTCGGTCGAGAACGCGCAATCGGCCTTCACCAGCCGCTATGCCGCGGGCGAGACGATCCTGATCCCGGTCGCGCATCATGACGGCAATTACACGGCGGATGCCGAGACGCTCGACCGGCTCGAAGGCGAAGGCCGCGTCGCATTCCGCTATACCGGCAACGTCAACGGATCGGCGCGCCAGATCGCTGGCGTACTCAACGCCGCGGGCAACGTGCTCGGTCTGATGCCGCACCCCGAACGCAAGATCGAGGCGGCGCATGGTGGCGACGACGGCCGCCGGCTGTTCGAAGGCCTGATGGAACTGGTCGCCGCCTGACGATCAGACTTTCGCCTTGAACGGCGAGAAGTCGGTGCCTTCGTCGAACACGTCGACCCCCTCGGCATGTTTGAGCGCGCCGACGACGATATAGGTGACGGGGGTCAACAGCACTTCCCAGGCGACCTTCAGAAACCATTGCGTGAACAGCACGGTGATGACGAGGTTGGTCGTCCATCCCACGGCGCCGAGGAAGGCGAGCGGGTAGAAGATCAGGCTGTCGATCCCCTCCCCCGCGATCGTCGAGCCGATCGTTCGCGTCCACAGATGCTTGCCGCGCGTCATGATCTTCATCTTGGCGAGCACGAACGAATTGACGAACTCGCCCGCCCAGAACGCCGCGCAGCTTGCCAGCACGATGCGCGGCACCTGGCCGAAAATCGTCTCGTACGCCGCCTGGTTGGTCCAGTCGGGCGCGGGCGGCAGCGCGACCACCACCCAGCTCATGAACGCCATGAACAGTACCGCGCCGAACCCGGCCCAGATCACGCGGCGCGCGCGGGCATAGCCATAGACTTCGGTCAGCACGTCGCCGATCACATAGGAGATCGGGAAGAACAGGATGCCGGCACCGAACGGCCAATAGCCGATCCCCGGCAGCCAGACTTGCGCGACCTTGCCCGCGCCCAACACATTGGACAGCAACAGGATCGCGACGAATGCCGCCATGACGAAATCGTAATAGCGGAAGTGATGGACGGTGTTGGCCGTCACGGCGCGGAGCGCGGTCGATTCCCCCTCGGTCATGCCGTGCGTTATGATGCCGGTTCCGCTCGCCCGCAATCCACGCTAGGCGGGATTCGGGCGCCCGTAGTTCAACTGGATAGAGCACGAGCCTTCTAAGCTTGGAGTTGCAGGTTCGAGTCCTGCCGGGCGCGCCAATTTCAGCTCACCATCTGCCCTCCGAGATGTGCACAGCCGTCGGCGCGGGTTGCATCCGGCGACCGCAATCCGGGTGCTGATTGCGATCGATCGCATAGCCGCGAACCGGAATAAAGAGAATGCGCCAAGCCACGCCTGGTCTCCGCTAGCGAGTTAGCGAAGTCATATCCGAAATGAACGAAACTATAGTTTCGCGTTCATTATGACTGCGAATAATTGCCTTTTCGGTTTTTAGGGTCATCCTGCTGACACGGTTATTTATGAGAGTTCGTATTTCCGTCAGCCACGTCCACTATTGACGTGTTTCTGCTGTCGAATTGAGCATATCGGCTTGACGCGCGGGAGGGCGGGCAATGGCGACTCAAGGGATATTTCCGCTCGACGGCGTGAAAAGCGAATGTTGGTTGCTGCGCTTCGACAAGAATGGCGAATGCCTGTCGCCCAATGCGCGCGCACAATTGTTCAACTCGTTGCAGTCGAGCGACCTCGGTCGCGTGATCCTGATCTCGCACGGCTGGAACAATGACTTCGCCGATGCGGCAGATCTGTACCGTGAGTTCATGCTGCAGTTCGAAGCGCTTGCGAGCAATTCGGCGCCGACCTTGAAGACGATCGTCGTCGGCGTCATCTGGCCGAGTTCGTGGGCACCACACGACCCGGGACCGATCATCGCCGGCTCTGCCGGTGGCGCGTCCGACGATCCTGCCGATCCCGCGCGCATGCTGCTGCAAAACCTGCCCGAAGTGGATCGGCAGCGTGGCGACACGTTGCTCGCCAAGCCGATGCTCGACCAGGACGAAGCTGCCGAGCTTGCCGGGCATGTGGCTGCGGCATTGGCAGACGAGGGCCTGGATTCGCTTAGGGAAGCCGCCGAGGCAGCGCCGAGCGCGGCCGATGTTCTGGAGGCGATGCGTGCGCTGGCGGCCGGTGACGGCGAAGAGCCGGCCTGGGACGCTTGGACCAGCGCCCCGACTGCCGTGCCGGAAACCGATGTCGCAATCGGCAATCCGGCGGCCGCCGGCCTGTTCGGTATCGATCCTTTGATGGCGGTTCGGGTGTTCACGGTTTACCAAATGAAGGATCGCGCAGGCCGGGTCGGGGCGACCGGAGTCCGGGCATTGCTCGACGATCTGCTGATGCAGACGGCGCATGCGGTTCATTGCGTAGGTCATTCCTATGGCTGCAAGGCGCTGTTGTCGGCGTTGTGCAGCGCCCCGGCGCCGACCCGTCCGGTAGAGTCGATGCTATTGCTTGAACCGGCCATTTCGCATTTGTGCTTCGCCGCGACCGTGCCCGGACGCCCAGGGCCGGGTGGATATCGCGACGCATTGTCCGAATCCCATGTCGTGCAACCGATCCTCTCGACCTACAGCCGCTGGGATATGCCGCTCCATACGATTTTCCACCTTGCGTTGCGGCGGAAGGGGGACCTAGGCGAGTTGCAGATTGCCGCCGTCGGCGAGGGAACGCGCGCCGGCGATCCCCCCAGCGTCTATTGCGCGCTCGGCGGCTACGGCCCGCGCGGCGCGGACGAGGCGTTGATCGATCCCCTGCCGGAAGCCGGCGAAGTCTATGCGCTGCCGCCGGGTCACCGTATTTACGCGTTCGACGGAACGCTCGACAAACGTATTTCCGGCCATGGCGACGTCGCGACCGACCTGACCGCCTGGGCACTCCTGCAGCAGATGACGTCCTGATATGTACGTTCTACGGCGGCGCCACGGATTGATTTCGCTGAAGGTCGGCTTCGCATCGCTGCCGGGGGCGCCAAAGATCGACTATACGCTCGAGCGTTTCGAGGAGGGCAAATTGTGCTTCCAGCAGGCGTGGCGCCTCGACGTGATCCAGGCGGAGACGTCGGAAAGCGATGGTGCGCCGCCTCCGCTGGCGCTTCCGGCCGCCCTGCCGGATTCGCTGCGAGAGGCGATCGCCGCCGCCCAGACGGCAAGCGGCCAGCAAACGCCCGACCCGACCGAGCCGCTCTGGCTTCACCTGATCAAACCCTATGGCCTCCTCGGCATCGCGCCGTGGGAGCAGGCGTTGGCCACCCTGCTCGAACGGCCGATATTCCGACTGCCCGATTTTCTCGCAAAGCCGGCGGAATTGGAGGATGTGCTCGAGGCCGCCATTCTGTGGGATCATCGCGAAGGCATGGTGGATGATGCAGCGCTCGACGCCGCGCTGGAGGCGTGGATGGGTGGTTCGCTGCGCTCGACAGTACGCATCCATGTCCTCGCCACCGATCCCGCGGTGCGCGCCCGGCTGACCGAGCGCTGGAAGGATCGCGAGGACGTCATCGCGATCCATCAGCCCGACGAGGAATTCGTCGCCGCCCTACCCGATACACCACCGCCTGCTTTCGGGTGGATCGAACGAGCGACGCAAGGCACCACTCTCGATGTTCTGCAGATCGCCGCATCCGCCGAGCTCGGGCCCAGTCAGTCGACGATGATCCTCTCGGGCGATGCGAGCGAGCGACTGATCCGCACCGCCTGCGTCACCGACCTGGCGACCCTGCTCAATCGGCTCGGCGCGTGGAGTGCCGTGATTTCCGGAGTGCCGGGAAACGCGGCGGAAGGCGCGTTGCGTCACTTCGCCGATTCGCTGGCGCAGGCGCGCCCCGGCCCTGTCCTCTACCATTCGCTGGTGGGTGCCCGCGACGACGACCTGTTTACGACGTGCGACATCCTGTTCGCCGCCGGCGAGCGCGACCAGTCGCCGCTGAAGCATGGTTTTCTCTATTGTACACCGGCGCTGATCAACGGCGACGCGATCGAGCACGCCGCGCAGGACATACCGAGTGCGCCGGCGAACGATCTGCTCTCTGTCGCCTGGCCGAGCGCTAGCGCAGCAGAGACCTCTGGCCAGGCGCCTCCCTGGGTTGCGTCAGCGCAACGCGTCGTCGAGGAGATCACGCTCGATCACAGCCGCAATGTTGCCGGCGATAATCAACTGCAGAATCTGCTCCAGCAGGCCCCCGACATCGCCCAGTCGCTGAAGGAAACACGCTCGGACGACGTCGTCCAGCAAGCGATCGACGACATCCAGCTGATCATCCGCAAGGCCGCAGTCGAAATGATTTCCACTGCCGCCAAGGATGGCATGGCGTGACGCGCTACGTCGTCACTGTTCGCCCGGGTGTCGGTAGCCTGTTCTCGTACCTGTCCTTCGCCAATCCACCGGTCGTGCCGCCGGCGCAGATGACACCGCTGCAAATTCCGCCCCCTTTGCCCCCGCTCGGCACTCGGAGCGACGCAGAAACCTATGGCAGCAGGCTGAACAGCTCGCTGCGCGCGAACGCCGCCATCGACGCCGCGCTGAGCCAGATCTGCATTGGGCAGGGTTTCGGCGCCTCTTCCGCATTATTGTTCGATCTGCCCCCACTGGACGCCAACGACTATCGGTGGGAGGCGATCCACGATCCAACATCGGGTTTTGCCGCGATCGCCCGCAACTGTCGCGTCGCGCGGATCAAGCGGTCGCAACAACAGCAGTCCCCGCCAGTTGAAATGCCTGAAACGCTCCGTATCATGGCCTTTCTGTCGCCGGCCAAGGTTTCCGCCGTCAAGGAATTCAACGCGCTCGCCGTGGCGATTCAGACGAGCATTAACCACGGCAGCAACATCGAGGCGATGTTCCTGGTCGGAGAGAATGCGCTACTGAACCAGGCTCACCCGACATGGATGAAGGTCGATCGTATTCCGGCCCTTTCGTCGGATTTCGAAACGGTGATCCGCGACTTCGCGCCGCATATTCTGCACTTTTTCTGCCATGGGCGCGCGGGCGGCGGCGGTTCGGGCGGCGGCCCCGCGGCGCTCGAATTGTCGACAGTGAACGACTGGGCGATCGAGGCGGATATGGGAAGTGCCTTGCTCGGGATCGACCGGCTCGGGGCCTGCCTGGTCAACGGCTCGACTTGGCTGGTCGTACTCAATTGTTGCGAAGGAGGCGCCTCGGCGCCGGGCGCGCAATCGATGGCGGAGACGCTGGTGAGCGGAAACGCCTGTGCGGCGGCCGTCGGCATGGTCGAGGCGATCGACGCCAGCGACGCCACGGTCGTCACACAGGCTTTTTACGGTGAGTTGTTCCGGTCGGTGTTGCACTCGCTTGCCAATCCGCCGGTATCGGGAGCGATGGACTTCACGCCCGCCATCGCTGCCGCGCATCAGCAATTCTATCAACGATGCATGCAACAGGAACTGCAGCAACCGGCGCGATTCGGACGTTGGGCAATGCCGATCATGTACCTGGCGGCTGAAGAGCTGTCATTTTACGGGCCGCGCCCGGCAATGGTTCAGGCATCGACCACTGCGATGGACCAGGCGATGCGCGACCGTGTGGCGATCTATGCCCGGACGTTGCGTAGTCTTCCCGCCGACACGCCCGCCAATGTTCGCGAGCAGATCCTCGCGCTCTGCGACAACGAGCCGTCGATTCCGATCGATCTTCGCCCCGATCTTTCAGGGAATTTTGCCGCCCCGAACCAGGAGGTCGCGGCGTGACCGAAATTCGGCGCCCGGCCGCCTTGATGGCGAACGCCTGGAACGGCCAGACCGTGATCGGAACGCTCGATGCGGAATCGGTCTGGGGACAACGGCCGATCGATTTCGTGCCAACGCCCAAATTGCTGGCGCCGCCGGCCGAAGCGGACATGCGCGACTGGCGCGACACGCGGGTCGGCTGGGGCGTGGTCTTGCTCGATCGTCCCGATCTCGGCGCGGCCGGACAAGCCGCTGTCGACCCGGAGTTCGCGTCGCTGGCGGCATTGGTCGGCCAGCGCGGTGGCGTGGTGGTGCGCTACAGCGCCTCGCTCGGGAACGGGCATGTCATGCGCTATTATCCCGATGGCGCCATGCAGCAAATGTCGGTCATCGGCAGCCTGCCCGGCACCGGACGCGGCGCCTTGCCGATGTATTTGATGATCTATGCGAGCCCGAAGGAAATTCCCTGGAGCTTCCAGTATCAGCTCAACTCGGATCGTTTTGTCGGGCGGCTCGATCCGAGTGGCGCCGGCGTCGACAATTATCTCGCCGCGCTCCAGGCGGACTGGGCGGGCACCGCGCCCGATGTCGGCGCACCTGTACTATGGACCGTCAATCATGGCGGTGGCGACATCACCCAGTTGATGGCGAAGTTCCTGGGCGATGCGTTATGGGCCAGGATGGAAGCCGATACCGACTTGCCCCGCCGCCGCCGATTCCGTGACGGCGATGCGACCGGCGCCAATCTGACGGCCGCATTGGCGGCGCTCAAGCCAGCGTTTGTCGCCACGACGAGCCATGGCCTGACTGGCCCAGTCATCGGCACGGTTCCGCTCGCCGATCGGCTGGGCATTCCGGTCGATGGCGATTTCGCCGCGGTCGACCTCGACGCACTCTTCGCCGCCTGGTCGCCGGAAGGCGCGATCTGGTACGCTCATGCCTGTTGTTCGGCAGGAGCCGACAGCAGGTCACGGTTCGCCGATCTGTTCAAGGACGGTGACCCGATGCGGAAGATGCTGACCGACGTCGCCGACGCCGCGGAGGCATGTACCTCGCCTCTTGCCCAAAGGCTGCTTGGCGCGGCCGCGCCGGCGCGCGCCTTTATCGGTCATGTCGAACCGACCTTCGACTGGACTTTGCGCGACCCAGCTACCGGCCAGCCGCTCGCCAATACCTTGATCGATGCACTGTATAACCAGTTGTTCGCGACCGGCTCGACGGGGCTCGCCACGCCGGTCGGTTATGCGCTGCAAAAGCTGTTCGACGAAGCCGACGCCTTTTTCGCGGCCTGGGTCGACGCGATCAGCGACGTCAACCAAGGCGTGGCTTCGGCCCCCGATTGGGCCTTGTATCGCAAGTTGGTTGGCTATGATCGCCAGGGCACCGTCATTCTCGGCGACCCGGCGGTCAGCCTGCCGATCCATGGCAGCACGACTCCCTAGAAGGAGCGAGCGCGCCTACCAGCCGCCCGCGCCGAGTTGCTCAATGACGTTCTCCTCGGTCACGGGCGACGCCAGCGCATCGGCAATCGACGTCCGCGCGGCAGCATTGGCGAGGAACGCGGCAGCGACCGGTTTCGCCGGCGCGGTCCCGCCGGAGCCACCCGCCACACCGGGCTGATTGAATTCCGCATCGATTCCCTTGATCACTCTCGTCGCATCGAGCCGGGTCAGATCCTTGCTCTTGACCGCGGCCAGCTTGGCCTGACCGAGCAGCAGCTTGGCTTTGGCGTCGTCACCCGAATATTTGGCATCGAGTGCTGCTTCCAGCGGTTCGGAGATGGCGGGTAGCGACCGCCAATCATCGCGCTCCCGGGTGACTTCGATGCGAAGAACGATGTAGTTCTGGGGACTGAGTGGCTGCAGTGTGGCCTGGGAGGCCCCCTGACGCGCCCCGTTGGTCGTGATCCAGATGCTGTTCGGGTCGACATCGGTCTGTTTCTTGTCGGACAGATAGACGTATCCGCTGGCAATGGTGCCGGCGGCGTAAGTATCGTGGATGTAGAGCATCGTTTCGGCGTCGCCGGCACCCAATAGCGACTGTACGCCTTCCGCGATCGAACTCGCGATCGCGACCACATTGGCGACCTGCGGCACATTGACCTTCGACGCGATGTCGCTGACGACGCCGGCAAATTCCTTGAGCCCGTCCTTCGCCTTCATAGATACGAGGCCGCAGTCCAGCTCGATGGTGCCGCCGTGGAACGGCAATAACGGGGTCAACGCATAGTTTTGGAGGATCGACTTGCCGATGTCGGGTTGCTCGATGTCGAACTGATTCTTACCCGATATATTGGTAATTTCAGTCTTCTGGCCGCCATACGTCAGACCGATCAGCGAATAAGCGAGCGGAAATCGGCTCGAAAACCATTTGTTGTCGTTCTTCAGGAACATATCGCTGATCCAGAGCCGAATATAATGCTGCTCCGCGACCGCGGCGACGCCGGCGGGGATGCCGGTAAGGTTGTGGGCCTCCGGAATATTGACCTTGGCACGCGGCTCCGCCTGCCCATTGATCTTCGAGCCCAGCCAGTCGAACAATCCCATCATCCGTCCTTTTTTCTAGTTTTCTAGACCCACGAACCGTTCGCGCGCCGTGAACGCCCTCCTCGTCACCCGAATGCGGGCGCCGATACGCCGGCGTCGAAGAACTCCGTCGGGAATTTGTGCTGCAATAGGCTGTCGAGTGCGACCACGGTGTCGGTCGACGACAGCCCTCCGATCCCGGCTGCGCCCAGCGCATTGTTGGTCTTCGGCCCGATCTGGCCATCGAGATTGCCGAGCTCGTGACCGAGCCGGATCAGCCCGGACTGGATATAGGCATCGCGCTGCCCGGTTCCGAACTTATCGACCTTCACGCCGATGCTGACGATCGCGCTTGCCGCCATCGCCTGATAGGGCTTGTCGAAATTCTTGCCCTTGCCCGCCTTGTAATAATCATAGACGATCGTGTGGCTGCCGCGGCATTCGAAGTGCCAGGCCTCGCTCTGCCGGGCGTTCGGTGTGTCGATGATCGGCGTCAGCCCATTCTGCGCCGCGATCGTCCAGAAATCCGCCAGCGACATCTTCAACGCGCCGAGGTCGAGATCGAACGCGCGACCCGCCTCATGCAGGCTGCCGCCAGGCGGCGGACTGAAGGCCTTCTTCTTTCCCGACACATAGTCGAGGTGCGAACCGAGTTGCATATCGTAGCTGCGAAACAAGTCCGACAGGACAAGTGCGCCGCCTTTCGCCTTCAGCGCGGCGGCCGTTTTGGCCAGCGTCAATTTGGTATCCGGCGTGCATTGCGCCATGCGCTTGGGGAGCGGCACCGCCACCCCGTTCGTTTTGTAGATCGACGCGATTACGACGCTATTCAACGGTGTCATACGCCCTCCTGAGAGTAAGAGTATGCGAACCCGATCGGTCGTGGCGCCGAATCTCGAACCATTGTCACTGAAAACAGCGCAAGGTTGAACTGCTAAATAGTTCGATATGGTGTAATCAGCGGGAAGCGATTGCCCCAATCACCAAACTCGAGCAAATCTTCCCTGCCACGGCTAGCCGAGTGGCATCAAAAATAGCACAACCGAAGACCGTACAACTTGAGGTCTTTCTTTAGGTCCATTTTGGAACCTTGGTATCGGGAGCCGATTCTAGCATCATCGACTCGGTAGACTTCGTCTTGCTCGGCTGCATCAACGGCGATCGACCAGCTTGTAACCGATAGCCAATTGGTGAAGACCGCCGGGCACTCCAACCATCGGAAAGTCCGCAATGCGCCTCCCATTCGCCTCGCCTGTTTTGTTGGTCGCTTCGGCATCGATCGCGCCTGGCGCCATGGCCGGGCCGGACGCGCCGTCGCCGATCCTGACCAGCCCGGACGCGAAGGACGTGCTCAGCTATGCCCGGCCGGAAATCGCCCGTGTCACCCATGTCGATCTCGACCTGACCGCCGATTTCAAGGCGCATGTGATGCGTGGCACCGCGACGCTCGACATTCTTGCCGGGCCTGGCGCGGGTGAGATCGTCCTCGACGACAAGCGGCTCGTCATCACGCGGATCACCGATGCGCGTGGGCGTGCGCTCAAATGGTCGGTCGGTGCCGATGACGATTATAAAGGCGCGCCGCTAACCATCGAGATCGGTGCCGCGCGGCGGATCGTCATCACCTATCGTTCCGATCCCAAGGCGCGCGCGCTCGGCTGGCTGGCGCCCGCGCTGACCGCGGGGAAGAAGAAGCCCTATTTGTTCAGCCAGGGCGAAAGCATCAACAACCGCAGCTGGATTCCAACCCAGGACAGCCCGGGAATTCGTCAGAGCTGGGCTGCGAAGATCACCGTTCCGTCGGATCTGGTCGCAACGATGAGCGCCGAGCGACTGACTCCGGCCGGCGTGCCAGCCGCGCAGGGCTGGCACAGCTACCGGTTCCGCATGGACCACAATGTCCCGCCCTATTTGATCGCGCTCGCGGTCGGCGATCTGCGCTTCCAGGCGATCGATGCGCGCACCGGCATCTACAGCGAACCGAGTGTGCTGGCGAAAGCCGCGGCCGAATTGTCCGACACTGGCAAGATGGTGACCGCCGCCGAGAGCCTCTACGGCAAGTATCGCTGGGGCCGCTACGACGTGCTGGTGCTGCCGCCGTCCTTCCCGTTCGGCGGGATGGAGAACCCGACACTGACCTTCGCGACGCCGACGATCATCACCGGCGACAAGTCGAACGTCGACGTCATCGCGCACGAACTGGCGCATAGCTGGTCGGGCAATCTGGTCACCAACGCGACCTGGTCCGATTCGTGGCTCAACGAGGGGTTCACCACCTATTTCGAGAACCGGATCGATGAGGCACTCTACGGCAAGGAGCGCGGGGCGACGTTGGCGGATCTGTCTTGGGACGACCTCCAGCGCGATCTGAAGGCAGCGCCCGACGCAAAGGCGACGCGGCTGCACGGCGACCCCGAAGGTGTATATGGCGAACTCGATTACACCAAGGGTTCGACCTTCCTGCGCACGATCGAATATACCGTCGGCCGGGCGCGTTGGGACGCGTATCTGCGGTCCTATTTCTATCGCCACGCTTTCCAGCCGCAAACCACCGCGGGATTCCTCGCCGACCTGCGCGCCAATTTGATCAAGGGCGATCAGGCGCTCGAGGCGAAGCTGCAGCTCGACCAATGGGCGTACGGGACCGGATTGCCGGACAATGCGGTTCGTGTCCGCTCGGCCACGCTCGCCAGGATCGACCAGACCCTGGCGTCGGTCGCCGCCGGCGCTGCGATCAGTTCGGTCGATGCGTCGCGTTGGTCGACGCAGGAATGGCTGCGGTTCCTCAACGGGTTGCCGCGCAAGCAGTCGGCAGAGCGTCTGGGCGAACTCGATCGGTCGCTGGGTCTGTCGACATCGACCAACGCTTATATCCGCTCGGCGTGGCTCGTCCTGGCGATCGGCAATCGCTACGACCCGGCGATCCCGTCGATCGAGCGATATCTGCCGAGCGTCGGTCGCGGTTTGCTGATCCTGCCGGTCTATGCCGCGCTCAAGGCACAAGGTGATTGGGGCTTACCGATCGCGCGCAAGGTCTATGCAACGGCGCGCCAGGGATATCATCCGACGATTGCCGCCGCGATCGACAAGATGCTCGGCTGGAAGGCGTAGCTATCCCCGGCGAGTGTCGATGATGGAACGAGAGATTGCACGCACGCGCTGCGTCGGTGACGACGGGTCCCCGCTGGTGGTGATCGAGTATCAGCATGTCGAACGCCGCCAGACCGATAGCGGCGAGCGCACCTATCCCGGCGCGCGGCGATGGGCGCTCGCCGGCGGGGAACCGGTGCGGCCGCTGGGCGACGGCGTTTGGGAAGTCGCCGCCACGGGCGAAGTGCTGCGGCGGGCGTGATCATCTCGCCGACGGTTGACGCGGGCGCGCCATGCGTCGATCGCGCCCATATGACGTCCAATCACCCTCCCCATAACCGCGCCTGGGCCGACGAAGCGGTCCGGCTGATCGAGGCCGACTACAACCGCTCGGCCGACACCCACCTCATCCCGATTCCATTGCCCCGGTTTCCGGGCGTCCAGCTCTATCTGAAGGACGAATCGAGCCACCCGACCGGCAGCCTCAAGCACCGGCTGGCGCGCTCGCTGTTCCTCTATGCCTTGTGCAACGGGCGGGTCGGGCCGGACACCACGATCGTCGAGGCGTCGAGCGGATCGACCGCGGTGTCGGAAGCCTATTTCGCGCGCATGCTGGGGCTCGATTTCATCGCGGTGGTGCCGCGCGGTACCTCGGCGGAGAAGATCGCCGAGATCGAATTCTACGGCGGCCGTCCGCATTTCGTCGAGCAAGCGGTCGAGGCCGCCGGCGAGGCCGCGCGGCTCGCCGATACGCTCTGCGGCGTGTTCATGGACCAGTTCACCTTCGCGGAGCGGGCCACCGACTGGCGCGGCAACAACAATATCGCCGAATCGATCTTCGCGCAGATGGCGCTCGAGCAGCATCCGATCCCGCACTGGATCGTGTGCGGCGCGGGCACCGGCGGCACCTCGGCGACGATCGGCCGCTATGGCCGCTATCGCCGGCTCGCGACCCGGATTTGCGTAGCCGACCCGGAAGGATCGGTGTTCCACCGCCATTGGACGGATCGCGGTGTCGCCAAGCTCGATCGCTGCGCCAGCCGGATCGAGGGAATCGGCCGCGCTCATGTCGAGCCGTCGTTCGTGCCCGAAGTGATCGACCGGATGGAGATCGTGTCCGACGCGCGCAGCATCGCCTCGGCGCGGCTACTCAGCGAGCGGCTGGGGCGACGTTGCGGCGGGTCGACCGGCACGAATCTATGGGCTTGCGCGGCGCTCGCTGAAGAGATGGCGGCCGCGGGTATGGAAGGCTCGATCGTCACCATCCTGTGCGACGACGGCAACCGATATGCGTCGACTTATTTCGACGACTCCTGGCTAGAAGCGTGCGGGATCGATTGGAAACCCGCTTTCGCCGAACTGGCGGAGCGGCTGGGCTGGAGCGCCGGCTGAGCGACGGAGTTAGAGCCGCTTCGCTCCCGCCGCGCGTACCGAATCGAGCGTCGGCATGCCGTTAACCGCCATCATCAGATCGGCCTCGGCCAGGATGCATTTTAGGACGTGCGCCGCGCCATCTGCACCGTCGAGCGCCAGGCCATAGACGAACGGCCGCCCCACCCCGACCGCGCGCGCGCCCATCGCCAGCGCCTTGATGACGTCGCTGCCCGATCGGATGCCGGAGTCGAACCAGACCGGCACGTCCCCCGCCGCCGCGACCACATCGGATAACATGTCGATCGCCGCGATCCCGCCATTGGCCTGCCGCCCGCCATGGTTCGAGCAGAACAAGGCATCGGCGCCGTGGTCGATCGCCTTCTTCGCATCCTCGGGATGGCAAATGCCCTTGAGCACGATCGGCATCTTGGTCACCGATTTGAACCAGGCCATGTCGTCCCAGGTCAGTGGCCGCGCGAATAGCGACCCCCACAGCATGACGGCTTCGGGCAGCGCCTGCGCCGGATCCTTGCCGAGCAGCTTCCGAAAGACCGGGTCGACGAAATAGTTGGTCAGCACATGGCCGCGAAGCTGCGGGAAATTGCCCGTGTTGAGATCGCGCGGACGCCAGCCGGTCACCCAGGTGTCGAGCGTCACCACCAAGGCGCGATAGCCCGCCGCCTCGGCGCGACGAATCAGGCTTTCGGCTAAGTCCCGGTCACGCGGCGTGTAGAGCTGGAAGAAGCCGGGCGTGTCGCCAAGGTGCTTCGCCACGTCCTCGAGAGTGTCGTTGCCAAGCGTCGAGACGGTCATCGGCACCCCGGTCATCGCTGAGGCCTTGGCCGCGGCGACATCGCCATGCTGGTCGGGCGTGCAGATGCCGGTGACGCCGATCGGGCTCATGAACAACGGACTGTGATAAGTGTGCCCGAAAATCTCGGTCGACAGATCGCGGCTGGTGGTCCCGACCATCATCCGTGGCACCATTCCCCAATGGTGGAACGCCTTGGCATTCTGGTCCTGGGTGCGTTCGTCACCGCATCCGCCCTGGACATAGTTGAGCACGTGCGGAGGCATTGCGGCCGTGGCCCGCTCGACCAGCGTCGCATAATCGACCGGCAGCTTGGGCAGCACGCCCCGCAGGCCTGCGCCGTAGATCTCGTTCTGATAATCGCCGAAATGCGGCATCGTCCCTCTCCCGGTTCTCAGGGTTGGCGCGGCGGATCGCAGGGCGTCGCCGAATAACGCGGCGCCGGCGCGGGCTGGAGCACGCCGCCAATGTCGATGAAGGTGCCGCGCGCGTGATTGTGCGGGTGCGCCGCGACCTCGTCGAAGCCGAGTACGGGCGCGAAGCAGACGTCGGTCGCCTCCATCAACGCGCACCATTCGTCTCGGGTCTTCGACTTGAAGATCTCCGTCAGCCTGGTCTTCTGTGCCGGCCATTGCGCGCGATCGTGCTGGGCGTCGAACAGCGCGTCGTCCGCGATACCCAGTGTCTGGCGGAGCAAGGCGTAGAATTGAGGTTCGAGCGATCCGATCGCGACGTGCTTGCCATCGGCCGTCTCGTACGTGTCGTAGCATGGCGCGCCGGTATCGAGCAGGTTGGTACCGCGATCGTCGCCCCACACGCCCTGCGCGCGGAACCCCCACATCATCGCCATCAGCAGCGCCGATCCATCGGTCATCGCGCAATCGATCACCTGGCCCGGAGCGCCGTTCTTCACACCGAGCAAGGCGCTGACCATCCCGAACGCCAGCATCATTGCGCCGCCTCCGAAATCGCCGGCCAGATTGATCGGTGGCGTAGGCTTGTCGCCCGCCCTGCCGAGCGCGCCGAGCACCCCCGACAAGGCGATGTAGTTGATATCGTGCCCCGCGGCGGCCGCGTACGGCCCGGTCTGGCCCCAACCGGTCATGCGGCCGTAGACCAGCTTGGGATTGTCGGCGAGCAGCACGTCGGGCCCGATCCCGAGCCGCTCGGTGACGCCGGGGCGGAAGCCCTCGATCAGGCCGTCGACGGTCTTCGCGAGGTCGCGCAGCCGGGCGATGTCGTCGGGCGACTTGAGGTCGAGTTGCATCGTCGCACGCGATCGGAGCAGCGGATCGCGCGGGTTGGGAGTCGCGCCGGGACGATCGACGCGGATCACCTCGGCGCCATGATCCGCAAGCATCATCCCGCAGAACGGGCCGGGGCCGATTCCGGCGAGTTCGATGATGCGGATTCCCGCGAGTGGGCCGGGCATCTCTCTCTCCTGAATTCTATTTCGTCATCCCGGCCTTGTGCCGGGATCCGCCATGCCGCGAGTCACGGTCAAGAGGCTCCAGCTTTTCGTTCAGCCGCCCGGCGGACCCCGGCACAAGGCCGGGGTGACGGCTGGGTAGTTGGACCGGCTTTCAGCCCCAACTACCTTACCGAGGCGCCATGCGGATCGCGCCATCGAGACGGACGTCCTCGCCGTTGAAATACGAATTCTCGATCATCGTCAGCGCGAGGCTGGCATATTCGGGCGGATTGCCCAGCCGCTTGGGGAACGGCACCGAGGCGGCAAGCGCGTCCTTCACGTTCTGCGGCGCACCCTGCATCAGCGGTGTCTCGAAAATGCCGGGCAGGATCGTGTTGATGCGGATGCCCTCGCCCATCAGGTCGCGCGCGATCGGCAAGGTCATGCCGACCACCCCGCCCTTCGACGCCGAATAGGCCGCCTGGCCGATCTGGCCGTCCTCGGCCGCGACGCTCGCGGTCATCACCATCGCGCCGCGCTCGCCGTCCACACCCGGCTCGAGCGTCAGCATACCCGCCGCCGACTTGGCGACGCAGCGGAAGGTGCCGATCAGGTTGATCTGGATGAGCCAGTTGAACGCTTCGAGCGGGAAATGCTTGATCGAGCCGTCTTCCTTCGATCGGCTGGCGGTCTTGACCGCGTTGCCCGTCCCCGCGCAGCAGACCAGCACGCGTTCCTGGCCGTGCACCTCACGCGCCTTGGCGAAACCGGCATCGACGCTTTCATCGCTGGTCACGTTGACCTCGCAGAACACGCCGCCGATCTCCTTGGCGAGAGCCTCGCCCTTTTCGGCCTGAAGGTCGAAGATCGCGACCTTGACGCCCTTGGCTGCAAGCGCACGCGACGTCGCCGCGCCGAGGCCCGAGGCGCCGCCGGTGACGACCGCGGCTACCGAATTATCGAGCTTCATTCTTCTCTCCTCTAAGCGTCACCCCAGCGAAAGCTGGGGTCTCAAGCCGCAGCGCGACGCAAGAGCCGCATGAGATCCCAGCTTTCGCTGGGATGACGGTGGTTGTTTCCCTTGTTCAGAGCCGCTCGACGATCGTGACGTTGGCGATGCCGCCGCCTTCGCACATCGTCTGCAGCCCCCATTTCTTGTCGCGTGCCTTCAGCGCATGG
>Ga0307513_10005036_pt1 | contig 17500 bp, 22 predicted proteins | sample 15_EM_MG_FD_202174 | JGI IMG/M metagenome (GOLD analysis project Ga0307513, IMG submission 202174) | Populus trichocarpa ectomycorrhiza microbial communities from riparian zone in the Pacific Northwest, United States - 15_EM | ecosystem: Host-associated > Plants > Roots > Unclassified | place... | reverse complement strand
AGGGATCAAAATTTTGTATGGCAAATTGTCTGTGCGTATCTGAGCGCCCATACTAAATTCGGATCCAAATGTTCAGGTTCTTCATGCCGGGAACGAGTACCACCTCCCGTTGGTCCTTGCACTCGAGTATCCTGAAAAGCTTGGCCCTTGGAGGATCTCCATTTCTTCCTGTCCTAGTTGACTGAACAATTATGATGGATGGGGTACCTGTGCGAGTGCCGGGGGAGATGTTTTCGTACGAGACAAGGGCAGCCAGCTAGCAAAACAACCCTAGTCTTGTACTGTACAGTGCGAAGGCATTTCCCCGGACACTGGTACAGGCTATTGGCCTCTACCTGTGATCCAGTGAGGCTCTTACTTGAGCGATGGAAGGTTTCCATTTCCAGGAGAGCTGGCTGCAGTGTAATTATGGCACCAGCACAGTGCCACCGGTTTTGACCAAAATCAACATCACCCCTGCCCCCTCAGGTACGAGGACATCTGCAGGTAGGATAATATATGGAATCGACTGCCCCCGGGGCACTTATGCCAGACCCTTGTACTGTACAAGGGCAGGAATCTATTAACCGGAAACAGGCAGGGGTATACTTAGCTGGTTAACCTTGAATTACTGTTCCATAACTTCCTACCGGTCCCTGTCCTATGCTCCCACCGTTGGAAGCAAGAATGGTCGGGAAGCCTTGGCGTTTGCTCCTATTTCTCTCACCTCTGGGCAAGGGAAATTTCAGAACGGTAAGCCTGAGACAATTTCCCCACGCTTTGTCCTGGATACAGTTTATTCGTAGGGGGCGGTGTCGTACAAGTACAGTACCATTGGCAGTCCCTTCTCGCCTCGCGAGGCTTGGGAGGGGAAACAGATAGGCTGTGATTTGTCTCTCTCTTTTGGTTCATTGAAGTTTTTGGGAAGTTTTTGCATATTTGACCACTTAGCCGCGTGCTCTCGGTGGGATGGCAAGGAAGCCGCTATTTTCGGACCGTGTACGGTATGTGCGGTAGGGGATAGTGAGACGCAAAAGAGGGAGGGGAGTGTTCGGAGACTACGGCGCAAGGAGGGGTTAAAAATGCGTGTAGGCTGGTGGGAAAGTGCATTTATGAGTGACTCTGGTTGGGTGAGGAAGAGGCAGGTTACAGGATGCTGGGGATAATTAGAACTGGTGGGTGTTTGACGGTTGGTAGCAGAATAAGTGAGTGAATGGTGGAGCAGTGCATATCATCCACAGGGGAGCATTTTGTGGGGCTTGCATTTCTTCAATACTATCGGAAATAGCCCAATAGTCTCAGGGAGAGAAGAGTTAACACTGTTGGAGATGCGTTAACTTACCGCTAGGAACGAAAGGGAGAAATAAGAAGGGAGAGTACTCTACTGGATACGTTTTGATCGTATTGGGCATGGAATTGGAAACGCCCCTCATCGATCGAGCGCGTTATATGCGGTATGATATGTACTCATCTCATGGCAATAGGAGCCCTACTCTCTTCGTGTCCGTCCAAGCACCGTTGGTTAGATAGAACAAGTGGAATAGACTTTAGTCATCATTAACGTCCCTTGGAGCAAAGTGAGCAAGGACCCTGGTGTGTTGCTTGCTGGCTCGCGGTCATAGTTGCTTCTGTCTTTCTCTTTTGCTTCTGGCTTCTGCCCCCTTCTTCTCTCCTTCTTCCATCCCTCTCACCCGCTGCCTGCTGCATCTTTCCTGCAGTGACCGACTCCACAACTCAAGCACAGCAGCAGCACCTCCACTAAGCCTTAGCCCGAGAGAGAGAGGCCACAGTAAAATAACAACCAACGCCCTGCAACGAGATAGACAGGTACACAATAACCATAGCTTCAGGCTCCCCCCCGGAGCCTGCCCTACTTACCCCTTATGTTGTTTGAACCTCTCGCTCTGACAAACAAGAACTATTTAGGAAAATTCCTATTCCCCTTCAAGACGTCCATTGACTCCTTTACTCGCCCATTCGTTCATGTAAGCTCCAGGCTCGGTCAAATTCACTGTCAGCTTCGGTAACCCTCCTCCTGCATCCCCGTGCCCCCAGCCCTCAATCTCCTACCAACCAGCTCCCTCGCCGATTAGGTCTTGTGTGAAATATTGACAACTAGATAGCTCTTTTCCACCTCGGATCCTTTTCTTTCTTCCTCCTGACAGCTAGGAAAAAGTAGAGCGGAAAAATCCTCTTCGTCACTTGCTACTTTGCTCTTTTTTCTTCTTTCTTTTTTTGCTGTTCAGCTCGGGTCGTTTAAGGGGCTTCTCGGTGGTCTCGTCTCTGTGGGGACTTTTACGACCACTATTCGGCGCGGGGAATCATCGCTTTCACTGGCTCTTCGGTCTGGGAGGGGGGAGACTTTCCGCGTGTCTGCTTTTTTTTTTTTTTTGATCAACTGATTACCGGATCGTACGTTTTCATCTCATCAGTCACTCCCTAGGGATATGTCGTCGTTCGCCTACAACGATAATTCTTTTCTTAATCCAGGGCCTGCCCCAAGACCTCCAGGAGCTCGTTCGCCCCTTAGTGTAAACTCTATCTCTAACCAGAGCAACCAGCACCCACACCATTCCACCTCATCCACTCTCACCGCCTCAACGATTGTTTCTCCCTCACCTTACGGTTCAACAATCAGTTTGTCATCAAACTCAACCGGCATAATGAACGGCGGGGGCGGAGGCAGTTCGCCATTTCCTCAAGACAGGAGAATCCGCGAAGGTTGGGCGACCATCAAGGAGGATGGACTCAAGTCTTTGTATTGGGCGAAAAAGTACATCATTTTGCGCGAGGTTTCTTTGGACTTTCTCAAGACCGAAACGTCGTCTTCTCCTACATTATCTGTTTCCCTTAAGGATATTGTGTCGGTTAATCGCACTGACATGAAACCTTACTGCTTTGAGGTTGTCAGAATGGCCTCTTCCCAGAACGGTGTTAACTCGATGGCTTCGGATGCTCCTAGGAGAACAGTGTTTGTCTCTGTCAAGTCTGAACAAGAGTTATATGATTGGGTCGACGACGTTTACTCTAGGTGCCCTTCTATGGGTGGGGTTAGTAATCCCACAAACTTTACTCATAAGGTCCATGTCGGGTTTGATCCGGTCAGTGGTGGATTTACGGGACTTCCCGAAGAGTGGAGTAAGCTTCTGAACTCTAGCGCTATCACTAAGGAGGATTACCAGAAGAACCCCCAAGCAGTTATTGAGGTGTTGGAATTTTATACCGAGGGTCAGCGTGGTTTGAACAACCAAAATGGGTATGGTATGGGACCTGCTCCAGCTGCCGCGGTTGCTGCGCAGCAGAGACAGATGGCGCAGATGAGTCTCGGGGGCCCTCAGCCAGGCCCCACTCGCCAGGATACCCGGGATCGGGAGCAATGGGAAAGGGAGCGCGAGCGAGACGCTTACCGTGAGCAAGAATACGAAAAGGACAGAAGAGAACAGCAAGCTCAGCGTGAGAGACAGGAGAGAGATAGAAGGCAACGTGAGCTGGAGAAGGAGCAGGAGAGACGTGAGAGGGATCGGGAAGAGCGTCTTCGTGAGGAAGAGCTGTTCAATTCCCAACGTCAGCAGGAGCGACTATCTGAACTCGACGATGACTATCCTCAAAAGGGCAGTACCGCACAAACACCAATTATGATGGGTGGTGGTGGTGGTGGTGGTGGTCTCTCTTCTCAGGGAAGGTATAATCCTATGGCCCCTAAAACATCGACCAAAGCCCCTCAGAAGGTAGCACCTGGTCTCCGCGATATGGATCCCCGTCGTCCCGCGCCTTCCGCACCCTCTTCCACTCTCCCCAGACCATCCCCGAGCCAACGGAGCCAGCAATCATCCCAACAACAAAAGAATTTGCACGCGCCCTCTCAGTCGAGCCAACAGAAATCAAGGGAGCCGTCTCCTGCGTCTGGAACTCGACAGCAGCAGCTAACACAGCAACAGCAGGGGAGACTGCCCCCCGGTACTGCTAAGCAACAGCCACAGACTCAATCGCAGAGTTCTCGTATTCCGGCACCTACAACTCCTACTGTCAAGCCTCTTAATGTTCCCGTTAAAGCAGCCCCAGCCAAGGAGGCTGTTATGAAGCAGGAACGTAAGGAAAACCAGAGGCGAATCTCCAACATGACCGAAGCCCAAGTAATGGATAAGTTGCGCTCCGTGGTCTCCCCTACAGATCCGAATCAGCTCTATACCAAGATTAAGAAGGTCGGACAGGGAGCCTCGGGATCCGTCTATGTTGCCAAGGTCAACGGCACGGCGTCTTCCTCGGTGTCTATGTCTATGCTGGCAAGCTCTGGTAAGGGTGTGACAAACAGGGTCGCAATTAAGCAGATGGATTTAGCACACCAACCAAGGAAAGAGCTCATTGTCAATGAAATTCTCGTGATGAAGGAAAGTCAGCATCCTAATATTGTCAACTTTTTGGATGCTTTCTTGAAGGGCCCAAGCGAGCTATGGGTTGTTATGGAGTACATGGAAGGCGGCGCCTTAACCGATGTTATTGACAACAACAGCTTGGAAGAGGATCAGATTGCCACAATCTGCTTTGAGGTGAGTTTCCTTGGGATGGAGATATTGTTCCGATAATGTCATGTGCTAAGGCTTGTGGAAAATAGACTTGCAAAGGCTTGGAACATCTGCATACGCAGAACATTATCCACAGAGACATTAAGAGTGACAATGTCCTTCTTGACGGCACTGGACACGTTAAAATTAGTAAGTCTTACACCCCCCCTTCGCCAGTTTTGGCGGTAAAAAGTATCGGGACCAGATTTTCCATTGGTCTTTCGGCCATTCTGGCCTATGTTCTTGATTGCAGGTCTAACTTAATCGCAGCCGATTTCGGGTTCTGCGCTAAATTAACGGAGCAGAAGTCGAAGCGTGCCACAATGGTTGGAACTCCGTACTGGATGGCGCCCGAGGTTGTCAAGCAGAAGGAGTACGATGCTAAAGTTGACATCTGGTCCCTCGGAATTATGGCGATTGAAATGATTGAATCTGAGCCTCCGTACCTTAATGAGGAACCGTTGAAGGCTCTTTATCTCATTGCTACCCATGGAACACCCACCCTCAAGAAACCTGAAAAATTGAGCAAGGAACTCAAAAACTTCTTGGCGGTGTGTCTCTGCGTCGATGTTAAGCACAGGGCTACAGCGGAAGAACTACTCAAGCACGAATTCTTGAGAAAAGGATGTCCGTTGGCCAGTCTTGCAGCCCTCTTGGCCTTCAAGAGCGGGAAATAAGCGATTTGGAACTCAAATAATTGCGAAGGTTAATGTGGTTGTGTATAGTTTCCAAAGGGAGTGTGAGTGGATAAAACGTGGGAGACAAAAGTAAGGTTTGACTTGGGCCGGTTATGGGAATGATAAATGTCTTCTGCACAAGTTAGTCATGGTCATCTACAATACGTTGGACGTCCCTTGCTCTGTTTTGTGTTTTATGCTTTTATTTTTTACGTCATGGCTCAATACCTTTTTCATTTTCCAACCCTGTTTCCATTTTTTCTTTCTTTGTACCGGACACGATACAGATTAAAGTGCAATGTTCTATTTTCTCAATTGTTGACTAGGTGTGAAGCGTGACGTTGGTGTGGCGCCGTTCATTATGGCGGGCCAAGGGAGCAAAGCGATGGTTATTCAAGAGCATTGGGATTGTGGGAATGGTGTGATATCTCTTTTCTCTAATTTCTTTGGCCGTTCTTCCACTTCTATTTATGGTCCCACTTTTATTTTTACCTTTCCTCTACTTCCACTTCCGCTTCTGTACTAGAATCACAGTGTCATCCTACTATATCGTGAGCGTGGTGCTGGATTTTCTTTGGATTTTTTTTGGATTTTCTGAATAGTAGATAATGGTGTTTTTTTTTTGCTCTATTTTGATAATTTGCTAGGGAGCGTTTTGGTAGGTTTATTTCCTTCTTTCCGAGATTCCCTGAAGCGGAAGTAGATTTTTTCTTTCTTTTTCTGCTTACCTGACACTTTCTGTGCCATACGGTTTTTGGAAGAAGGCAAAAGTCGAGTAAGTGAAGGGGCTAGTAAAGTGGCGGAGCGGGCGTTCATTTCCTTTCAATCTATGATGTGATATTTCTTTGGAGGTAGCCCTAGTTGTTTGCTAACATAGGGGGGTGGGACAATGAATAGCGGGGGATGGCGGACGATACGCCAAAAAATCTACAGTATGATAATTGCAGAGATCAAATTTGGTAGGGCCGTTCGCTGTACCTACTGTACTCCTCCTGCTCATCGTCCCCTATCATTGATTGGTTTTTCTGGCTTGGTGTATTTTTGCAACAGGAGGCAATTGCTGTGACTTGTCTTCTTTTTTTTAAAAAAAAAAACTATTTTCGTAGTAGTACATTTACTGGTCTTCACTTTGGTTATGCGAGTTCTTAACAATCTAAATATCTTTTACAGTGCCTGGTAAGTCCTTGTGCGTGCCTATGAAATAACAAACAAAGCTAAAACACCGTAACACCGGAAGACGAGACAAGAAATAAGAGAAAGCCTGAATGCCATCGGTGACATTGGGCACATGTGTCGTATCACATCGCGAAGTGACATGTCCTAGCGAGCGACTGGTGAGGAAAAAAAGGGAAAAAAAGGTAGGAATACATCTATCAATGCCCCGATGTAGTTGCTCTACCCGTATACCTACTGCTGGCGAATAACCTCATTGGCGAATCTCCGGCGGTGGCTTCCTGCGATTGAGGAGGAGGGGGTGGCGGCGGCGGTGGTGGTTGGTGATGGAAATACCCTTCTCGCTGGTGCTGCGCGGGGATATATGTTTGTGTCGAGTACTGGTGGTGGTGACGCTGCTGCTGCTGCGATTGTGGTAGAGCAGCAGTGGCGGGTGAGCTGCTTTGGAATAGCTCTGTCAAAGAAATACTCCTGCCGCCTGCTAGATCCACACCTCCCCCGAATGCCTGCTGCTGCTGCTCCCGTCCCTGCCCCTGTCCATCCCCAGTCCTAGCCACCCCCTCGACATACCTCGTGGCGCACTCCTTCACCCACTCCGCAACCTTAGTCCTATCCCCCTCCGAGGACGTGCCAGGTTCAGCATACACCCATATCCCATAAACGATCTTCTCCTCCTCGCCCTGGAGCATAACATAGTCCCCGCCCTCGGCGTACTCGATGTTCCCCGGATCGGTGAGAGCGTAGGTGAAGTTTTGCAGGCCGCGGCGGTTCAGTAGGATTATTGTGCATTCCTCTTGTTGCTGCTGCTGGGTGGGCGAGAGAGAGCAGATAAAGAGCGAGCCCTCAGTGTTGGACTTTTGCCATATTCCCGATTCGTGGTTGTAGGTGTAGAGCACCGCGTATGAGGCTAAGGAGAGGATCTTTTGTAGGCGGGGGAGGTAGCGGGACAGGACGGTGTGGTTTACGTCCGGGATTGTGCGGGATTGGGGGGGCATGGCTGGATATTATTATAAAACCGGTGCTATGGGTGCTCTGAGATCGTGTAATGATATGTAGGAGGTGGTGCAGCGGGATAATCGTGTGTGGTGTGATGTTGACTTAGGATAGGCTGTTGATTAGGCGTGGATGGTGGGGGAATGTTAGGAGATGAAGAGATGTTTGAGGTTTCTATTTGGATTAGTCAGCATTTGTTTTTCCTAAGCTTAAAGGTACCAAATGGGTTCGGATTTGCCGCATTTCAGGGAGGGTGTATGGGTGGATAGGATGAGAGTTACAATTAGTTGAGTACATTGCCGTGCAGAGAGACTGCGCAAGACGCCTCATTCCTTCCTCTACCTGCGTCTCTCCTAACTCACAGTCGACCAACCAAACCTATTGTGCCTTTTCCACGTCTCATCCACTCTATTGTCTACCTCTTCCGGCCATTCTAACGAAACCCTCACATTCTATTCACCACCCTCATCACCCCCCCTCCACTCCACCCCCCCTCTAGATGACCTAGACGAGACCATGTACCTCAACTCCTCTTCGTAACCCTTTTTTTCTCTTTTAATCCCCTTTACTTTAACTTCTACCATTCTCACAGATCTGGTTTCCCTCCTTCCTTCTTCCGCCTTTCCCTCTCTTAACTCCCCGGCCTTCTTTTTCCCTAGAATTATCACCTCTCCCGCTGGACAATAACCCTCATCGCAGCACCCGTCCATACATACCCCGTCCACTACGGGTACAAGGAGGAAGAGGAGAATCACGGAAACGGTGAATCCATAAAAAAAAGGTTGAAAAAAAACTAAAAAATCACAATGCCTCCTACGCGGTCGAATCTCTACACCCCTACCCTCCATGGCCCGCCTCAACAGTTCGCACCGCAACAACAAGGCGGGCATCCGATGGGTGCTGGTGGGGGTGGGGGTGGTCATGTAGGTCATAATCCGTTGTTGGGTGGGGATAGGTTGGCTCCTACTTTCTTTCATTCTTTCCGGGGGAGGAATTTATCACTATTCGCCCAGTTTTAATTGCCTTCTTTTTCGTTCTACGATGATAAGAGTAAGCCCTCCCCGGTGTCTAACAGTTTTATTTTTACTAGGTTCGGTCAAGGCCCACATCTCTTGTTCAATAACGCCCAGCAACAATCTGCCGCTGCCGTTGTAAGAGCTCAACAGCAGCAGCAGCAGCAACAGCATCAACAACAGCAGCAGGCTCAGGCTGCGCATATACAACAACAACAGCAGACTATCATTGGACTTCTTGGACGCGGCGGTGGGGGGGTTAGCGCTGCAGGATTGGGTGGGGTTGTAGGGAGAGCGGGGGTTGGCGTTGGATCTAGCAGTGGAATGGCTATTGATGTGAGGGGCCCAGTGACTACACCGCCGGAGCGTTCCATGATCAGGGACGTTTGGGCTCAGGATTTGGAAAAAGAGATGGCTGTATTGCGGGATTTGGTCGAGACATACCAGTATGTTGCTATGGTTCGTTACAGCCTTGCGTTGCTTTGGGAACATTGGACGATGGGGGGAGGTGCTTGCTGACGGGGAGGTTAGGATACTGAATTCCCTGGAATAGTTGCGCGTCCGATCGGTAACTTTAAGTCAAAGGCCGACTACCATTACCAGACCCTCCGTTGCAATGTGGACATGCTAAAGATTATCCAACTGGGCATCACCCTGGCCGATGAGAATGGGAACCTTGCTAAAATCGATGGATCAGTTTGCACCTGGCAATTCAATTTCAAGTTCTCTCTTAACGACGACATGTATGCAGAGGAATCTATCAACCTTCTAACAAAGTCTGGTATCGACTTTGCCAAACACGCGGAGCACGGGATTGACGTGTATCAATTCGGCAATCTCCTCATTAGCTCCGGATTAGTCATGTACGACGACGTCAAGTGGATTTCTTTCCATTCCGGTTACGATTTTGGCTACCTTGTTAAGATTATGAGTTGCCTCCCTCTCCCTAAGGAGGAGAGTGAGTTTCGTAATCTTCTAAGCAAGTACTTCCCGGCGCTTTACGACATCAAATTCCTCATGAAGAGCTGTCGCACTCTTAAAGGTGGGCTGCAAGACATTGCGGAAGAGATGGGCGTTTCGCGGGTTGGGCCGCAACACCAGGCCGGCAGCGACAGCCTTTTGACTGGAAATATATTTTTTGAGATGCGGGAAAAGTTTTTTGACGGGAAGATCGATGATGTCAAGTATCTGTATGTTATATGATCTGTATGCTTGCATGGGCCAGTATCGTGTATTGACATCTATCCGCAGCGGACAAGTGTGGGGCCTTAATGGAACGGGAATTTCCCCACCGAATATCAACGGGGTCGGAACCGTGGTTTACAATAATGGCGTTCCCGTACCGTCAACCCCCACAACCGACCGAAACGGCCAGAACCCAGGCACCCCGGGAAACACCACCCCCAGCCAGCAGCAACAACAACAGAATGGCCAGCCAGGAACCCCTAGCCAGTACAACTTACAGTACGGGAAAATGGGGGGGGTGTAGCTTTTGTCACTGCTTGAAGGAATAAACTGGGGAACCGGAACTCGAGACCGCGTGAACTAAAGGGCTGACGAAGGCCGCGAAATCCTTTCTTTTGTTCCATTTCCTTTTTCTGAAAAATTACGGTTTCGGGGCTTGGTTTGCTTGGTTTGCTTGGCTGGTTGCAAGTTTTTCTCGTCTCCCTGTAAATCGGTGTTCTGTTTTCCTGCAAGTCTTTCAAATTCACGTACAATATTGCTTTGTCTCGCATGTTGCTGTTGGATCTTGTTTCGTTCTTTTTCTAACTGGTAGTGGTGTGCTGGGTGCTGCGGTGTACTGTAATTATAAGGGTTTTAAAATATGGGATTTATTCTGGGTTGTGATGCCCTGTGCCATTGTACTATTGTAACGAGTGAGGGGCTGTGACGAGGTTGGCCCGGTTTTCCCAAGTGATGAAATCACAAGCGATCACTCGCTTCAAATGTTGGAAATATCCCGAGTACACGAAGCTATTCGTGTTCCCTGAGCTGCTCGTCCAGCCATGACACGCGTCACAGTGGGGGAGACGTGGGGTACATATACATTACCCAAAGTCAGTCCCCATTCCCTCCCAAACCATCCACCATCCACCCACCACCATACCGCCCCCTATCCAAGCTCATCCGAGATACTTTTCATTTTCATTTTCAAATACAACATGCAGGGGAATAATTCCTCACATCCATTGTACTGTTGCCACCATCAGGGTTCGTCCCAGCAACTAGGAGGCCCCAGGAATATCATCTTTCGTCACTAACATCTCCCAGATTCATCGTTCTGGACAAATCATTCAGGGGCGTTATCGACTCTGTGCACGGGGTTCACCATATTAGCTATCGAGGCTATTGAGAGGGCAGCATACCGATATATGGACGGACAAAAGAAGAAAGCCGACTTCAAAAACGGGGTCCAACCTGCCCCTCATCATCATCCCGCCGCCGCCGCCGCCGCCGCCGCCACTGCTGCTGCTAGTGCTGCTGGTGCTGCTGCTACTGCTGCTGGTGCTGCTGCTGCTGGTGTCGATCCCCCTCGCAATCTTCGCAATCCTCCCGGTGCTGCAAATCCTCCCGGTGCTGCAAACCCCCTCGGTGCTGCAAATCCTCCCGATCCCCCTCCCCCCGGTGCTGCCGCCGCCGCCGCCGCAGCCGCTACTGCTACTACTACTACTACTGCTGCTGCTGCTGCTGCTGCTGCTGCTGGTGGTGGTGGTGGTGATCCCCCTCCCCCTCCCGACCTTACTCTACCGCCTTGGCTCGCTCAAGCCAAAGAGGCCCTTGAGCTGATCCCTCTTCTGCAAGGGAGGATCGTTGCTCTGGAGGGCCTCGAAGGGCGGGTCAAGGTTGTAGAGGATAGTCAGGCGGGGGTCCCCTTTCTTGCAGGACGGGTCGACTACCTCCAGGGGCGGGCCATCCGGCAAGAGGGGGACTTGGGGGTCGTTCAGGGGCAGGCTGCCGAGCTCCAAAAGACGACCGATGCAGCGAGGGAGCCGGAGGAGGTTACCCAGTTAAAGCGGGCTCTCAATAAAGCGTACCGCGAGCGGGACGCCTACAAGGCGCAGCTAGACGGAATGCCGGAGAGGGCGGCCCCGGCGGGGCATGGGGGTGAATGATCGTAGGGGGTGTGGGGAGCGGGGCGTGGGGGGGGGGGGAAGTGTTTTGATTATTATTATCATTCATGTCTCATTATTATTACTATTCCTGTATCATTATTATTATTCCTGCATTATTATTATTATTTTTGTATTTTTGTATTATTATATCTGTTTTATTATTGTTATTATTATTATTATTATTTATGTACAGTACTCGGGTATGGTCAGGTGGGGCGGTACATGACTACTAGGCTATCATAGCGGGTCTGGTTATTCCAAATTAGGTAGGTACCCCGACCTTCTCACCGAACCTGTGATTATCACGCTAGAAATTTATGCATGGGCTGTGAACTGACCTGGGCTTGAAAGCCTCTAAATCCTCTAGAATCTCGTGCAAACACAGCCGAGATCGTGTTCGGGACCTTCAATTGTGCCGGATTATATATTGCCCTGCAGGCGGTACTGGCATTAGCTGCGAGTTGGACCAGTCGGAAGGTTCAGGACCGGAGCTTGACTGGTACTGTTGTCGACTCGGGACACAGTGTTACACAGGTTATTCCGGTTGCTGAGGGCTATGTTATCGGATCATCGATCAAGTCCATTCCTATTGCCGGGAGTCATATCACATCCTTTGTTCGGTCGCTTCTTCATGACCGAGGCGAGTCCATCAGCGACGAGACCCCTGAGCGAATTAAGCAAGAATTCTGTTATGTTTTTCCGGATATCGTCAAGGAATTCACAAGATTTGACCAAGAGCCAGAGAGGTTTCAGAAATACCTTGTTGAGCAGCAGCCTGGAGGTCAGGAAGTTACCTTAGATGTGGGGTATGAGAGGTTCTTGGCACCCGAGATATTATTTAATCCGGGAATTTACTCTAGTGATTTCTTGACGCCCTTACCCACTGTGGTGGACAATTTTATCCAAAGCTCTCCTATAGACGTTCAGAGAGGTCTCTACAAGGTACCGAAATCCATACCTATGTTGGACCCAGGACTAATTAGCTTTACTTAATAGAATATTGTTCTCTCTGGCGGCTCTACGCTCTATCAGGATTTCGGTCGATGTCTTCAGCATGATATCCGCCATCTTGTCGATGCTCACAAGTCGGAAGAGAAATTAGGTGGCATTAAGTCAGGTGGGCTGGAGGTCTAGGTTATTACTCACAAGAGGCAAAAACATGGGCCATGGTTCGGAGGAAGTTTGTTGGGTCAAGCACCGGAATTCAGAAGCTACTGCCATACTAAGGCTGAGTACGATGGGATTGGACCAAGTATTGTAAGAAGATTTGCGGTCTTGGGTAGACCTGGGCAATGATGCTTGCCATCTCATTCCCCGGTGCGCTCGGACGTGAGCCCTGGAGTTGGGATGAGGGGTAACTTAGGGCTACTACCACAAGATAGATAGAATCAAAACTAATGATTTTTTTGCTCCTTCAAAGAACGGCTTGCGTGGCGTGTTGATGATGTTATTATCTTCGGAATGGTAACTTAAATTCATACGAGTAAAGCAATGCCCTTGTACAATTTGGCCTTGAGATTAGCCAATTAATTTTTTGCACACTACGCTAGGCCGCGTCCATATATTTCTCCACTCCGCTGGCACCATTGGACGCGCTACAGTAATGATACAAGATGTAATGGGCTAGGTATTTCTTTTTAACGGGTAGCTAATGCCACCACGCCACTCGGAGCCTCGGTCACAATAATATCATTTAAAAATCTATTGCTAGGGAATTAACCTTCACTTTGAATGAAGAATAACCCACACAACAGCTTCAAAAACACCCCGAACCTGAAGAAAGAGGGAGCCCCCCAAAGATCATCGTCCACGACCCAGCTTCTCGCTCGAATAGCGCTATATCGTCACGTAAGCCTCCTCAAACACCATTCCTTTGGCAACCAGGTCGCGCGGATCGATTTCGATTATGAGACTTCGGACGACCATGAAAGCGCCCGTGCCGATGCTCGTGGACTGGCTGAAGATGATGCACTCGGAGACAGCTTCGGCAGCGTCGCTCTCCATGTGGGACACGGATTCGAATAAGTGTTAAGTGGTCTTCTGGAAACGGAGTGACCTTCAGGGCGCTGTCACTATTTTGGCTAGTCCGAATTGAGTGACCCTTAGAACCTCGCCTTTCCTTTTGTACGTCAATATGTCGCCAGAAAATTGAATGTTGCGGGGGTAGATATTCGTGCCATGCTGGCGCATGGTGTAGGTATTTCGTCTACGACTGAGTCCCTGTCCGTTCATCACTATTGGTTACACTGTTTAGAGGTCGATTGGTGAACGAGGCGGGCGTGTGTGCACGTCAATTACCTCTCAGCTTCAAAACCCCCAAAAGCATCTTTAATTTCAATGATGCTATTTAACTTCGCCTCCGTGCCCATCACGCCATTCCTGTAGAGCTTGATTCTGTAACCCTCCATCGTGATTTGGTTCTTCCCCGTCTTGTCGCCATTCCTCCCTGCCGCCATCGCCGGGTTCAGCTATCCCCTCGTCGCCATGTGTGGTAGCTCACGCTTCATGTTCCACATGCGTAGGAAGACTTCCGAGTCACCTTTTGTGCGCTTCTTGCCCGCCTCTCCCACCTCGTGCATATAGATTCTTATTCTATTCCTTATCATGCGGGTGTCTTGACGGATGATTTTCCGCTTGCCTTTCACGACTGTAGTTAGGGCGCCGTCGATCGTTGGTTCTAGCTGGGGCTCGCTAATTGCTCCTTGATCCAGGCGTATGCTGACGTAGTTGTCGTCTCGGGAGCAGACGTCCTCGAAGTAGGGGATCATCTCGTGAGGCTTAGTTGGGGGGGGGGGATTGCGAGTGATCCTGTATGAATGGGGGGGGGGGAAACCGACAGCTTCCAAATGAGTTATTTTAATCCTACCCTTTACAATTCTTGCACCTTGCTCGTAGCCCTGTGCTACCGGCGTGCAGGTGATTATAGGCGTGTTGATAACCTTCGGAGCGTTGATAATTTGTTCCATAAGGGGAACTCAGGGGTGACTTTCATAGAGGCAATATAAAGATGATGAAATTGCTGGTATGCAGTTTGACCAATTCATATATTTGGGTCTCTTAAAAGAACTACGGGTATTCCAAAAGCCCTGCTTCCTTTTCCTCCTTTGGTCTTAGAGTTTCCCTCTACAATCTCAATTGAATTTGAGGCAGACAAATACATGCAGCATGGACAATTAGTGTGCTCAACTGCTCCAGATTAATGGCATCATGTAACAGTCCTCCGCTTTCCACCCACCCTCCATGATCAACACGTCTAATCCTTGTCTCGCCACTCCAAGTTTTCCGACCTTTTTGACCATACCCGAGTACTAGGGTAGGGAACAGTTAACTAGAACGGACAGGGATCTATTTGGCTGGTTAACCTTAAATAACTGTTCAATCACTTCGTACGGGACCCTGGTACGGGTACAAGGGTGGGAAACAATTAACCGGAACGAGCAGGGATATAATATTATTTAGCTAATTAACTTTAAATAGCTGTTACATAACTTCTTGCCGGACTTTGCACACCGCCCCACTTCTGGATCACACCGCCCCCCCGCCCTCCATACCATTCCAACAGACCTCAAAACTCCAAACACCCCCGATACAGCACAGCTAAACCCAACTAAACTACCCCTCGAATTCCTCCAGCACATCCTGCCCCTTCAAACCCTGCCATACCCTTAATATGCCCCCTCCTCCCCAAGGAAAAGGTCCACAACCCTAACAAGAGCATCCAAAGTCCACTTGAACCATTCCACCACCCTCCTCTCCACCCCCACCTTCCCATCTCCATCTTGAAGTCTACCCAACAGCATAGCCAGCATCCCTACAAGCTCATTCACACCTCGGCTGATCTTATTCACATGCGGTAATTGTAGACGAATCAGCAACCTAGCCACAGGTCCTCCACCAAGAAAGAGGCGCTGGAGGTGACCCGGTATAGCACATTTGTCATTAAAGAGTTTTGTTGTGGCAAGGTTTTGTCACTTGAGGGTTTGTCTAAAAAGAAAAAAGAGAGAGAGAAAATGGGAGGAGTGATGATAAATACAATGATTTAATCTAGCCTACCAGTGCTGTGTATTTCTTGGTAGATAGGAATGCTTGGTCAGTGGCAGAGGTTTGGTATATATAAAAATTAGGGTTTTTTTATAATAGAAGAAAAATATTTTTCCTTATATGCCAACAGAGAAAAAACATGTAGTTGTGTGCTCAGCTGATTCATTTTTTGAAGTGGTATATGTGTGGTGTAGTGGGTGTAGTAATAGGCTCCATCAATAGAAAAATGTCTATTCAATTGTGTAGTCAGATTGTAGGGTCGGTATGTATTGTAAAACTGATATGAATTAGAAACAGTATTTGAATAGAGGAGTGTGGTGGGAAGGCCAGGGAGAGGTAAGATATCACTAGTGACAGTTTATGATTCTGTGCTTGTAGGTTAAGGATAAGGTAATCTAGGTTACTTACTTACCTTGATTACCTCTTCCCAGTTACTTTTCATAAACTGCCCTAGTAAATGCCCATATGTTAGAAACTGTAGTAATAGGTGTGCTTTCTTCTTGTTTGTTGCTGTAGTTACAAGTAATATCTTATGACTACTTGTATTATCTTTGTTCTGTTCAAATCTATGTCCTACTTCTCTCTTTCTCTTCTGTCACTTTATTTCTTTATTTTCTCTCCTAATCCTCCTTTTGTCATTCAATAAGTAATACAATCTGTCCATTAATTTTGATAAGAGCTCTTTTTTGGAACCTGCTCCCTTCCACCATATAACATGTGTACATGTCCCGATAATGGTACACGGCACTGGCAGCGGCATTGCAGGATCTCCTATGTTTAGTTTGATTTATATTTGATTTATTTGATTTGATATTAGCTTCGCCACTATCCCTGAGTCAGATAGGATATGCTATTGTATGCTAAGTTTAGTTTCCTTTGCTGGAAGTTTATATTAAGGATTTTGGGAATGGAATGGTCATGTAACACAGGTGGAGGACAAGCCAGGACTCTTTATTCTTGCAGGATTACTGGATTCTGGTGTTATGCACAGCTACTGGTAATAATTGTGAGTGTAGGAGGGCTATCACTCTTGGTTTATGTATTTAAACCAGTCTTCTGGCTGGCAGGAGACGGCAGACTTTGACATACCTTGAGTCTAAGAATACACTTGGTTGAACAGCAATCTTTTAGTCCATATTTGTCCTTCAACTATTATCTCTTACACCCGATCCCTTGAAGCCTGTAACAATCCTATTGATCTCTGGTTATGTTGCAACAGGTAACGACCTTACTTTCTTAATATCTTACTTTCTTGTCAGATAGTACTGGACTGACATGTCGTCTTATAGTTCCACTATCTCATTGGAGAGTATGGAACTGTCTTGTCATGATATAAAACTAAATAGTTTTATATTATTGACGCGGCTTCTCGGATTGTCACAACAGGCACAGGTGTCGAGAGTTTGTCTGTAGAGTATTCGTACAATTCAATAGTCACGGTGTAAAGATAAAGAGAATTATATTACAACTTAGTATAGAAAAGTACTTGGATGGTTGCATGAAGATCCTACCTGTCAAGCTCTTTTTTTTTTTTTTTTTTTTTTTATTTTTTTTTTTATTTTTATTTTTTATTTTTTTTTATTTTTTATTTTTATTTTTATTTTTATTTTATTTTATTTTTATTTTATTTTATTTTATTTTATTTTATTTTATTTTATTTTATTTTTATTTTATTTTTTTATTTTTTATTTTATTTTTTTATATTATGTATTACTTGTTAAGGTACAAGAACTCGCATGCATGGTTAGATATGGTGTAAAGAAAACCTTAATCCCAAACAACTGCCCACTTCACCTCTTCATGGGAAAAATCAAACACCCTGAACATCAGCAAAAATAATACCTTGCGTTCCGTGCGTTCCGTGCGTCTGACGCACCTGACGCCGGAACGCTAATCGCGAATCAGGACGCAACGTCGGATCGACGTTGCGTCCTGACTTTGCGTTACTT
>Ga0307513_10005035_pt1 | contig 17500 bp, 19 predicted proteins | sample 15_EM_MG_FD_202174 | JGI IMG/M metagenome (GOLD analysis project Ga0307513, IMG submission 202174) | Populus trichocarpa ectomycorrhiza microbial communities from riparian zone in the Pacific Northwest, United States - 15_EM | ecosystem: Host-associated > Plants > Roots > Unclassified | place... | reverse complement strand
TTAATTTATATCTAGACTCTAGCTCAATGGGCAATGGCATAGTCCAGGATAAGCGGTATCAGGAGTGAGAAGGGCATTTACCTGGTCAGCACTTGTATTCGTTGCTGTGGTTGACCCTCACCCTTCCGACCGCGGAAAAACCTTACCCATGCGCACACAATGAAGGTGCATGCAGGTGTAGTGCTAGATGGAATCCCAAGGAACTCGAGATTGACACAGAATAGTAAGCGAGAATCGATGACAAGTGAGCATCGTGCACTTCAGAATGCGAGAAGAGTAATATGTATGATAAGCAGAGCGCCAAAGCCTGAACAGGAAGAACGAATAGGTCGGAAGTGCAGAAGAGTGTTTTTACTCCAGAGTTGAATACGGTCGTGTATTCCAATATTGGTGATTGCTTTAAGAAGTGTGACGAAGGTTGAATATAATTCCCACGATATGTTTTTCTTTCCTCCATGACCGCACAGATCCGCGCACCCACCTCGAATCGACCTGCTCTCAAACCTGACGCGACTTGGTTTCGTATATCAAGATGTTCGGCCAAGATATTTCCTGCTCGTTCACAGGTCTCCTACAAAAGCCCTCCATCCATCCATGCTAGTTTGCGACACGTACTACGTAGAGAGCTCGGCTCAATTTGTAGTAAGCATGTGCGTATCGTTCGTATCTTAAATTCTTACTTTCCCCTCACTCTTCCTTTTTTGCATACCACCACTATTTCATCGTCATTTTCGACTTTCCTCACGGTATTCTTTCCCACAGGATCGACCTCTATCGCTGTCGCCTTTCTATCGAGACCACTTTTGTCAACACCGAATCCACCTTCCCTAGTCCCTTGTCGTCCAGCAGATAAGACGTCTCGTTCCAATACCAATTACCAGAATGGCCTAGAACGGGCTCTTCACTCACCGCAGGTCCACGAGCAGTGTGCCCAATAATGACATAGGCTGTTCTAACTCGGCCGTGGATGATTCATCGCTCGTCAGCCATTACATCCCACTTTTAATGCGCTTTCCTTCCCTTATCTTCCTTGATGGCGATCAGGTTGCCTGTGACTTTTGACCCCCGTGTCGAGCCTTCTCGCTGAGGAATTACTGTGAGGAGGGATGGAACGGGATGGTTCAGGAGACGCGGCTTCATCGGGCTGCGATGAGCAGCCTGCCTGCTTGGTTAGTGCTTTTTCTTGTCGCCGTATGCTATCCTCACACTTCCATTAGCGCTGACATATTCTGCAGAATGACCCCTCTACGCGGAAGGAATTTGGACAGAAGATGGGACGCCTTCCCAGGGACCCCATTGCCCCACAATCTCTCTCTGAACGCCTCCCGCCGTGTCTCTGGATTGACGGCGTGGGTTGTAGTCTGTGACGCTCGTGCGCCTTGTGTAGTCTTGCACTGATGATACAGTCGTGTGCGACAACCCCGTGATCCCTGAATTGTGAGGGGCAGACGGGTGTGGAAGGGGCATCGAATTCATCTCAGACGGCGTACAATGATTGATATTGCACCCACATGGTCAGTGGTTTCTTTCGTCAATGTGCCCAATCACCTCACCGACATCGTACCCTCATCCGCCTCGCATTGGTCCGGGGTCGGGTCTCTGGTGCCCCCCATCCTCCACGCTTGTCTCTCCCAGATGTCCTCCTTACTCTTCTAGTAGCTTGATGCACTGATTTGAAATGTGGCGGACGACATCGGGAAGAAAATATATAGAAATATCACATCTTTTCGGTCAGCTAATACCCTCACACAAACCCGGAAAAAAAGGCTTTCATGTTCGTTACAAGGCGATATTCATGGAACATAAACTAGATCCAAATAAGTCGGGTGTGATGATGGAGCCAACTTGGGCCTTTCCCATTCCATGCTCCATTTCCATCGTCTTCACTCCGCTATCTGTTTCCTCGTTCGTTTCAAATTCGCATTGAACCCCCTCAAGAATTCGGTGAATTTAAATAATGATGTCGGAAAGTAAAACAAGTATGATGCATGGATGGCAATATAACGACAAACGAGCTCGGAGAACAAGAACGCGCCCTCCCATAACCGCTATCCACTATGTATTCGTTCATGCATTCCTTTTCTTGTCTACTATCCCCGTTACTAATGTTATAAAGTATCAACTGGGGCCTCCTTGTTGTGGTCAAATAATATTAGCCTGCTACACCTACAAAAGGTGGTGCGATGCTGATGAGGTTTATCGGGAGTGGCAAGAAGTGGGGCATGAGGGGGCAGAGAGGAACAAGTTCAGCACCTTCAGAGGTTATTGGTGGGTTATTTTCTTACTATTCTTTTTATCTCCAGTCATTTTCTAACATTTTCTAATTAATCGTTCGTTCCATCAGCCGAATCCCAATCCCAAGACGCCCTCAACCGTACTCATCGTCCAAGAACCTCCATGTCGCCTTTTACACGTGAACTACCAACGTCATCGTCCTATCCCTCAGCACCGAATGGTACTTCCTCCACAGGAGACCCCCAACACCCGCACACGCATTGGTTTTTTCGAGCTTCCAGTGGCACTGGAAGTCCAGGCGCTTCTTCTTCCGTGCGTCCAGGATCAAGCGGGCGGGATAGCATCGGTCACAATAAACAGAGAACCACCAGTCAAAGTCGGGGCGAATACACAGGTGGCAGCTGCCGAGAGGAGGCAGATGCCGATGACGCCTAGAAAATTATCAGGAGGAAGAGTTTGGGATTTGTAACGTTGGGATTTGGTGGGGGTAATGCGCATGCGGCTGAAGGAAAATATCCTGGCTTGGGATTGGGATTAGGTCGACGTGCCGCGGACAGCAACGATGAGGAAGATTATGGGAATCAGCAGCAGCGAACGAGGAGGAGCCCGTTCTGAAAGTTGTTACTTGGCCGCGACAAATCCAAGGATCGGGAAGACCACAAGACGCCTCTCAAGGAGGGCTCGAGGAGGTTCATGAACTCGGTTCGGTGAATCAGTTTGGTGGGGAAATATAAGAGGGCGCAGACGGGTGGTGGGCTTGGGATTGTACCGTCTTCGCCGGGTCTTTCGGGTGGGGGTTTCTTTAATCGCAGTGGGGGCGGTGGAAAAGGAGCTGTCCCGTCTCCGCTGCCGTATTCCCTCCGGCCCCTTCCGAATTCGACAAGTCACTTGTCGTGGCGGCTTCCTGAAGGGTCGGGGTCGACTTCTAGCCTGCATTGTCATCAGCAACCACTCAACCATCCGAATTTGCATCTTACGTTGAGACGGATCGTTTGTGCTTCTTCGGGTCGTAGCTAGGCGAGTTCTGTGTTTAAGCGAACCCTACACCCTCGACTTCGTGGAGCCCGGCTGCGCTTTCCGCGTCTTCGAGTGTGTCTGTTGCTGCTTCGAATACCAACAACTCGTGGCGCGCGTCGACTGGCCGACATGATCTTAACCAACGACAGTTGGTTCTACTTCGCGAAATGTTGAACAATGCAAATGCGACGGGGGGTTACTCCTGAAGATATAGAGGCAGAGGTAGAAGAATTGGTTGCCCTGAATGTGAACAAAGAGTGGAGGTGGGGAGATGCGGGGAATAGTACGGTTACGCCTCCTGAGGAAGAGGCGGGGCAGCAGCGCGGTGGGAAGAGGCGGAGTGGGAGGATGAGTTGGATACGGGATATGTTAAGGGCGTTGAAGAAGGGCACTGTTGTTGGGCCTTCGTCTCCTCCAGTCGTTGATGCTGCAGAAGACCACCATCATCATCACGACCACCACTAGCGACCGCCCGTCCCGTTGTTGACGCCAGAGATTTTACAGTCTACGACTTCGCTCAGTACTGAGTCCTCTACTGGTAGCCGCCGTCGGTATCCTAATTTATTGACTCGAATTCCCAACACACGACGAGCGAACGATGCCGGAGGTCCTTAATAAGGAGAGTACACGGGGAGAGAAAAGAAAGAAGAAACATGAGCCTCGCTGAAAAAACCCGTACGGGACGAGGGCAAGTAAACCGATATTAGATGATTCATTGTGAGATGGTGGCCTGAACCATCGAGTCAGAGTGCCACCTGAATGAGGGTAGTCAAAGGGAGAGCGGCGAATATGCGAACGCGAGAAGGGTAGACCGTTCGAGAGGTTAGGCGGGTATAAGTTGAGAGGGCTGAGACGGGGGTGAAGGAATAGGAATGAGGTCTGGACGAAGGACGTGCGACGCACAATGAGAGAAGTGGCCATGGCACAGATCTCTTGAAATTACCCATCTCCCATTCATCTCCTAGTTAGTACAAGGTGAAAGGGGGGATCCTGCATAGGGCGCACCTTGGGAGTCCTCACCACATCTGCAGAGAGTGAAATGACGGTGTCCGCCTTGCCGTTGGTGGTCGTAAATCTGGTCGGCTCCAAGAATCGGCGTGCAGACAACCGGTTTCCTTCCTTCTATCGACTCCATGGGCGTACCGAGGATGAACATGGCATAGGATGCTGGGCGAGGGTGAGGGAGGAAACCAGGCCGTTACCATATTACAGAGCCAAACAGCAACTCGCTTACTTAATATTTGCTTAATATGCGCAACTCTTCATTCACACGACTGTGACACAGCTCAGGTGTTGACTCTTACATATTGCCCTATTATGGCAGAGTCAGTTTATCTGAGCGACGTGGATCTTCCGACGTGGAACGATAGGGACGTAGCTCAAATTTTCTTAGTGCATTAATCTCCTGTGCCCGACATGCTGTCTTAATACTGTACAAATATTTTTTCTTTCGATCTGAGAGGTCTTGGAACAGTACTGGATAATCAAGCCTAAACGTTCACACCAAACCACTCTCGTCAGACGAATTATATTGCTCTGACAGAAACCAGTCAGGAGATAACTTGGACACGATGATCCACAGTGGTCCGATAGATTGTGGTTGTAACGCCTAAAATCTGGTTTACCTCGATCTCGCCACCAGTACTAAACAGGCAAGTCTTATCAACAATTTTTCTCAGGAGATTCTCCAAGTACCTCCTAGGTTTCTAAAAACGTAATGTTATCTACTCGGGACCTATATCATTTCACTGACCATTTTCGGCGATCCAGGGATCATTGTACTCGGTTTCCTGTTTAGTCTGTTGTTTGTCCCTATGGGCGATGTATTTTAGTATATATTAGTACGGCACTCTATGATAATGCAAATGTTGTCTAAGCCAGGATTTGTTTAATTCCTGGACAAGCGAGCGTCCATGAGGGGAATCACCGTGGTGGATGGTTTTACCGACTAGAGGAAAAGTAAACGCACCCTTTTTTCGAAGAGGAATTACGCCACATGCTGAAAGGCGAAATATTCATGGAGGAGGGGACCATGGGTCTCTGCAAGTACCCTACACCAACATCGCTGCTTGGGTCATAGAGGTTGAGGACGGAGGGTCCAAGAAGGGTTTCGCGTTCACAGGCCATACGGAACTCTTCCTTCAACTTGACGGCAATGATTGCAACTACTATTTCGTGGATCATGGTGTCCACGAAATAGCAGTTGCTATCATTGCCGTCGAGTTGAAGGAAGAGCTCCGTAGTGTCTGTGAATGGAAAACCCTTCTTGTACGCTCGCTCCTCAACCTCTATGACCCAAGCAGAGATGTTTTCGGCGGTCACTGGATTGTAGAGATAAGACTCTATCACGGCACGTAGACAAGAATTCCGGTGGAAGGAGATTTTGCCCTCTGGATGAACTGAATCCGACCATTGTGGCGGAAGGTAGGTTGGTCTAGTGGCGAGTTGGTTCAAAAAACACGAGAGTTAATTGAAAACACCACCCAGGTTGAGAGAAATTTCCCATGCTCAATAATACAGCTTGAGTGATCAACTCTAGAAATTAGAGAAATTTAGTGCGTTATAAATGGGTTGACAATTGAACCAACACACTTGTTCGCGACATCATACCTAGCTGGTCGTTGTGGTATAATGGGACGAAGGGATCCAAGATTTAAGGAGGTATCCTGAGAAATTCTTCACTTCAAGTTGTCCGTTCCTTGTTGTTCCATTGGTAGAAAATGTGTGGCAGATGTGAGGAAAGGTAGTGGGGCAGTGGTGAGGACATGGTTCATTTGCCAGCTTTTAAGTGATTGGCGTGACGTGACACATAGATTGTTGCCACCATTGTCACTGCCACTGATGTCGAACACCACCGCCTTTCTATTCATAGCCGGAGTCAGGTTGAAAAAATCCACATGTTCGGAGCTAAGTATCTTATTCCCTTTACAGCCAGCTGTTGTTCTCAAAATGCAGATTTCTCTTTTCTCTCTGGATGGCCCGATGGGCCTGCTAGCCCCTAGGTACTGTGAGGTGCTGCTGCTGAGGTCATGGTTTGCAAACTGACAGTTCTCGCCAGTGACCAATTTTGGGTGGCGTGGCGATTAAATAAAAACCTTACGTATAGATACCGACTATCCCATGCCTGAAGAAATAACAGATTACTTATGGTGTGCTAGTCTCTGACGCATCACTCATCTCTCTGCCTCGGAGCCTGTGCCTTCACAGGTTCCCCAAGTGACAGCGCCGTATTTATCAAAATTTATCTTCAAATATCGTCGCTGAGAACAGTTATCCTGTTTTTGGTTGAATGGGACCTCGACTTTGGCTCAGCCGCTTATGCGGATCCTGAGTATTACAAAGCGTGAGAGGACGTAACTCACTGAGCCATCTGAAATACCTAGGCCTGACTTGCTTCTGGGGCGCTAAACACACTCAGATGACCATCGCTTATCGGTGCATCTGTATTGGCCTTTCGAATTCTCCACCTTGCTAAAAGGATTATTTAAGACACCTGTCATGGTATTTATGGAAAGCCGCTGATGCGCTGTCACACCGCTGGCCGTGCCCAAAACAAACAAAACAATGGCGGTCACAGGTGTAAGGGTGCACGAAGGGTGCGAGACGGGTTCTAAGCAGGAGAGGGGTGTTTAGGAGGTTGTGCCGAAGTGCGCAGGACGAATAGGAACGAAAACGCGAGAGGCCGGAGTGTGAGCGATGTACGAGACAAAGGGGAGACGAAATCTTCTTCTTGAATAGACTAGTGTACATGAATATAAGTAGTCTACAGTGTAAAAACCAAGAAAAGCGAAAGGGGAAAGATAAAACAATGAGAGAAACATAAAAGGAAAGTAAAATACAACTAGAAATATGAGAAACCCGAAGAATGGAGAGCTCGGAGGCTTGTTCCGAGGTGCGGATGGTTTGTAAATACTCGGAAATGGTGCTGATAGGTCACCGCAGGTCATCGCTAGTTGGCGCTACCAACCGCTAGCTGTTCGCAAGTCACCGCAATAAGCGCCGGTGGGTCGCAACAACTCGATTGGCACTCGGAATTCCGTCGAAACTCTGATCGGAAGTTGTGGCAAGCGCCCGGAAGTGTCCGGAACTTCCGCATTTGGTCATAATCGCAAAATCTGCAAAAATCGCGAATTCCGGGGTCAGAGCGGAGCCGTGTTCATCACCGCTCACAGAGCCTCTTATTTGTGCACTACTAGTCATGCGATGTACACTTTGCCATGGCCTGGTGCCAGATTCTTTTGACACTATTTTCCGTTGAAAATGAGAAGTCCGTGAACTTGGTTCTCTATATGGAAATCGCGGGATCAGGATCATACTCCATGGACTTAGTACGTAGTCTGTGGTCGTCTGACAGGTTTGGATACATAGTACCTACAATGTACAGGAATAGTTAGTACAATATATGGCGCATTATCAGAGGTGACTCGGGCAACTTCATTACAACTTCAAGCGGAGGAATCTCGCGAGTCCACTCACGCATCCGGCCGTGGGGAAGCTCAAGCCCAAGCCCAAGCCTCAGGTCAAGGGTCCTGTCAAGTCCACGACTAAGCCCCCGCCCGAGTAGAGGGTCCGCGAACGAATCCGCTACATCTTATATGGCCAGGGTCTAGTTTTTGTTCAAGCGCAATTCCCCATTCCCTCTGAGTCGGATCCGGTTTGAGATCCTCCTCTATTCTCTGTTTCGGCACCCTAACATCACCTCATAGGCATAATTGCAGCCTACTTCCACTCGCTTCTCATGGATTAACCATCCTGAGATCGGTCATTGGCGCACTCGCAAGACAACGGCCATTGTTGTTTTCTCCGTTCGAGAGATGGTGAAGGCTATGAGGAAGCGGCTGATATGACAGACTTATTTGTGGGTCGGGCGAACACAATATGTTCAACATGTACTTGAGCAACTCTTCAACTGCGATAAAGGTGTCCTTTCGCTGGATTCAGCAAGAACTTGAATAATGGTGACAACTACAATGAAGGACGTACTTTTTTACTATCCCAGAATCTACTTGTACGAGTAGGACTCACCTGCACCCAGCGTTCGCCCTCCCATCGTCTTCTCGAAAATGCTCCACCCTCGTCTCCTTTATCCTTATCTCGATCCCTCCTTGGAATTGGATCGTCCTCAAAAACCAGCTCCAAAGCAACCCGTAGGGTCTCTTCTTCCTCAGCAGGGACCATTCACTTCGTACCAATCGGGGGGCACACCCTCGAGTTTATCGTTCTCGCCGTTTGGGCTAGGTTGGCGCCGGGTTGCGAATACTGAGGATAACAATAGATCATTATAGATTGTTCAGCTGGATGTGCATCAGGCGGCGTTGAAGGGGTGGACTATGTTTGGTGCGTGGATAGGATGCAGCGAAGATTAAGGCAAACAAGAAAATGAACGGGTTCTGGTGGGACACTGGAGAGAAATGTTGGAGGATATGGACATGGGAGCGCTAGAATGGAGTGGAACTCCGGGGTGAGGTTCGTGTCTGGGAGCGTGCTTGGTTGGAATGACGTCGTTCAAATGTGTTTACGTCGGGGTTGTCCCTAGTCTCACAACAGTGGCACGGGTCAAGGTGCGTGAGGTCCTTCCATGAATGCATGACGTGTCAATGTTCATATTTTGGCTAGGTTGTTAGTGGAATTCGTCTTTCTTCGTCGGTATTTTTCTCCTCATTCCGGAGGTTTCGGCCAAGGGTGCAGAATGCAGCCCACCATTTCAGTCTTCACTTCGTTCCCTCATCTTTGTATGATGGAATTCGAAGGAGCTGATGCATGGGATATACAATGAGCATCAGCATCAGCATTCTCTTGGAAGATCCAGTAATTTACTCTTAATCCCCCCTTAACAGCGGAAGGAGGGGACACTGGATTTATTCGCGGACCCCGTACTTGGGCGAGGGCTTTGTCGCGGTGGACTCGGCAGTAACCTTGACCTAAGGCTTGGATTCGCCCGTGGCCGGAAGGGTGATCCTGCCCTTTGGGCGGAACCTAAAGGGTCCACAGTAAATCAGCATTGATAAGGCTCATAGGCGTATGATTCAGAATTGATTCAGAATGGGAACTTACGCCGGGAAAGGCTTGGCAGATTTCGGGAATATTACCTGGGGAGACAGGGCGGATCGCTTTGGATCGAAAAACAGAAAAGATTCAAAGATTCAAGGATCTTGAAAGACATCAGGCAAGGCAGATGATGCACTGACCCTGCAGGGGGTAGAGAGATGGAATTCATAGTAGTATCCTGGTTTGCGGGGCTTAGGTTGTAGGCATCGACAACTTGCCTATAGAAGAGGATCGGAGTAAATGTACAATGATGGGAGTGGATTCACTACAATTAACGAAACTCACCCGACGCCACCAACGATAGCACCTCCGATACCTTTCGTATCTATCTTCGAGAATATGTAAAGGGTCTTTGTGACTCGGGGTTAGACACTGCATTATATAGAATCTGGCACCATACCATGACAAATTATACATTGCATGACTAATAGTGTGGAAAGAAGAGGAAGGCTCTTTGAGCGGCTTTCCACAAATACCACGACAGGTGACAGATGCACCGATAAGCAATGGTCAGCTGAGTGGGCTTAGCACCGAAGCAAGGCCTGGACATTTCAGGTGACTTGGCGAGATACGCCCTCACCCGCTTTGCAATACCCGATATCAGCGGCTGAGCCAGAGTCGAGGTTCCATCCGACCATATACAGGATAAGTGTTCCCAGAAATTATATCTGAGGATTAATACAGCGGAATACGGCACTGTCACCTTGGGAACCTGTGAAAGCACAGGCCCCAAGTGAGGGAGGTGAGTGATACGTCTACCATTTTTGATGGGCACTTCATGGACTGAGATGCGATGTATCATGGTAAATCCATACAGCCACATGGAATAGTTCAATCAAGCAGATATACAGCTAGTACATCGGAGACCCTGTCAAAATCGGTGATTGTGGTGTTCGTCTTGGGTTCGTCTGCTAACCTTGGGGCACCATAATTTGTTATTTCTGCAAGCATGAGATAGTTGGAATCGATATGTAGAGTTGTTATTAAATTGTCATCCAAAATTAGTCACTGGCGAGAACTGTCAGTTTGCAAAGTGTGCCTCACAGCTTGCTCACAGCATCCAGAGTGAAAAGGGGAGGTCTGCACTTCGAGAACCACAGCTCGCTGTAAAAGGAATAAGATACTTGACTCCGAACCTGTGAATTTTTTCAACCAGACTCGGGCTATGAATAAAACTTGAAAGCGGTGATGCTCAGTTGGTGCCCAACTTCAAGTTTCAACGCTCAACATTCAAAACCTGTGTCACGTCAATCACTTTGTTATCGCACAAGCAACAGGGCCATAAAGGCTGGAAAATGAACCATGTCCTCGACACTGCCCCACCACCTTTCCTAGCTTCTGCCACACCTTTTCTACCAATGGGACAACAAATTTATTTCAGAGTGCCCCCCAGATCTTGGATCCCTTCATCCCATTATAGCACAACGATTCAGAACAGCTAGGTATGATGTCGTGAACAAGTGCGTTGCTTCAATTGTTGATCCATTTATGAAGCACTAAATTTCCCTAATTTCTAGAGTTCGGCGCTCAAGCTGTATTATTGGACCTGGGAAATTTCTCTCAACGTTGTGGGTGTTTTTTCAATTAACTCTCGTGTTTTTTGAACCAACTCGCCACTAGGCCAACCTACCTTCCCCTGCAATGGTCAGATTCGGTTCATCCAGAGGGTAAAATTTATTTCCACCGGAATTCTGGTCTACGCGTCATGACAGTCCTAGGTCACAGAAGTTGAGGAGCGAGCGTACAAGAATGGTTTCGCGTTAACAGACCATATGAGGCTCTTCCTTCAACTTGACGGATATGATTGCAACTACTATTTTGTGGATCATAGTTTCCGAACGCTCTTCTGGCTTGATGCATATGACACTTCTGAACTTGGAATTTTGCCTGTCGTCTCTTCCTCGCATCTAAGTAAGCTCAATATTGGACTCACATCGAGAATCTTAGCATGCACATTGGTGGTCTTCCACTCAAGACAATCGACGATCTCATTGATATGCTCTTCTCGGTAAGCAAATTCTAATTTGATGTATCGTATTTAAACCTCACGATGCCCAATCGCTGTAGTAGATAATCTCACTTCTGCACAATCTACGATAGCACGGACTGAGAAATATTTCATGGTATCTTAATTTCTTCACGAGGTAAAGGCCCGGGGAAACGCAAAATTTCTGCATTGCCCTACCTTAACTCCATTTTACTTAGAACGAATTAACGACGGACGCACAATTGGCCGATTATGGTCCATAATAAGTCGGGCAATGTTCCGCGCTAAACCATTATTTTGACTATATTCTAGTGTATGCCCGATATGAAATGCATTACGGCGAAGAGCAATCCCGGCTTTCCCGGGAAATCTCGATTGTAGCCAACGAAGGGCAAGAAATTCAATGGACCAAACCTCTCATCTCCATCTTGTCTCCTCGAGCCGCCGACCAATACATTGACAGTATTGAGACCCTGTTTGTTGATGAATTCATCTATGGACATGCCTGGGATGCCTTCATGACATCCTGTATGAAGGGATGGCAAAAATCTTTCTCCCTGTCCCCGCTTCTTGCTTATATTTGGGGGAGTCTTGCCTGTCTTAGTCTCTTGACCTCAGTACTTCTTATCCATCGTCACAAAAAACTGGACCTGCCCCAGCTCATGGCTATCTTAAAGCGATTAAGTCAAAGTATGGGTATGCAGGGTGCAGCTTTTGCGTACGCCCTCCCAGAGGCTTTCTTCTTGTATTGCATCATCGCTTTCCTATCTCAATGGGCTTCACCGAACATCGTCTGCCAGTATATCTACCTTCCCCATGCCTCCTTCTGCATCGGTGCGATATTCATCACCTTGATCGCATTTCAACATACCACATCCCACAATCAACTGCCTCGCCCAACCTTCTCAACTCAGTGGTTCCGCTCAGTAAAAGAAGAGGAAACGATGGTGTAGAAATGAACCCTGAGCCAGACGACATTGGCATTGTCATAGATTGCCATATTATTATTATATACCCCTTCAATCCTGAGACGTCGCAATAACTCAATACTATGATTTTCCGGTTAAGGGGCCTATCCACAATTTAAGATATTCAGCTGCGATCTAAAAAATTATGGACCGTTGACGCACTTCGCTGTTATGTTGCTCAGTTTACTCGTCATGCCGCTTTTCGCACGGGATGTGGGGGCTGAACAAAATTGCAGCGCGATGGTTCCCGAACTGCTCAATCCTTATTTCATTATGCGTAGGATCAGTTTTCAGGCGGACCATGAGCGCTGTCGAGAACGAGAGTTTCACTCAAGCTTGACTGGCATCATCGAAATACGACTGTGACTTTATTTACTCCATCAGAATCTATGAAAAGCGAAGAGGAAGTGGGGGGCTTACCGAGCGTTAAGAATAAAGGGCACGGAACGCAGCGGCTGAGCCCCTAGGCAGCATGACCCTTTAATACTCTAGGATCAAAGTTCACCCGGGCCAAGAGCGCTGCCCAGAATGCGGCAGTAGTTGCCCACAGGTATCCCGGCCTCACAGAAAGAATACAATCGCGGACTTAACGCGACATGTATGTCGACTTGAATGAAATACTTACGTTGGAAATATGCAACATGCGAAACATTCCGTTCGCCTTATTTAAACATCTAGATAAGATATCCATGTTATCGATCGACATGACATCACTCTCATTCATTAACGTTCAACGTTGAACCACCATCCTGCATCCTTATGAACCTTACTAACGCCAATGAGAACCCACTGCAGCGATGTGGAGGAGAACCCGGTGACGTACCAGCGATGTGGACAAGAGTCCATTGAGGACAAGGACACCCCCCAAGAAGTTGCCAAGAAGGTGACGACAGCCTGACTCCCGGGCGTGATGTCCGCCACCAGGACGCCTTGACTGTGGATACTCCAACCACCCGCTGCTGACAGTTGTCAAGGAAGGGCCCCACTCGCACCTTCTCTCCCTAATTTCTGTACTGTGTGATCATGTATATTAGAATATTTTCGGCATGAATATATATTTAAATCCTGTATACTGGGGCGTAAAGAATTGTGGATGTACCGACGCTCCCCGGGAGGAGGCCAGCTGAGTGCCTTTGGTTGCCGAGGTATTTACAAAGAATACAAGAGTTTGGGTCAAAATAAATTGTTAGAAGCACTGATGGCGCAAATAATGGGGAACCATGCCAAGCCATTGTCCTTGGCCCGCGTATAGAGAATGCAACATGGCTTGCCATCAAAAACATCATACCACGATTTGGTTCACCAACATCCTCTACACTCAACGAGTGCGGTAGCAAAATGGGGAGGAAGTGAGAAGACTTAGCTTTATGAATAGCAATGGAGGCACTGTTTGCGGCAGTAGTAACCCGCGGATAGTGATTGTCGTGGGTTTTGGATGCGGTACACTTTGGGTACACTGGGACACAGGTACAGGTGATACCCGTACTGGCGCCGCCGCCGCGCGGGTCAGTGGGTTGCCAACCCGGGTTCTTTCGGAGTTTTAATTGATATCAACTGTCATGTTGGTCTACCACTCCCAAAACCTTCGAGACTCAAACGCGCCAGGACATGTTGAAAGGTAAGTAGTTCGTTCAAAGCCCTCTTAAATTATGTGTACTAAACCCTTTCCTTCCTTTTAGATGCAAAAACCCACTGCCACCTGCCCTCTCCCCTCCAGTGAGGGATGTAGGTCGCCCTACACAACGTCAAAGGATTTCGGGAGGGCGTATGAGTTAAGGGGAGATACCCATGGTGTGGAAGACGCTCAAAGTATGTGAGGCGGCGAGCCATTCACCTACCTTCTCCGACTAACACTGACAATACATTAGGACACCTCAACGCCAACTTGTGCACAGCACAATGTCGGCGCACCTCAGATCTCTGTCCATGGTATTGAACCTAGATAGGTGGATAATTGCTTCATTTTCGCCTTGCGTCCAGCCCATACCCTTCACTAACATATCCTTTGAACCCTCAAGCATTGACTGGCCCGAATCTGTCTCGCCAAAATCTGCACGAAGAAAGTCTCCAAGTCCGCCTCAAATTTGGAGGAGATTGAGGTTCCTGGGGGTATTTCCAGCGGAATGGGATCACCCAAGGTGCGTAAACCTATCAGGAATGCAATGCGCATACCCAGCTGATCCATTTGGAAGTTTTCGACAGCTCGAATCGACAATGATTGCGGCAACGCACGTCCAAAACTGCCGTTACCGTGCACTTGTGCTTCTTGGGTCGCCAAACGCGCTATATCACCCTCGTTATCATTCCTGGCGTTGCCTTCTGCATACTTTCGTCACCGGTGGTGCTGGTTAGGATAAGATTAGACAATTGTTGGATTCGGCTGTTGAGCCAGCGCCAGCCGCCATTCTGGTAAGCCTTCCCCCACACGTTCTGCACCCCCTCCTCTGACACGTCTTCCTGCGCAATTCTATCTCTCCTAGCGGAGCATGGCCTCCCCCCTGCAGACTCACAATAAGCCACGCGCTGCACTCTTCCCCGACCATCGCGATTATTTATTACAACTGCCATGGCCACGACGATAGCGGGCGCCCAGGATGAGGATGAGAACATCTTTCTGACGTGAGGAAAAACCCGCCAGGTACGCAAGGTGGCAAACTCCTCACCTTCGCTGATCTCATCGCCATTCGCCACTTGTTCTGCATGGTTCCACATCCATCGCCCGCCATCGTTACTGCAGTTTGTAAGACGCCGACCCACAGAGCCGCATAACAAGCATTGAATCATCGGTGATCGGAGGGCCTTTTTTCACTTGTCTACCCATCGTTTCCGCCATCTACCATACTTTTCTCAATTATTGTATCTTTTCTTCGCTCTCTTTTTGGCTCCTGCTCTTGGCCCTCCCTGCACTTATTGCCCGCATTCGTTTCCGCCATCTTCGAAATACTGCACGCTTGGCAAGGGTTTTTCTGGGTCGGTTTTGTTCGTTTTCCCATCCCTCCATATTCTTTTCTCTTCTTCCCCCATCCCTTCTTTATTGTTCTTATTTTCCACATGATGTCCTCTGTCCTCGAGTAACAATGGCGAGATTGGTATTTGGGCACCGGTATCTAGGCACTGAGAATGAGTGGCGGGTGCATGATATTGATGGCGAGAACGATATGGCATCCAGAACACCAACCACACAACGGCGACAATGTGATGCCCGCAATGAGGGGCAGCGAGGGCGAGGGAAGCGAGAGAGGGAACGACAGTGAAAGGACAGTGCGAGAATGAGAGAATTTTAAATTCGTTGTTGCGGCTTGTTGTAGGTACCTAAAAAGGATATTAGATAAAATACTGTGTTACCTGGCTGCAAGGAGTGGACCGAAGGTTTGTAAAGAGGAGCAGATCAAAGCAGATCTGTGATGACCAGCGACAAAAAAAAGAACCCAAGGTAGTGGAGAACACTCGTATTGCCATGCGCAGCAATAGCCCTCCAAAACAAGTGGGTGACACATTGAGCCTCCCACCCACCTCCATAACCTACATACGTACCACCATAGTTCCATACTTGCATCATTGAGCACAGTGGAGGCCGGAGATTTGCAGGGCACAACACAATGGACAGAGGCAAGAAGCAATGAGATTGTAGACGACGACCGAAAACGATCTAATCTAAACGGCTCAGGCCACGGTTCCAACGGGGACAATACACAAGAGGAGAACGCCTCACCATGCCAGATTATTCTATATTGGAGCCCTTTCTACAGAAAGTCTTTGTTACCGAACAACTTTTCCCTGCATTTAGAATAAAAGAGTACTTTTTACTTGAAATTGACTTGAAATTTAAATTATCAAAATATTTACAATAATGATTATAATAACATATCGGACCAAGTTTTTAGCTGTCCTCGACGCGGCAACCCCTGCCGTGAGAGGTAAAGAACGCAGCGACTCACTGAGAGGATGAAAACCAGTATCCGCTAAGTCTAAATTGTAGGTGTGCTTTATTTCTAAGTGAGCGGTCGTGCAAAAAATGTGTTTGGTCCAGGGCGGGTTGTTGGAACATTGGAGGGGATGGGAATGTTGCTGAATGAAATGACGATAGGGGTGCTGCACCAATATCTCTGGCGACCCGAGGGAATGGTGTTTATTCAATTATGCAAATCACCTGAGTTAAGGCCGCTGAGTCGAAGCTGTAGAGAAAGGTTGGCACGCAAAGGGAGAAAAACGGTGAAAGGAAGGGTGAAAGGAAGGGTGAATCACCAGATGCCGCCCATCTAGATTCGAAGGTTCGGACTCTTGTTCGAATTATAAACCACGGAATCTCACGACGAATTCCTCGCTAGGTATGCCATATCCTTCTTGTGAGTAATTTATTGAATGTCGACGTCGACCAGGGGGTTCCCATTTTGTCGAATTGTGATGCTATCCTATGAATATCAAAGTTATCCGGGATAAGAACTTAGAACGAAGAAGAACTCGCGTCAACGACGTGAAAGCGAAGAAAAAGGTACGGAACAAAGTTCTGACATCACCATTGTTTGGTTCGGTGGCTGATGTACATTCACCACATCCACAAGCCCTAAGGTTCTCTGAATGCCGTTCTGGAGTCGCGAGAGCGAACATGTGGCTGGGTTTTGGGGCAGCGATGTGCAGGTGGGCTTCTTTTTTTGTTGCTGCATAGTCCTCATCCTCCAGCGGTCGATGTACTGGGGCGATGACCAGTCGATCATGCATGAGATGTATGTGTCGCCTGAGGTGGGGTGTTCGTGGGAGACAATGAAGGAGATCCAAGTGTTTGTTGGGTATCCAAGATAGTAAGTCGTTTTTTTCTTTCCTTTCTGCAGTTTAATAACTGACGGTTTTATTCGTACCAAGTTCGCGGAGGCCATTCGTGCCTGCCGATCATTGGCTGGTCACCACATCCCACTTCGACATGAACTCGTTCGTCGAAGCCGCCGTGTATTTCCTTACTATTTACATATATATTCTTTCCCAACATTCTTTACACCGATTCTCCAGCCTCGAAGAACAACAACTATCCAAATGCGACTCACACCACTCACGCATCTTCTCCAAGCGCCAAATCACCGCAATGTCACCGCGCCCTCGGGACCCTCAACAACATCCCATTCGCCATCCCATTCGAAGTCCGCGTATCGATCTTTCATCAGTCTGTCATGAACGATATGATGTCCCCGGGAAACGGTCGGGGGTCAGTCGAATCATGCGAGTTCTCTCCATCCTCGAACAAGGACAACGA
>Ga0307513_10005034_pt1 | contig 17504 bp, 17 predicted proteins | sample 15_EM_MG_FD_202174 | JGI IMG/M metagenome (GOLD analysis project Ga0307513, IMG submission 202174) | Populus trichocarpa ectomycorrhiza microbial communities from riparian zone in the Pacific Northwest, United States - 15_EM | ecosystem: Host-associated > Plants > Roots > Unclassified | place... | reverse complement strand
TGGTCGCGGGCGATTCCAGTTCTGGTGGCCGTGGGATCAGGGGATTTTGCCGGCCATTCGCCAGGCACGTCCAGGGACGAATCCAAAACATGCATTTCGACCGGGCGAGCGGCGGCTTCGCGCTGACATTCGACGCTGATCCAACGATCGCGGCGCCCACTGAAATCTACGTGCCGCGTATCCAATATCCCAATGGCTGCACATTCGACGTCGCCGGGGCCCACCTTGTCTTCGCGGGGCAGCTTGCCTCAGTTCGGATCGAAAAAGCCGAACGAATCACGATCACCATAAAGCGGCATGACGCGCCCTATGGCCAAGAGACTCGGATGTGATGGACCAGGCGCAGCTCGCGCTGCTGGCATGAGGTGCCAGATATACGAAAGCGCCTAATCGTAGGGCAGACTCTGGCAGGGGTCGCGACTTCAATCATTCCGCGACCCGGCGGCAGTCGGGCAACTCGACCAACCTTTACTCGACCAGGCGCTGCTCCACACAATCCATTTTTCAATACTGCGAAGCAACGGCGCGGGCGAATTCGAAAGAGCGTCTCACGGCTGGCATCTAGGAGGCACGGGGCCATCGCCGATTGGAAGACGCCGCCCGCTCCCGCAGCGAACGAGATCGTGGTGGGATGCCCGCCGCGCTTACCGCGGTCTGTCTGCCGATCCTCGCACCGAAGCTTTTCGGTTGGCGACCATGGGGCTTTACCGGAGGTGTCCATTGACCTCCTGTTGCATCCAAATCCCTAGGCCGAAGGGAGAAACCGGCCTTAGGTAAGAGGAAGCTGCGCCGTGAAGTATCATTCCGGCTCTGGCGCGATGATCAAGCGTGTTGAAAGCATAGCGATCGTGATCGGCGCTGTGGTGCTCGGCATGGTCTTCGTCCGTGTAAACGCGTTCGACGCTTTCGAGGCGTTTGTCTCCCGCCACGAGGCCTGGCAGCTCGACGAATTTTTCGCGGTGGCATTCTTTGGCGGCTTTGCGGCACTCATCATCGCCTTTCGCCGAGCGCGGGAATTGCGCCACGAAATGGTCAAACGCGAGGAAGCCGAAGAGCGCGCCAACCTCCTCGCCCGCCACGACCCACTGACCGGCCTTCCCAACCGAAGACTGCTGCACGACGAGCTCAGCGCGGCCATCGAGGAAGTACGCAACTCCGCCAGCGAATGTGCGGTGTTCCTGATCGACCTCGACCAGTTCAAACCGGTGAACGACATCCATGGTCACGATGTCGGCGACGCCGTGCTGGTTGAGGTGGCCAGTCGCCTTGCCAGCCTATGCGAGTCGGATTCCACGATCGCCCGCCTGGGCGGAGACGAATTCGTGTGCGTCATCCGCTATCAGGCGGGATCGGACGCACCAGCACGGATTGCCGGGCAGATAATCCGCGTCCTGTGCGAATCCATCTATGTCGGCGGCGCCCGTCTGGAAATCGGGGCGACCGTCGGGATCGCCCGGTGTCCGCACGACGCGACAACGGCCGACGAGCTGCTGCGGTCGGCAGATGTCGCCATGTACGAGGCGAAACGTGCCGGGCGAGGCCGCTACCACTTCTTCGAGGCCGAGATGGACGTGCGCCTGCATCAGCGAGCCAGCCTCGAGACCGAGCTGCGCGCGGCGATCGAGAATAGCGAGATCACCGCACACTATCAGCCGGTGATCTCACTCTCCGACAACCGGATCACTGGATTCGAGGCGCTGGCGCGCTGGAACCATCCGGTTCGGGGTCTGCTTCCGCCCGACCTGTTCATCCCGATAGCCGAGGATCTCGGCCTTATCGGTCCACTGTCCTACGACATCCTCCGCCGCGGCTGTATCGCCGCGCGCGACTGGCCAGCCTATGCGACGCTATCCATCAACATCTCGCCGATCCAGCTCAAGGATCCCTGGCTCTCGGGGCGACTGCTTGCGATCCTTGCCGAAACCGGATTCCAGCCGAGCCGGCTGATCGTCGAGGTTACCGAGAATGCGATCATCGACGACATCGACCTCGTCGCCGAAGTATTCACCTCGCTCCAGAATTCGGGAATCCGGATCGCGCTAGACGATTTCGGCAAAGGCTATTCCAGCCTTAATCACTTGCGCCAGCTGCACTTCGACCATCTCAAGATCGACAGTTCCTTCGTTCTTTCGATGGACAGCGCGGGAAGCCGGAAAATCGTCAGCGCCATCGCTGGCCTCGGCAAGGCGCTGGGCATGCCGGTGACCGCGGAAGGGGTTGAGACCATTGCCTCAGCCGACGCGCTCCGCGCGCTCGGCTGTGAGCAGGCCCAGGGCTTTCTATTTGGCCGCCCGATCCCTGCCGAGGAAACGCGTGCGCTGTTCGAAAACGCCGAGGAATTGATTCGCGCGATCAAAAGCGGGTCAAGGAGTTGACGAAACTGTGGCTCGCAGCCGTTGCTATCTTGATGGGCCTGACGAGCCCGGCCTACGCCCAAACTCCGGAACAACTGGAGCAGCTCGAACCGGGCAAGGGCGAGTGGCAGCTTGAGTATTTCGGATTGTTCGGGCGCGGCGGCGAGCGCGAACATTCGCTCCAGGTGATGGCGGGCGTCACCGACCGCCTCGCCCTCGGCGCCGAACTTGAATCCAGCTGGGCCGCTGGCTCACTGACAATAGAGAATATCGCGCCGACAGCGCTTTACAGATTCAGCGATCCGGAGGCCGACCCCATTGGCGTCGGCATCGAAATACAGGCTGGCGTAAACCGACACGCACGTCTGACCGGCGCAGAAGCCCGACTCATCGTCGAAAAGCGAGCCCGTGCCTGGTGGGGTCAAGCCGACCTGATCCTGCGCAATGCGCGAAGTGGTGGCCAGTCTACGACCAGTATCGCGTATGGCTGGGCGCTCAATCGAGCGGTGACGGGCCATCTCTGGCTCGGACTGGAAGGCTCCGGGCAACCCTTCCGGTTGGGCGGCCCCGCCGCGCTGGCTCCTGCAGGCGACCACTTTCTCGGCCCCGCGGTCACCTACCAGCTCGGATTCGGCGCGAAGCGTGACGCGGAAATCGGCATCGCCTATTTGCGGCGCGTAGCGGGCGCGGGTCCGGCCGGCACGGTGCGATTCTTCGTCCAGCTCGGCTTCTAGGCTCGCACCGCAACGGGCACGCGCTCGCGTCTCGAAGCTTGGCACAGCCTTGCGCGACTTGCGCTGCCGTGAAGAACGCTTGCCATAGGGCATCCTCCTCCTGACGATTCAGGATCGATGATGCACCATCAGACTCCGGGACTACACACCTAGCCCGATCGCGGTCACCCATTCATCGACCAGCCGAGCATATTGCCTCGTGCTCAAATGGCCGGTCTGGTCGACTCGGCTCGGAAAAACGTAGTCGTCAATCGGACCGCCGCGGAGTTCAAACCACGTCAAGAGGCTGGCCCGAACATCTGCTGTCAGTTCGAATTGAACTGGCCGCCTGGTCCTCTGCTGAATGACGATCGCGGGAATGCAAGATCGTGGCGGAACTCCCCAGCCGGATCAGACCGACGACGATCAATACAGTGATCGCGATCGCTATCGAACAAAGAGCAAGTACCTGAAGCGTCGAGATTGCACGTGCCAATGCGTCGTCAGCCTTCGCGCAGATGGCAACTGCAGCTCCGATAGAACACATCAAAGTACTGCCCGGCGGACTGTCGCTTGCCAATGTTACAATTTCCTCACTGTGGCTCTACCCTGCACATGGAAAGTCCGCTGAGTTAGCCTCCTTGGGCCGCCCGAACGACCTCGCTAGTTCGCTGCGACGCGAAACCAGATGGCGGCAGGAAGAGCAACGTCAGTACCGTGCCGATGGCAGTGCCGCCGATCAGCACGAAGGCCAAAGCCGTTCAGAAGCGGCATCTGCTCTCCGTTCATCTCGAAGGCGATCATCACCTCGCCGTCGCGCGCATGGTCCAGCGATATCGATTTCGAGAAGTCGGGGCCGGTCGGGACGACGGGCTGATCGAGCGCACCGAAGCGGACCGCAATCGCGCCGGGTTTGACGCCGGCGAGGTCGAGGACATGGCGAAGACGGACGCCCACCCATTTCGCGTTTCCCATCGCCCCGTGTCGCCATTGGGCGCCCGCGACGCGAGGCTGAAACAGACCGCGCGAATTTCCGGAGCATTGGTTTACCGCGGCGAGTTCGATGCGCGGCATCCGCAGAAGCTCGGCGAGGGAGATCGCGAGTGGTCGTTTCACATGACCGCGCACGGTGACACGATAGCCTTGAACGTCGATCGAGGTTGGGATGTTGGCCCAGTGCCAGCGAACGAAGAAGCGATCGTTCGGCGTGAACACGCCTTGGTCAAACACCTCCATCGGCGTCTCGAGCAGCGGCGGACGCGTCCGTTGCAGGATCATCTCGCCCTTTTCGGGAAAAGACGAGGTCGTGATGCGAGATGACGGCCCACCCGGGAGAGCCAAGTCGACGAGGCCCTGTGCCAAAGCCGGCGTCCCGAGCAGTGCGCCACTTCCTATGCCAAGTTCCGCGATAAATCGCCGGCGCGATCGCAGTTTCGCGAGTTCGAAGTCGAGATTATCCATAAAGCAACCTTTCAATTCGCGGTGGCCGTCTGCGGGGCGGTCGGCCGATCGCCTGGTCGATCGGAGGAGCTCGAAGAGGCTCTCGATCGCTGGCTCGCATTCCTCAGGCGATATGAAGGACATGGATCAGGGCGAGGCTGATCCCGCCAAGAGTCACGAGCGAGAGGACAACCGCCGCCGTCACCCGGCCGCCGGCACCAGCGACCGAGCGGATGTCGACGCCCAGACCCAAAGCGGCCATCGATATCACGGTCAGGATCGTTGCTGCCTCACTGATGGGAGACAGGGCTGCGCGAGGCACAAGGTCGAGCGAACGCAGGCCGACCAGAGCCAGGAAGCCAAGGATGAACCATGGCACAAGGCGGTGCAGCGGCAGCCGGCCTGGCGCCGGCCGATCACCCGCCGTGACATGCGGCGGCAGTTCGTCGGCTTCGTCCCGCAGGCTCGGCGCAACCAGCGAGAGGAACAGGCAAACCGGTCCGAGCATGAGCACCCGCACGAGTTTGACCAGCGTGCCCATCTGGACGGCGACGGGGCCGATCGGCGCGGCGGCGGCGATCACTTGCGGGACCGCATAGACAGTGAGACCGGCTAGTGCCCCATATTGGAGACCATCCAGGTGCAGCGTCATCCCGAGCAGTGGAAGTCCAAGCACCACCAGGACGCCCAGGACCGCGGTGAAACCGATCGAGGCCGCGACATCGTCGCCATCGGCGCCGATGACAGGAGCCACGGCTGCGATCGCTGAATTGCCGCAGATCGAATTGCCGCACGCGACGAGCAACGCCAGCCGAGTGTTGAGGCCAAAAAGGCGTCCGATGCCGAAGCTGCAGGCGATCGCGGCGGCAACCGTGCCCGCGATACCAAGCAACAGCCAGGGGCCTGCCGCGAGGATCGTGGCCGCACTCACCGACGCGCCGAGAAGCATGACGGCAACCTCGAGAAGGAACTTCGCCCCGAAACTGATGCCGGGGAACCAGCGCTCGTGCGGCGTCCAGAGGCTGCGGATGATCATGCCGACCAGAATCGCCAGAACGAGCGCCTCCAGCCAGATCCGCCCGAACAGGAACTGCTCGCCGCCCTGAAGGGCGTAAGCGGCGCCCGTCACGGCGACACACAAGCCGAGTCCCGGCAGGATGCGGCTCGCCGGGTGTGTGTGGCCCAGCATTTCAGAAGCACGTATCATCGGACCAACTCCGTTGTTGGCGCCGATGTGGCACTTATGATTATCCGATTCTAACGATCAATATGTATCGTTTTAATCTGCTTAACCGATCGAATAAGGCGGGCGGACAACGCGAAATCGATCAGTTGCACGAACGCGCCCAATTGCAGGGGCTGCGCGGGTTGAACGACGGCGCCACAGCGCAGATCGTTTTCAATCGGCGGGGCGATCAAATAGCCCAGTCCAACCCCGCATCGAAGGTCTTGATCGCCTCGAGCAGCGCATCCGCCGCCTTGCTTCGATATCGTTCCTTTTGCCGAAGACCGAAAAACGGCCGCGCCGACAGGGTAAAAGGCAGAACGTGAAGCACACGCGCGTCGATGGCCGGCGCGACAACGAGGTGCGATAGCACCGCGTGGCCCACGCCCGCACGCACCGCGGCCAAGACCGATTCATTCGAAGGTAACGTCAGAACCACGTTCAGGCATCTTGGATCGATCCCCCGGGCCCGTACCGCTTTCTCGAATGTGGACCGGGTTCCCGACCCCTGCTCGCGCATGACCCATGGAGCATCCAGGATCCAGTCGTTGGTAATCTCGTCGACCGGGGTCTGTCCGACGAGCAGCATGCGGTCAGTGGCGACCTGCCAGTGCGCCAGCGCCGGTTCTTCGATATTCCCCTCGACGAAGCCGAGCTCGGCACGCCCTTCCAGTACGCCTCGAGCGGCACCGTCCGTGTTGTCGATCGCCACCGAGAGTTCGATTTGCGGATAGCGCTTGTGGAAGAGGGCAAGCCGTTCGGGAAGCCAGTAGCCGGCGATCGTCTGGCTGGCGATCAAGCTCAAGTTACCTCGCTTCAGGCCGCCATGCTCGGACAGCGCCATCTCCGCGCTTTCGACCCGGGCAAGGATCGCACGGGCCTCATCGAGGAACATAAGACCGGCGTCGGTCAATTCGATACGGCGGCCGACCCGGCTGAACAGCTTGACATTGTGCCGGGCCTCCAGCGCCGCGATCGCGCCGCTTGCGGAGGATTGGGTGACGTTCAGTGCCTCGGCCGCACGGGTCACATGCTCCCGCTCCGCAACCGCGACAAAGACCCTCAATTGCTCAAGCGTCATGCAGACAGTCCTCATGATCTTTGCGCGCGATCGGCGCGCGAAGCAGTCGACGGCGTCCGTCGCACGATACGCATTCGCCATCAAATAAGGGCCGCTCACGACGCCGAGGCCAATTCAGGTCGTGATTGCCGGTGCAATCATGGCGCGGCACCGAAATCGTCGTCCGTGCGGCTCAAGCCCGTCGAAATTGCGCTCGCACGAGATTGGCGGCGTCATGCAGATAGGCATCGGGTGCCGACCCGAACACGCCGAAGCCGAGACCGTCATCGGCCCAGGTCCAGCCTCTGACACCCCTGCCCCCCCGAGATGTCATGCGGTCGGTCTTTTCGACCTCCATGGGCCGAACGTAGAGCGCCACGCTCTCGCCCGCCGCGTTGCGGTACAGGTACAGGCCAGCGGGTCCATGCTCGCTGGCGACCAGCCGCCCACCGATGAGGTGGAGACCCGCCGCTTCGAGGTTCGGGGCGGAGACAGGACGCGAAAGGCGCTCCGAGAACCAGCCGTCGAGCGTGCGCTGATGATCTGCAGCGAGCTCGACGGGGCGCGTGCTGTCGCTTGCGTAAACGGCGAAGCTCGAGATCGCTTCGCGGGCCAGCCCGGCGGTTCCGACACTGGGTGGCGCACTCCAATCGCGCAGGGTCCACCCGCCCGTTCCCCCCAACAGAAGCAGCCCGGTCGCAGACGCCGCCATCAACGATCGCCTGGCGCCGGTCCATCGCTGGCGCGCGGGTTCGCGTATTCTGAGATCGAGGGCAAGCGGCAGCGGCTCGTCCTGCACCGGATCGAGGGCTGCCCTAAGCGCATCGCGTTGGGATCGGTACGAAGAAATACGCTGAGCGTCCTCGGGGCGGTCGGCGAGCCAAGCCTCGACCGCAGCCGCCCGCTCTGGCGGGAGGCGTCCGTCGACATGAGTCTGGAGTTCCGCTTCGGTGACGGGTGTTTCGCTCATGATACAATCCTCAGGGAAGGCCGCAGCAGGTTGGCGCCGCCCGTCTCTTCCATCCGCCGCAACCGCTCACGAGCCCGCGACAAACGGGACATGATGGTGCCTTGGGCGACGCCCAGCACCGTGGCCGCCTCGGCATAGCTGAGTTCCTCCACGCCGATGAGCAGAAGGACGCTGCGATGCTCTTCGGGAAGGCCGGCAATGAGCGTCAGGATATCGGCCTGCTCGACGGTCGCTTCCTGCGAAGCTGGCACGGCGAGCCGCTCCTCCGGGACGGTATCGAGCTCGAGTGGAGCGCCGCGCCGAGCCCGTTGGCGCAAAAGATCGATCGCGAGATTGTGGAGGATGGAGAAGAGCCACGGCCGCGGGTTCGCGCCTTGGCGAAGATGCCAGCGCGCCACGGCGCGCTCGAGCACGTCCTGGACCAGATCGTCGGCATCGTCGCGATCGCGAAGCAGCGCGCGGGCGTAGCGTCGCAGCGCCGGTATCAAGGGCTGGACCACCTCTATGATATCCGTCGGCGTACGCATGGAGGGTCTCATAATCGGTTAGACGTTCGCCATCGCGGTTTATTCCGTTGCGGACAGACTTCCTATTCGATCCTGTCCTCCCGATCGGAAGCGAAAGAAAAAAAGATCGGGAATAAACGTGGAGGCTCATCGTCTCACATTCGAACCAATTGATGGAGCACCAAGTGCGCCCGCTTACTCCCATGTATCGATCCATTTGCCTCGCCGTGCTCCCGTTTGTGGCCGGGACCGCCTTCGCTCAAACGACGAGCGAGAAGCCTTATCTCGCGGAGATCCAGGCCGCGATGGACAAGATGATGGCAGGGATGATGGCGCCGCCGTCCGGCGACATCGACAGAGACTTCGTCACGATGATGCGCCCCCACCATCAGGGTGCGATCGACATGGCGGTTGCCGAACTGAAGTACGGCAAGAACGAACAGCTGCGGCGCATCGCGCAGGAAATCATCGTCGATCAGCAGCAGGAAATCACCGCCATGAACCTGGCGATCGGCGATCCGCTTCCGCCCTCAACGCCGGCTCCCACCCAGGGGTCCACGGCGCCTCAGCCAGCAACGCCGACCATGTCGGTGCCCAATATGTCGATGCCGACCAAGTCGAGCAACCACGCCCATCACCAGGAGCACTGAAATGAAGCATCTTTACTCGAAAGTCCTGCTGCTCGGCCTGACGGCGCTCGCCGGTCCCGCCTACGCACACCAGGCCCCCTGGGCCGCGCCGAACGTGCCCGTCAGCCACCGCGACCGCGTCTATGCGGCCGAACAATTCTCCAACACGCTCTCGGTCACGGATCCCGCGGACAACCGGCTGATCGGGGTCATCAAGCTCGGGGACCCGCAGCCGGCGAACTTCTCGCCACTTTACAAGGGGCAGGTGCTCGTCCACGGCCTCGGCTTCTCGCCCGACGGCAAGACCCTTGCGGTCGTTTCGATCGGCTCGAATTCGGTGACCTTCATCGACACCGCGACCAACACCGTGAAGCATACAACCTACATTGGCCGTTCGCCGCACGAGGCCTTTTTCACGCCCGACGGCAAGGAGGTCTGGGTGACGGTGCGCGGCGAGGATTATATCTCCGTCCTCGACCCGATCACCTACCAGGAAAAGGCGCGGCTCAAGACGCCGGGCGGGCCCGGCATGACGATGTTCTCGCCAGACGGAAAATACGGCTACGTCTGCTCGTCGTTCAACCCCGACCTGGTCGTATTCGATGTGGCCAGCCACAGCATCGTCGGCCACGTCCAGCAGCCAAGCCCCTTCTGTCCGAACATCGCCGTCAATGCGGACGGAACCCAAGTATGGTTCACGCTGAAGGATGTCGGCAAGACTGTCGCGTTCAACGCCAAACCGCCTTTCAATATCTTGAAGGTGATCGATACCGGCCCGATCACTAACCACGTCAATTTCGCCCATACGGCCAAGGGAAGCTTCGCCTATGTGACGGTCGGAGGGCTGAACGAGGTCAAGGTGTTCCGTACCACCGACTTCGCCCTGGTCGCGACGATACCGGTCGGTAAATTGCCGCACGGCGTCTGGCCGTCGGGCGACGGCAGCCGAATCTATGTGGGACTGGAGAATGACGACCAGCTTGCCGCGATCGACACGGCGACAAACAAGGTGATCGGTACGGTTCCGATCGGCCAGGCGCCGCAAGCGATTGCCTATGTGCCCAACGCCGTGCCGGAGGGTGACGGAACGGCCAACCTCCAGCCGCTCGGCACTGCCGGCAAGGCCGCGCACCTGCTGTTGTCGGCGCCTGGCGCGGGCAACGCGCCCACCAGCGTAACCTTGTTCGATCAAGGTCTGATCCAGGTTCTTCAAGCCTCCGTCACCGGCCTCCAGCCGAAGCACCCGTACGTTTTGGCGTTGGCGAACGCGGCGGACGGTTCTGGAACGCTCGAGCCCATCGCAAACTTCATGACCAACCCGGCAGGCTCCGCAATCGTGAACGCGTCAGGCCCGATCCGTCAGGTCGTCGAAGGCGAAGGGGCGGGCAGCCGGCGCTGGCTTGTCGTGGCCGAAAGCCAGGGTGGCGCGCCGGGCTTGGTGGTCCAGGTCCAGCAGGATCCGGCGCGCTGATATCCCGGGCGGCCATTGGCGAGTTCTGGGCGCGTGGACCAAGGCGTTCGCGAGCAGGCCGAAAAAGACTGCGCCGCCGAACCCTGCCTTGGCTGCGCTCAAAATCCCAGTTCACTTGCTCTGAACAGGCGGCGGCTTCCGGGATTGCCGAGGGAGGCGTTAAATGGCCTGATTTAGGGCGCGCGCGGGCGGGGCTGGTACGCAGCGATCAATAATTCCGGAATTGTTATTTAGGGTCGTCCGATGTGCAAACCTACGGGACAACAGCGAGCATACCCCAATCGGTCGGCAGCGCGCACAGAGCGCCGCTCGACCCCGCGGGCAGCGAGGAAACTGGCCGCCCTGATCCTGTGCCCGTCCCTGTTTCAAGCCACCCATTGCTTCGGGCAAGATATGCCGGCGCAAAACGACCCGGTCGCGCCCCTTCCCGCCCCCGGCCCGCCGGTCTCGGTCACCGCAACCTATGCCGCCGACTTGAATGTCTCGGTCGGAAGCGGTGAGCGCAACGGGTCCGCGGCATTGGGTCGGATCGCGATATTGGCCGATGCCGATTTGCAGCGCTTGATAGGCTTACGATCGGCCAAGGCGCATGTGAGCGTCATCGACATATTCGGAACCGGCCTTTCGGCAAGCCGCATCGACAACCTCGCGGCAGTGAGTGGTATCGAGGCTGAGCCCGCTCTACGTCTCAATCAATTGTGGATCGAGTTCGGGGTCGGCAGCGCCGGGCGATTCCGGATCGGAAAATTCCCGGCGTCCCAGGACTTCGCTGTCAGCGACACGGCAAGTTTCTTTATCAACGCGTCGTTTGGCTGGCCCGCCAGCTTTGCATCCGACCTGCCTCAGGGAGGCCCATCCTGGCCGCTCGCCTCACCGGGTGGCATGATCAAGCTCCGTCCGTCCCGCAACTGGACGCTGTCGGCGGCGGTCTTTGCCGGCAAGCCAGCGGGAATGGATACCACCGATCCGCAACGGCACGATCGTCATGGCTTCGGCGCGTTCAACCTGACGGGCAAGCCGTTCGTCATCGTCGAGGCGGAACGCAAGGTCGGAAGCGCGGCAACCGTCAAATTGGGCGGATGGCTCCACTTCAATCGATTTGACCTGCTTGACGCCGGGTCGAGGAGCGTCGCCCCGAACTGGTCGATCTATGGCATTACCGATTGGCGCGTGGCGGGCGCGGCCGATGCCAAACGACAATTAAGCCTCTTTTTCAGGGCGACGCTGTCACCCGATGATCGCAACCCTGTTCCGATCTATGTGGATTTTGGCGCAGTGCTTTCCTCGCCCTTCAAATCTCGTCCCGACGACTCCGTGGGGCTGGCATTCGCCAATGCTCGGCTGTCGTCGCGCCTCGGTCCTCCCATCTCCGCGAGCGGCGAGAAAGTGGTGGAGTTCAGCTATGGCGTCGCCTTGCCCAAGGGCATCAAGATACAACCAAATTTGCAATTGATCCTCGACCCCACCGATCCCGGCACGTTCCTGACGGATCGTCGGGCGGTGCTGGCCGGCGGCATCAGGCTATCCGGAAATCTCTGAGCGCCAATGCAGGAGGAAGCATGGGGCCCATCCCCTTGGCGGGCGCGTCCCCCATCGGATGTGGCACAATATGCAGCGGCAGCGACGCCCTGAGGTGGGCAAGTCCATGGCATGTCGGTCATGGCCTTGCTCTCACGACGGGCCCGTTCGTTCATGATCGTGGAAAACGCCGCTCGAAATCCCTGCGGGACATGGCGCCCGTGATAACCGGCGCGATTGAGCAATTGCCGATCGCGTCATTGACGCTCGACGGCGAATGCTGGCGCGCTGCGGTTATGGCGGCCGCCAAGCAGGGGCCGAAAGCGACGATTGGCAACCATATTGCCGCGGGTGAAAGCGACACCGCCGTCTTGCTGCCATTTGATCCGTCCAAGGGTGTCCACATGTTGCCGACGCGCCGCCGACCCAAGACGCTAGGTGTGTAGTCCCGGAGTCTGATGGTGCATCATCGATCCTGAATCGTCAGGAGGAGGATGCCCTATGGCAAGCGTTCTTCACGGCAGCGCCCGCACGACGCCGTGTCTTCGAGCCGAGTTCCAAGCGTCGAAAGAGAGCACCGGCGCCCTTGCCGCCCGATACGGCGTGAACCCCAAGACGGTGGACAAGTGGCGAAAACGGACCACGACGACCGATGCGCCCATGGGACCCAAGGTACCGAAGAGCACAGTGCTCACGCCTGCCGAAGAGGCCATCGTGGTAGCATTCCGGCAGAAGACCCCTGTTGCCGCTGGACGACCTGCTTGGCTGCTTGAGGGATACCATTCCCAACCTCAGCCGCAGCGCATTGCACCGCTGCCTCCAGCGCCACGGTATCTCTAGGCTGCCGGTCGAGAAGACAACCGAGAAACGCAAACGGTTCAAGACCTACGAGATCGGCTACGTCCACATCGACAGCTGCGAGCTACGCCACGCCGACGGCAAGCTCGTGATGTTCCTCGCCATCGATCGCGTCTCGAAGTTCACCTACGTGGAGTTCCACGACTGCGCCGGGAAAATGGAAGGCGCAGCCTTCCTCAGGAATGTGGTGGAGACCTTCCCCTACCAGATTCACATCGTGCTCACCGACAACGGCATGGCCTTCGCCGATCTGCCCAAGAACCGCAGCGGCCCCAGCCGCCGCTTCCTTGGCCCACACATCTTCGACCGCGTCTGCATCGCCAACGGCATCGAGCATCGCCTGACCAAACCCTACCATCCATGGACCAACGGCCAGGCCGAGCGGATGAACCGCACCATCAAGGACGCCACTGTCAAAACTTACCACTATGACGACCTGCAAAGCCTCAAGGCCCATGTCTTCGCCTTCGTCACCGCCTACAACTTCGCAAAGCACCTCAAGGCTCTCCGCTGGCGAACACCCTTCCAGAACATCTGTGACGCCTGGACTAACGACCCATCAATCTTCAAGATCGATCCCCACCACCTCATCCCGGGAACACACACCTAGCGCGCGAGAAAGCGGGGCGGCAGCAACCGCTGGTCAACCTGGAGGCGTCGATGCAGTAACGGTCCGGCGCGATGCCACCGGGCGCTCCCGCTTTGGATTTCAACCGTTTCAAGCCGCGAGCTTGAGCAGGCGCTCCAGCACTGGCAGCAGTTCGTCCGGTTCGGGGCGGCGGGTGTAGTCGGGATTGACCTCGGCATAGGCGATCACCCCGTCCTGGCCGATCACGTAGCGCGCCGGCATCGGCAGGGTCCCGCTTGGCTCGCCGTTGATGATCGACAGATCGACCTTCAGACGCTTGTAGAGTTCGAGGAGGTCGTCCGGGAGGCGGAATCGGATGCCGAAGGCCGCAGCCGTCTCGCCGCCCTTATCGTTAAGGATCGGGAAGCTGAGGTTGTTCTCGGCTTGGGACTTGCGACTGTTGGGAGGGGTCTGCTGAGATACGGCCGCGAGCGAGGCGCCAAGAGCGCGGATGCGTAGCGCGACTCCCTCGATGGCCTGAAGATCGAGGTTGCAATAGGGGCACCAGACGCCGCGGTAGAAGGTCAGCACTAGTGGCCCCTGGGCCAGCAAATCCTGTGACGACACAAGGGCTCCATTGGCGTCCGGCAAGACGAGGCTGGGGGCCAGATCGCCCGCTTTCAGCGCCCGCTCGGCCTGGCCCGACGCCACCAGGTCGGCGGTCGATTTGTGCATCAGGGCCACGACGTCCGGCGGGAAGAGGCGGCCTTCGTCTTTGTCGGCGCGCATGGCGTCGAGCTTTTCCTTGAGCGACATGATGTGATCCTATTGCCTTTCGCCATGGCGGCGAGGAGCAAGAGATCGTTCATTCGGGGCCGGCGCAGTAGCCGCCCTGGATGAATATGATATATCCATATTCCAAATGACCGATCGTATTGTCGCCCTCAAGCTGTTCTCGCGCGTCGCCCGCACCGGCAGCTTCTCCCGCGCCGGGCGGGAAAAAGGCCTGTCCCAGCCATCCGTCTCGCGCATCGTCGCCAATCTCGAGCGCGAGGTCGGTGCCGTTCTGCTCGTCCGCACCACCCGCTCCCTGAGCTTGACCGAGGCGGGCGCCGACTATCTTCAGCGCATCGAACCGATCCTGCTGGAGCTGGAAGAGGCCGACCACGCGGCGCGGGGCACGGGCGAGCTCAGGGGTTCGCTGCGCGTCGGGCTGTCGCCGAGCTTCGCCATCCGCGAAGTGATCCCCCGCCTGCCCGAATTCATGGCGCAGCACCCGGCTCTGAAGATCGACTTGTCGATGGACGATCAGCGGCAGGACCTGATCGGCGAGGACGTGGACCTCGCGTTGCGCCTGGGCGCGCTCGCCGACTCCACGGCTACCGCGCGACGGATCGGTTCCAACCCACGCGTGTTGGCGGCGTCGCCGGCCTATCTCGAGCGAGCCGGGATACCCTCTTCTCCTGCCGAACTGGCCAGGCACGCAGTGATCGGGGGGGCGGCCGGGAAGCTTCCCGGCAGTTGGTCGTTCGAGAAGGACGGGCGCTTGGTCTCGGTGGCGGTCACGAGCGCGCTGACGATCAACTCGAACGAGGGAGCGGTCGCCGCCGCCGTGGCCGGATTGGGCCTGGTGTCCACCGGGTATTGGGGCAGCCGGCAGGAACTGGAGGACGGTCGGCTGGTGCCCGTGCTGGCCGACTGGCGCCGCGAGCCGGTGGAACTGAACGCCGTCTACGCGGCAGGGCGCGGCGCCAAGCCCGCCGCACGGCTTTTCACGGACTTCTTGATCAAGGCGCTGAACTCCGGCAGGCGTCCCTCCTCCAAGCAAATGTCGCCGGGCGGATAAATGGCATGACGGCGCGGCGCGACGCGCGCTTGGGGCTCATCCCGGCACAAGTGCAATTTGGCTCCGCGAAAGCGGCGGCGTCAGCGACGACCAGATCGAGCTGTTCAAGGATTACCCCGAAGCCATCGCCGCCTTGCTGGCGGGCAAGATCGATGCCTTTGCGGGCACCGCGCTCGGCAACCGTTCGGTCGCCGACGCCATTTCTGCGCTTGAAGCAGCGAGAAGAAAATTGCCGAGCGCGGTGCCCCTCTGCCCACGCGGCCAGCGGCTGGTAATGGCCGTGCCCCACGGGCACTGGAAAACGACGACCTTTGTCGCCGCGCTCCGCCACGACAGGATCGATGCGCCCTGTGTGATCGACGCGCCGATGACCGGCGAACTCCTATGTCGAGCAGTTCCTCGCTCCCACGCTCTCGCCCGGCGATATCGTCGTCATGGATAACCTGCCGGCCCATAAGGTCGCCGGCGTCGCCCAAGCCATCGCGGCACGCAGCGCCGAACTGCGCTTCCTTCCGCCCCACAGCCCAGATCTCAATCCGATCGAGCAGATGTTCGCCAAACTCAAGGCGCTGCTGCGTAAGGCGGCCGCCCTATCCGTCGACAAGCTCTGGGATACCATCGGCGGCCTGCTCGACGCTTTCTCACAAACCGAATGCGCCAATTACCTCAGAAATGGCGGATATGGTCCGTCACAGCGGGAAATGCTCTAGCCGCAGGACTGCACTTCAGCTCTTCGCATAGTCCACAACCGAATAGGTAACGCGATTGAACGTGGCCCGTGACATCGGCGCATCCGCGTCATAGCGTGACGGGAGCAGATATCTCGAATTGCCCGCGCAGGTCTTCAGCGCGATCATGATGTCTATCGCGTGGGTCGACAGATAGACATTATGCGCTTTGCGGGCCTTCATGCGCTCCGGCGGGATCGTCCAGACGGCGTTCTCGAAATCTACCTCGTCCCAGATGGCGTCCTGCAGTTCGCTTTTGCGCACCATCGTCATCAGGAAGAGGCACATTCCCAGACGGATCGTCGGCAACGTCGCCACATATTCGAGTTGCTTGAATGCTATCCGAATCTCGGTTGGCGACAGCGAGCGATCCTTCGCCACAAACGTGGCAATCGAAGCCGGGCCGACCTCGTCGGCTGGATTGTCGACCTTCTCGCCATGCAGCTTTGCGAAAGCGTAAATCTGTTTGGCAATGTCGCGCGCGTGGACCGCCGTCGCCGGCGCACCGCGTTCCACGATGGCGAGGCACAGTTCGCGAAGGTCGCCTAGCGTGATCTCCGTCAGCAACCGCTTGCGCCAGACAGGTAGCAGCTCACGCTCGAAGATCGCGCGCCGCATCGCGCGGGTACTCTCCGCCATGACGGCAGTCTTGAGATACTTCTCGCCAAATTCTCCGAAGCTCTTCGCTTCCTTCAGGCGGAGCTTGTCCCGCTGCTTCTCGATCGCCGGGGACTTGCCTTCGTTGATCGTTCTGCGCGCGTCGATGCAAAGCTCGCGCGCCCGCGCCAACGAGAGCCCACTGGGCCCGTATTTCCCAAGCGTCAGCGTCTCGCGCCGGCCATTCATTCGATAGTCGAGCTTGAACGACAATGTCCCGCCAGTGCTGACGAGCACGTACATCGCGTCCCTGTCAGTGGCCTTGTACGGCTTATCCTTTGGTTTCAGTGATTTCAGTGCAGCGTCCGTCAGCATTTCGCCCTTCTCCGAGAAAAAGACCGTCACCCTCAAAACACACGTTTTCTGCAAGGAAATTGCTTTCCTTTCAGTGTGTTATGAGATCAAAAAGACCGTCAAACGCGTTTGAGAGCCTGACGGTACTTCGAAAATCGGCGCGGTCAGCAGCTGCAAGCGACCGTCAACACCGCCGTCAGGCGCGAATGCTGCCCAGCGAACGTCCGGGAATGTCATCGAAGTAAAATAATTATTTTACAGAAACTTAGATCGCATAGTTCGACCGTAGCCGGAGGTCTTCAAAGGCTCCGAATCATTCCCACTCGATCGTCCCAGGGGGCTTGGAGGTATAGTCGTAGGTGACTCGGTTGATGCCGCGGACTTCGTTGATGATCCGGGTCGCCACGCGCGACAGGAATTCGCCGGTGAAGTGATAGGCATCCGCCGTCATGCCGTCGACCGAAGTTACCGCGCGCAACGCCAGTACGTTGTCATAAGTCCGGCCGTCGCCCATCACACCGACCGACCGCACCGGTAACAGCACGGCGAAGGCTTGCCAGATCGCATCGTACAGGCCGGCGTTGCGGATTTCCTCAAGATAGATCGCGTCGGCCTTGCGGAGGATATCGCAGCGTTCCTTGCTCACCTCGCCTGGAATGCGGATGGC
>Ga0307513_10005033_pt1 | contig 17506 bp, 9 predicted proteins | sample 15_EM_MG_FD_202174 | JGI IMG/M metagenome (GOLD analysis project Ga0307513, IMG submission 202174) | Populus trichocarpa ectomycorrhiza microbial communities from riparian zone in the Pacific Northwest, United States - 15_EM | ecosystem: Host-associated > Plants > Roots > Unclassified | place... | reverse complement strand
TGCTGTGCGCCTGTTGATTGGAGTTGGCGGTGGAGCTGGGGGTTGGTGGGTATTAAGTTGAGTGACTACCCGGTTAACAATTTCGTACTCATGTGACTGAAGAAGAGCGCGAATGTCATTGAGTCTTAGGGCTGGTTCTGGGTGAGAATAGGAATGTTGTGTTGTATCTTCCATGCTCAGAGTGACCGCGGTTTCCGATTGCGCTATTGGGGTACTCGTTTGTGGCTCGGGAGTGGGTAGGGGGCTATTATTGTAAGAGGAGTTTCTATAGTCGCTTGCCTCTTCGTCTCCACTTTCGCTACTCGAAGAACCGGTAGTGGTGTTGATAGGGGTAGGATCGCGGCTATGAGTGCTTGAAGCTTGGCGCCGAGTGCGGCTGCGTGTATTTTTCTCGATCCTTCTGACCCCCGGGGTCCCTGGTGTCCTGGTGTGGCTTTGTCTCCCGGGAGTCCTACGCGTGGTGTGGCTTTGACTCCCGGGAGTCCTACTCGTGGTGTGGCTTTGACTTCCGGGAGTGCCAGCCTGAGTGTGGCTTTGACTCCCGGGAGTCCTACTCGTGGTGTGGCATTGTCTCCCGGGAGTGCTTCTGAGGCTGCCTCTCGCGGGAGTGCCCCTGACAGGTGCTCCTGTCCCATGTGTAGAACCCCTTCTCCGGGGCATGGCTGCAAGTTTGAAAGGTAAAAACAAATATGAATAAAAATAAAAATAAAGTAATAGATAATATTCTTGAAAAACAAAGGAGGCGGAAAACAAAGAACGCGAGCTGTAGCGAGCTTGGAGACGAGAATGCGAGTTGTAGCGAGCTTGGAGGTCTCCAACTCCCGGGAGTGCAGTCGCCCTATATGAGCTGGAGCTATTGCCCCCGGGGGAGGACGCGTCGACTTAGACTAACCTGTTTTCTACCACCCCCGGGCAAGACTGTGCGCTTTGCCCCATTGGCAATGGGTTGTTCCAACCCCACATCTAATACAAATTGCGAAATCGGCTGGATACAGAAATTGATTACAAAGTTTGACATCAACTATTTTTCATATCTTCATTCCACATTTTCTACAATCTGTATCCAGTAGGTCAATTCCCTTGAGAATTCCGCATCTCGAGAAACTTGGGATTTTGATGTTAGCACAGTTCCAGTTATAACTACGGTTCAAGACTTGCATGCCGGAGATCTCGCACTGCGCAGCCCCAACTCGTTCAGGGACAGGGGGTGGGCTCCGTTCGCCAAACCTTAGTTCATTAGCAATTCAGGGAAGATTGTAGGTAAGAGTAGGGAAGATTTCTTTTATTTATTTCCTTTTCATTATTTGGGGGGAGGTTTATTTAGAGTTCGGTATAATACATATGATAAGTCATATGCCGGATGTGGGACGTTGTTGACAAGGATTAGAGGTTCAGCCCGCCCGCGCACATAATGTTGCGATCGTGAGGGTAGAGATTCAATAAGGAACAGGGGAGGAGAAAAATCCTTTTAATGAATGATCTTGGCAACAAAATTCGTGGGCCCCCCCATTTTACACCAGAAACGGCTAATTTTAAGCACTCACAACCCATCATCTGTAAGCCATCTAGAATTGAAAAAATTGATGCCATAGTGTGTAGGTGATTCCCTAGACTTTCTTGGTAGAAATCATGAGAATTCTTCCACGCCACAATGAAAGCTGAGAGCTTGGGGTCCGGATGGAATATTCTTTCAATGTACCTTTTGTATGAGAACCTCATATAAAATTAGAGGTACCTTTTACTCACCGTCATTCTCTCCACCATTGCACCATGAGCATTAACTAGCAGAGTTTGCCACTTATGAATGATGATATCTCACTCTAACGGCTCTGGAGCATCTTGAATTTTTTCGCGATCAACAAAACTCAGATTTGTAAAACGAAAATGCCTATCTTTGAGGTGAAATGGGGGTGTGTTAACGACTTTTGTCTCCAGGATGGTGGGGTTCTGAAACGATGGTTCTCGGCCAGAGGCAGACTTTCCCTGAATAGATATTTTGAGTGTAGAGAAGGTACCCCGGACAAACAAAGAGAAATGATCAACCGGTAGAAAAGCCTTAGCAGAACCTAAGTGGGCAAGCGTGGCTCACACTATAGGAAGTGTTAAAGTCTCGTCGATGTTGATCACGGAAAACACTTTTGAAAGAAATCATGAAGTGAAAAACCTAATCGGTGGAGTGCAGATACAAAGTCCGGTCCTCGGCTCTGTATCCTTATGCTATTCTCCCGCTTAAAACCCACGATACATGCCGGTGATTACAAATCGCCCCACACCCGCCACTTTTCCCGCTAGCTAATTAAGAACCTCTCATGCCCATGACCATAAAGAAAAGAAATATCTAACTAAACCGCCATAAACCAATCTATAACCCCACAGTACCCGCGCTCGAGTACGGTACCTGGGTGAAGGGCAAGTGAGACGAACCTGCTCTAATTAGCACCTGGACCAACCAGCCAATCGCTCGAGCACTGTACATAAAGAGCCGAATATTATGAACCCATTGTGCCGACAGTTCGCCTGACTGTTTTCCTCTACGAAGAATGGAGCCAAGATTCGCTCTCCCTATGGTTACACACGCCTAATTTTGGCAAGTAAAACTTGAGTTCGCCTCATTCTTTTATGACCACCCCCAACACTCAGTAGGCTATCGGTATCGTACACTAAAAGCTCTGTTGGCTTTGTTCAGATAATGCAGAATTAAAAGAAACAAAGCAAGCATGATGATTAGCCAGACCATCCTCTTTCAAGTATGATCATAATAGGAGTCGAGCGACCCCTTTTATCTTTTTTTATCATGCAGGGTCCGGTCTGAAGTTATAGAACTGTTATTCAAGGTTAACCCGCAAATATATCCCCGCTTGTTCTGGTTAATAAGTACTGTGCTAGTATGATACCAATACAGCTTCGTTCCAAAATTTCTAGGCTAGGGACTGGTGCGGCAGCACACAAGGCTATAATACACCCGCTATGGGTTTGCCCAGGATTTCACCAGGGAATCTCAACAGCACGAGTGGGATATTATGACGGCTTAAAAAAAGAGCTCCTGATTACAAATCACTATCGTTCGTTTGGCCCACTCAAATTTAGAATCCCCAAACGGCTTCAATTCGCTCACAAATAGGCTGTTGTTCAAGAAAACTTCGATCCTAGTGTCTATATCTGCTAGAAGGTGTGATATAATATTAGAGGGGGTCCCTATAGCTTGGGGCGTGCACTTGCGAGAGAAGTGCAGATCGATGCCGTAACAACCAGACTGATTGGGAGCGATGCCAGGACCTCTAAAATATCCTCTTTGGATAAAGGGGAGAGAACCCAGTCGAAAGATTCTCTTCCAGCTCTCAGCTAAGACAAATATGACAGACCTTACTACGAGAAGCAATTTCAGCTACCTAGCTAGATTTTCAACGATTTCAGTTCTTACAGCATTCCAATCCCCTCTTTCTGCGGTTTCATATACACAGTACATATCAAGAGCACACCCGCTAGTTTTCACCAAATCCACTAGGCAGATGGGAGAAGTGCAGAGCTTCCCATTGCTCTGCTCTAATATTGGGGGCAAGGTTTTGGAGAGACAGGTGCGAGGGATAAAAGTTTTCCTTTAAGATCAAACCCGGAATACCGCCACCATGTGCGATGATTAACCTGCATTCGTAAGTATCCTGGGGAACGTTACTTTAACCTGAGAGGATCGGTTAATCTTAACCTTCTAGACTGGCACCGATTGGTTGCGAACCTTCAGATGGGGATTCCCAAAATGCGCGAAGCTCCTTCGATGATCCCGAGGACCGGGGCAAGCACTAGAGCTCGGTATGGTTCTTCGCGGAGCTTTCTTGCCATAATTTTCACGAACGAGTTAATGTTTTAAAAGGCAATATGATTGAAGAAAGCAATTATCCAATATATATCTAGACTTTGGATATAAGATAGAGTTATTTAAAATAATAACAGTTCCATCAATGCCTTAGCCCTCCGACACACATCATCAAGTCATGCTGAGCCAAAACTCAGCCCACCGGAACAATCTCAAGCCCATCCGCTACACCACTAATTGTTCCTCACCCAACCCATCAACCTAAGATGCCTTCCATGTAAACTAAACCCCAAAATTACCCGGGAACCACCACCCTCATTCACCACCGGAAAATCGAGCGTTTCCGAAATGAGGGAAATCTGGGAAACTTATATTCCACATCACGGCCCAAGGCCACCCTTGGCGGGTCTCCCTGCAGGCCTGGGATAGTGCCATAACTAACTGGACCTCCTAGGACCTTGTCTAAAGAATCCCCCAATTCCTTTGCAGTCATCAGATTACCGTCGCCAATCTTATACAACACCATCTTCAGTAGCTCGGCTGTAGTTAGAAGACTGTCCTCACGAACATACACATTTCGGCTATAATATACAACAGCGATAATCACGAGTATCTGACTGGTGAGTATGGTGCCCACCGAGATGAAGACCTTATCCCATTTCACTTCTAGCGTTGTTTCGACATGGTCAGTCCAGTACGCTTCAGGATCCTTCTTGATCCGAGGTAATATCTCGGTTCCGTAGGCAATTGCGCTGATGGGGAGGCTCGCTATCAGTCTGGCGATGTAGCGGTTGTAATACTTCTTTTGAGTGGCGGAGCCTCCTGTGCCGTTTTGGTAAAAATTGAGCGTTTGCACGCCGGCGGACGGGCTTGATTGGCGTTTAAGATCCGCGAACAACTGGTACACTACTGAGCTGCCTCCACCCACCAAGGGGGTTCCACAGGAATTGTTCGTCGGCCCCAGCGCTCCGCCCAGTTGCACCCTTTCCACAATTGGTAACAGAAAAAGCGCGGCAGAATCAAATAACGGTTTTGGATGGGGGTCTCCATCTAGCGTCTCAGAAAGTCTCGAGATGCATTCCCAGGCCGTCTCGCGATACACCACATCTAGAGAATAAACATTAGTCCTTATGTGTATCCTAAAACCTTGATGACTGACTCACAAGTGACTGAGGATCCGTTTGACTCCCGGACAAGTGGTGCTGCCCAAGCAGCATGTTCTGCATCCTGACGGGGCCAGGCATTTCTGTTGTCTAGTATCCTTAATACCTCAGCGATCACCTCCCCATTTTTCTTATTTTTCCAATCTGTCTCAAAGATTAGGTAAACTTCATAACACCTACAATCAGTGCCCACCCATGTGGTTTGCATAACATACCCTTAGAGGTTTGGTCCTTACCGCCATAGTCCTTCCAATACTTGTTGCCGTCAAGGCGGAGAATAATACAGTTTGTAGAGGAGTGGACAGCATGAACTGAAGACCTCACCTCTCCTGCAAATTCCGGTATGTAGTATGTGAAGTCCCCATTACCACTGGTATCTTCGAATGGAGGTATGATGGGCATTCGGTATATAGGGTCTAGGGTCTGTGGTCCACTGATATCAAGTGTAATTTTCTGTCGAAAATTATCTGTAGCTAATCCTCCCCGGGCCAAATCCAAGTATGATACTACATAAAAGGTCAACCAAATTTTCTATGAAAAAGAAGCATTCTCGTAGAGAGCAGAATCCTTACGAAGGCTTTTCTCAACCACCTCAAAATCCGTAGCGTTCTTAGTAAGCAATACACTCGAGGTCCAATTTGTAGTATAAATAGGAGGGTCATCAACCAAGTCATCAACCAGGTTGTAAGTTAACCCAAAGATGGCAACACTAAATCTTCCAGTAATATTTAAAAATAGATATAACATGACAATTAAAGTCGTCTGGGAGAGTCTCCATGCTCGAATATGTGCAATAAGGAGTTTTGCTGAACCAGTGGGGGACGGCATAGCAAGCAGCAATTCAATCTATATCTCAGCCGTTAAAATTTGGCCAGAGCTTTTGGATCGGGCGTCGCGTACATCTTGCATTTTATACTTTTTCCTAGCAAGCAGACTCCATCTCAGCATTGATCCCAGATATCCTAGAAGGGATCCGAGGCCCAAACTCGCGAAGGCACCGAGGAGAATTGTGATTGCATTGAACCATCGCTGCTCCATTCGCGACAATTTCCCCATCCGTGAGAAGGCATGGAGACCTATAATAAGAAGCGACAGGGAAAAAACTGTTATCAGGCATCTCCACGAGAGAGAGGCCATGTTGGACCAGAACTGCTTCTGACTGTCGAATGATATCGGCGGTTTTGCCGACTTTTCCGGTTTTGATATCAAAGGGTCGTCCGCATTATCGTCTGGCGGGGGCTGGTGGGAGTCAGAGGGCGATGATGACATTTTGGAGAATGTGTATACGATCGGAAAAGATGTTGAGTCTTTCAAAGTCCGAGGAATCTAGAAGGAGGGTTTTGAAGGTCCGGAGTATGAGAATCCCCAGGGTTATATATTTGGACTTTGCGGTATAAATACGAGCCGCTGGCTTCGCCTAGGCTGTTAGCAAACGAAGTATAGCACTATAGCAGCCTTGTAACATCCTTATTGTCTTTTCTAGATGCGGGGTTATGCAACCCAAAGACCCGTAGAATTCAGAGAGCTCACCTTGTTTAAAAAAAATTGCATTACATCCTTCTGGCAGGACATGTTCTAGATGCATCTGGTTGAGCATCACAACACAACCCAGTCCCCGATCCTAACTCGTCGGGTTCATCCTTGAATCGCTTAATTCTCCTATCACTACGTCCAAAAAAAAAGTGCCCTTTAATACCATATAACAAATGCAGTCTACACACATCTTACTATCTTTTTCCCAGCTAAAGGTGCCAGATAAATACACCAGGCTCGTTTAGGAAAATACGCGTGGTGAGTGGTTTGTGGTTCAATACTTGCATCCCGAAAATCTCGCATTTCCGCGCAGCCCCAACTCCTTCAGGGACAGAGGGCGGGCTCCGTTCGCCAAACCTTAGTTCATTAGCAATTCAGGGAAGATTGTGTATAGGGAGGATTTCTTCTATTCATTTCCCTTTCATTATCTTGGGAGATGTGTTAGAGGAGGTTTCATAAACTTTCACTAGCTGACCGCCGGGGAAGAAGGGCACCGCCGGTCCTGCACTGACTCTAAGCTACTGTATCAGAATAGGCACCGTAAGCCAACAGTCCTCGCCTATCCGGGGCGGCTTATTTAGAGTTCGGTACATATGATAAGTCGTGTGCAGGATCTGGGACCAGATGGACGAGGATTAGAGAGGTTCATCGCCAGCCCGCCCACATAACTTTAGCCACCGTGAGGTTAGAGATTCAAGAAGGAAGAGGGTAGGAGAAAAATCCTTTTAATGAATGATCTTGGCAACAAAAGTCGTCGGCACTCCCCCCCCATTTCACACCAGAAACGGCTAATTTTAAGCACTCACAACTGATCTAAAAGTAATCTAGAATTGAAAAAACTGGTGCCATACAGCAAGTGATTCCCTAGACTTTCTTAGTAGAAATTATGAGAACCCCCCACCCCACAATGAAGACTGAGAGCTTGAGATCCAGATTGAATATTGTTGCAATGTACCTTTTGTATGAGAGCCTCTGATAAAAGTAGAGGTACCTTTTACCCACCATCATTCTCTCTGCCATTGCACCATGGGCATTAACTAACCAAGCTTGCCACTTATGAACGATAATATCTATATCACTCTAAATTCTCTGGTTCATCTTGAATTATTTTTGCCACCAACAAAAGCTCAGATTTTGTGAAGCGAAAATGCCCATCATTGGTGTGAAATGAGGGGGTGTTAACGACTTTTGTCTCCAAGATCGTACTTGTACTCGAGCACAGTACCAAAGGGCGAGTGAGACGAACCCTCTCTGATTGGCACCAGGACCAATCGGCCAATTTCTCGAGTACCGTACAAAAAGAGTCGAACACATGTCGACAGTTCTCCTAACTATTTTCCTCTAAGAAAAATGGAGCTAAGATTCGCTCTCCCTATGGTTATACATACCTAATTTTGGCCAGTAAAATCCGAGTTCGCCTCATTTTTTTATCATCACCCCCAACACTCGGTAAGTTATCTGCACCGTACACTAAAAGCCCTGTTAACTTTGGGTTGAGATAATGGAGAATTAAAGGAAACATGGCAAACATGATGATTGGCCAGACCATCCTCTTGTCGAGTATGTTCAGAATAGGATTCTAACCACTTTCTGTCTTTTTGTATCATACACTGCCCGGTAAGAAGATATAGAACAGTTCGATGCTAACCCGCAAAATATATCCCAGTCTATTCCGGTTAACCGGCTCTTACTTTGCATTGTACCAGTATGATACTAGCACAGCTTCGTTCAAAAGTTTCCGGGACCAGGACTGGTACTGTAACACAAAGGGCTATAATACATCCGCTATGGGCTTGCTTAGGATTTCATCAGGGAATCTCAACAGGGCGATTGCGATATCATGAGGGTTTAAAAAAAAAGCTACTGGTCACAAATCACAATCGTTCCTTTGGCCCACTGGAAGTCTCGAATCTTCAAATGGTTTCAACCTGCGCACACATAGGCTGTTGTTCGAGAAAAATTCAATCATAGTGTCTATATCTGCTAGATGGTGTGATATGAGAAGGGATCCCTACAACTCGGGGTGCTGGTTGCGAGAGAAGTGCAGACCGATATCGTAACAACCAGAATAATTGAGAGTGATGCCAGGACGTCTAAAATACCCTCCTTGGATGAAGGGGAGAGGAAGCAGCTGAGAGGTTCTCTTCCAGCTCTCTGTTGAGACAAATACGACGGACCTTACCAGAAGAGGAGATTCCAGCATCCTGGCTAAATTCCCAACAATTTCAGTTCTTACAGTATTTCCATTTCGCCTTTCTGCGGTTTTTTATACACAGCATATATCGGGAGAACAGCGGTTAGTTTCCACCAAATCTACCGGGTAGATGGGAGAAGTGAAGAGCTTCCTATTTCTATGTTCTAATATTGGGCGCAAGATTTTGGGGACAGGTGTGTGGGGTAAAGGTTGACCTTTAAGATCAAACCCGGTATACTACCATCATATGCAACACTTAATCTGCATTCCTAAGTATTGTGGAGACATCGTTTGAACCCGAGAGGATCAGTTAATCTTAACCCTCAGGACTGGCAAGGATTGGTGCCGAATGTTTTGGTGAAGATTTCCCAAACTGCGCGAATTTCCTTTCCTTGTTGGCGACGGACCCGACGGCTCGGACAAACACTAGAGCTCGATATGGTTCTTCACGACCCTTTTGCTGCCATCACTTTCACGAACAAATTAATATTTTGAAAGACAAGATGATTGAAAAAGGAATTATCCAATACCGATATATATATCTAGACTTTGGATATAATAGTTATTTAAAATAATAACAGTTTCACCAATGCCTTAGCCCCCCGCTACACCCCGTCAAGTCATGCGGAGCCAAAATACACAACCCACAGGAGCAATCACAAACCCCTCCGCTACACCACTAATTCTTTTTCACCCACCACATCATCAACCTAAGATGGCCTTCCATGTAAACCAAACCCTAAACTACCCGAAAACCACCACCCCTTTTCACCGTCGAAAAATCGAGAGCTTTCGGAACGGCGGAAATCTGAGAAAGTTGGAAGCCGCTTCGCAGCTCAAAGCCACCCTTGACTGATCCCCCTGCGAGCTCGGGATAACACTATAGCTAAAGGGGCCCCCTAGGACCCCGTCTAAAGCACTCTCGAATTCTTCCCCAGTCATCATAGTCCCATCGTCAATATTGTTCAACACCGGCTTCACTAATTCTGCAGCAGTTAGATATCTATCTTCTGGAACAAACACATTCCGGCAGTAATACAGAACAGCCATGATCACCAGTATCTGGCTGGCGACTATGGTGCCCGCTGCGAGCGCAACCCTACCCCATTTCACCTCCAGAGTTGTTGCGAGAGATTTAGTTGGGCCTCGTTTAGGACCGCCCGGCACATGTGGGAACACCTTGCTTCCATAGGCTATCACGGCAATGGGAAGGCACTCCATCGAGCTGGCGACGTAATGGTTGTAATACGGCTTTGGATCGGCGTGGCCAAGTCGGCCATTTTCGTAAAAGTTGAGTAGGTGCACGCAGACGGGGGGGCTCGTTCTGTTTTGAAGCTCCGTGAACGGTCGATATACTACGGAGGCGATCCTGCCGATACTAACAGGACCTAAAATAACTATCTCAGTCCTGTGCCCTGGGGATAACGACACGCTTGTTTCCATCCAGACCTTGGTAGTTTGGCCCCTGGACTGTGGACCGCGAACGATGGTTGGAGTCTCCCCAGGAAGATCGTCTTTGTTCTCACCTCTCGCACAAGCGGGGAACTTGAGCTCAGACACAGAAGTCCCTGTATAGGTTCTCGGGTATCCAGTAACGTATTCTATTGTTTTGGTGAGCACTCTTGTTGAAGACACTTGGCCAGGTCCCACACCACTCGTAATAGGTAAGAGAAAAAGAGAGGCAGAATCAAACCGTGGTTTTTGCCGGGGGGCTCCTCCCTGCTTCTCATTCGCCTCACAAAGGGTTGATTCACATTCCAAAGCTATTTTGTGACATACCACATCCAGAGAATAGTGCATTAGTTCCCCAAAATGTGCCTAAAACGTTGATGATCGACTGCTCATCGACTGCCCACAAGATAGCGAGGACCCAGTCCGCCTTTTAGCCAGTGGCGCTGCCAAAGTAACCCACTCTGCACCTACCCGGTGCCTGGCTCCCCGCCTATCCAGTACCCTCAACACGTCAGCGATAGTCTCCGCGTTTCTCCCATCTTCCAATCTATGTTTCCAAAATCAATGTGAGCTTCATAACACCTTCCACTGGCTAACCATCTATACGGTTTGTATCACATACCCTCAGAGGGTTGGTTGTCATTACCACCGTCTTTCCAGTACTTGTGGCCGTCAAGGCGGAAAACAGAACCGCTGGCCAAGGATCGGACAACATGGCCCCACGAGATTGGCTGTGTTCCATCGAAATGGTTTATATGAGAATTCCACATTGTTACCAGTTATTCTCATATTCGAACCCCTAACAGCCAGACTGTAAAGTGTACTCTCGGTCAAGTTCCGGGATACGCTGGTATCAAGTAGAATGTCTGGTTTGTTGGATGGGTGGACGTGGTGGATGTGAGAGGACTTGTTCTTCTATTCTCAGATGCGCGCCGCTGCTAACTAAATAGGACTAACAAACAAGTGTACGCAACTAGTGGTTTACCCTCAACGCCGTCCTATCTTCTCCACAACTAGGGTGGTTGCCCGTACCCCACTACACTCAACATGGTTGTCCGGTAAGTCCACATAACCCACCGTGAACCAGTTTTAAGTAACATCCTGCATGAAGAGCCAATTAGAGTTGCGGTAAAAATGAGATATTCTCAGGGAGAGTGAAGCTCTTACCAGTCCCCTCCTCGGCTGCCCTGAGATCCCTAGCATCCTTAGAAAGCAATACTAGCACAGAGGTCCAATTCGTCGCATAGGCACCAGGTGTCTCATTAGGGTCGTCTAACAAGTTGTAAGTTAACCCAAAGAGGGCAACACTAAATCTTCCAGTAATACTAACAAAGAGATATAACATGACAATGAAAGTTGTCAGGGGCAATCTCCGTTCCCGAAAATGCGTATAAAGGAGCGTTGCTGAGCCGCTGGGGGATGGTATACTTCTCCCTAACAAGCAGACGCTATCTCAGCATTGGCCCCAAATATCCTAACACAGATCCAAGGCCCAAACTCGCGAAGGCACTGAGTAGAATTCTGCTTTTACCGAACCCGTTCTGCTCCACACGTGTCAATTCCTCCATCCGCGAAAAAATCAGGAGACCCAGAATAAGAAATGAGAAGGAGTGAGCCGTTTTCAAGCATCTCCCCGACTATCAAACAATATCGGTGGCATGGGCGACTTTTCCAGCTTTGACATCATGGGTTGTCCGCATCATCGATGATGGCGGTTGGAGTCGGGCCGCAATGACGACATTTTGAAGAGAAAGGCTACTACGATCGAAGTCTCTGAGTCCGTCAGGGTTCAAGCAAACAAGGAGGATTTTGAAGATCAGCAGTATCTCTTGGACTGGCAAGACATTGAAAATTTCGTGCCACCCCTGTTAGTTTTTGGGACGGCGGTTAATAAGAAACTTTTTGTCAATGACTAAGGGGCTGTTTGGCGCAACGTGATTTGAAAATTTCATAGTTATAAACTTTGGTTGTAGAACCTTAGTTGGGGCAAAGTTACAAAGTAATACAGACCATGGTTTCAAAATTCGTCCCACCAAACAGTTCAAGACTTTACAAGATTTTAAAGAAAGAAAAAAGAAAAACACCTTGAGAAAAAGAATTTAAAAAAATGAAAGTGCCAAGACCGCCGACCATAGTTTGAAATTCTTTGAAAACACGGTTGGAAAGTTCATGTCTACCAAACAGCAAAGTAGCTACTAAACCATGGTTTGAAAGCTAAACTACGTCGCACCAAACAGCCCCTAAAATTTTTGCAGACGTACAGACTTCAGAACACAATTAATATTAGCCACATGACCACACTTACGCTGATATCCCTGAGGAATACTGAGGTTGAGGTTTCTACAGCCTCTTGGTCATCTATGTCTCGAAGTCTGACAGGGGTGGCACGAAATTTTCAATGTCTTGCCAGCCCAGGAGATAAGAACTTTTAGTGGTACATATCAGGTCTTACAGTATCAATATGACCCACTGGCTTCTCCGACGCTGCTAGCAAGCGGGGTGCTACTGGAGCATTGTCAAAATATTTTATTTTATTTCCCACAGGCAGTGCTATGAAACCTAGAGAGTAAAATTACGACACTGCACGCTGTTTAAAATACTTATCTTTAGCAGGGTAGGTTCCACATGCATCTTCTACTCGAGTAAAGCATCACAGTACGACCCAGATCTTAATCTTAACTCTTTGGGCCGATCGGTGAATTGCTTAATTCTCCCACTTCTACCTCCAAGCAAAAGTGCATTTTAGTATTATATAACCAATGGGGTCTGTGCGCACCACCTTATCTTTGGGTCGGCGAAAGATGTCCGATCAATACAGTACATCCAGCGCGTTTAGGAAAACAGACGTGGCGAGTGGTTTGGGGTTCAACACTTGCATTGTGAAAAAATTGCACTTCAACTGCATCCCAAACCAAGACAGAGAGTCAGAGACAGACAACAGATTCTACTCGCCGAGCCCTAGTTCGCAAGTGATTCAGGGAAAATCGTGCGCAGAGTAGATCCCTACCCCGCACAACTATGGTGCTCGAGTACTCGAATACCGAGTACTCGAGTAGAGTGACTGTGCCCCATGCAGAAGCCGAATAATTCGGAGGGAAGAAAAAAGAACCTCTTCAGAGCAAGAAGTTTGTGCCATCGCGCATTCCTTGTTTTTCTCCAACATTACCTCAAGAACGGTTGCTAAGGCTCCGGACTTCTAACTTTGGTTTATGCACCTAAAGTTACACGGTAGCGCCGTCCCTCTACCATATTACAATGGGGTATGCCAACCACACACAGATAGCCGGGGCAGGATTGTTTATAGTTAGGTATAATAAGCCACGGATAGGATGGGGAAGTGGTGGATGAAGCTTAATGGTGCCTTGCTCCCTCGTGCGTATCATGTTACCATCGTGACAGTAGAGATTCAGTAAATATGTAGGAGAGGAGAGAAAAAAATTTAACATGCCGCGGTAAAGGGTAAGTGAGATGAACCTGCTCCGATTAGCTCCTGGGCCAATCAGCCAACTACTCTACTACGAGTACTATACACAAAGAGTTGAACATTGTGACCTATTGTACCAAGAGTTCGCCTGACTGTTTTCCACTACGAAAAATACAGCCAAGACTCTCTCTCCATCGTTGTTGTCACATATCCCTTCGTCTGTTCCCGAATTTCACAGCTCCCTAGCGTCGCTGTAGCGTTGGGATCAGCAATGACCGGTCGGTAATTGGCAAAGTCTACCTTAAATCACGGTCATGTTTAAACCATCCACAATGTTGGGCACTAGTCCATTTGCTCAATCATGATAAGGAAAGAGCCTTGCTTGAGAGGTCAATTCCGTATATTTATACTATGTAAAGGTCTAAACCGATCTGGTATCCTAACCTAACAGCGGTACGTTCCAAGGGGTACGCCAGCCCAAAAACCACAAAACAAACCAAAACCAAACCACCAAAAAATTAAAACAAAAACAAACAACAAAAATAAAAATAAAACAATCCCATCAATCACCATAAACAATCTACTCGGCCCAACCCAAAATATCAAATATCAACAATTTATCATCATCATCATCCCCATCGGCATCACATTCTGTCAAAAACTTAATCCATACCGCCGACCGACATCCAACACCAGTATCCTTCCTCAGGTGTGCAGTCAAGTTAAAACCTTGCCTGTACGTACCCTGACAGCCAAAGCAAACCGCCGGGTCCGTACTCTTCGGAAAAAACCATTTAACAGCCAGCTTCACCTTCTCCGCCTCCGCGAACCTGTCCCAAAGCAATTTCACACCATGCTAGAACCTCGATCTACCAATAGCAGCACATTCCGAGTCTCCACCGTAGTGCCTAGCCTGTCCTGTCCTGCAAGAAATAGCCTTCGCACACACTGGGCAGTGAGTACTATTGGGCTTCAAGAAGTATAATGCCTTTGGCAAAATAAACGCGGGATGTGGACAACCAGCCGCAGCATGAACCAGGTGACATTTCTCACACCGGTATACCGGCATCGCAATGTCAACCATAATACGCCGACCATCCCGAACAACGCATGCTGTAGCGTCGAAAGGGTTACCATATGCGACAGTCACATTCTGGTATTGTCGTAAATTGGCAGGAATGCCCAAACCCAGCATGTCGTGATGCCTGATCCATTTGACCCAGTCACCAAGGCGGCGGTTGTCATACAAGGTGTCTGCGGGAGGGCGTAATTCCACATAACGATCGCACAGTGTCCAATGGTGCCTGTCTTCCCTGTCGGGGCAGTCGTCGTGGCCTACCAGTCCAGTGCCTGATCGAATCCTAATCAAGCCAAACAGATCCATCCGCGTCAACGTGCGAAGGTGTCTGAAGTCCTTGGGAGAACGACCGTAATAGTGATGCCCTTCGGCCGTGTGCCACTGCCGCCAACCAGCCAACCGCTGCTCACGAATCCGCGCATATGCCCCGAAGCCAAAGTCAACATGACTGATCCTTCCAGGCTCCAATGCCAATTCACATGCCCTCTTAGCCAACCTGTCGGTAATCTCGTTGCCAAGAATCCCAACGTGCCCCGGAATCCATCGTAGTGTTACCTCCGGGAAGTGTGACAACAAGGGGGCGAACGACTGCCACACGCCAGAAGAGCATCCTTCGGATCGCATGTCCCTAATCGCTTTAATCGCGAACTGGCTGTCCGAAAATACAACCAGTGGGCGACGGGCCAAGGCGAGCAAGTCGCGCAAGAGGGATAAAATAGCCATCAACTCGCAGGAGTTAATATCCCAGTCAGCCGGTAAGTTTGCCGAACCCACCCTGATTTGCGTAGAGCCGACATAAGCGACCCATGCACACCCACATCCTGTTCCTTTATTACTGCCGTCGACAAATGCCACCACTGTGGGTAGTAGGCTCAAGGAGGAAATAAGGTTCCGACCCTCAGCCTCCCCAATCACCTTATCAGGGGCAATATGGCATCTCGGAACCGTAGACAGTTGTTCATCCGAGTGCATGCGAACAGCCTTCATACCGCTCAGACACCATGTTTTCCGTATTGCACCATGCCACGGGATATTCGCGCAGTAGTCGTAGTTAAGGAATCGCTGTGCCAATCTCAAACGGTAGTACCGGGCCCGTATCGCCACTGGAGGTATCCCGCACTCCGCATGTAGAATGTTGTTAGCCAGCCGTAAAGGCATCCGAAACAGTGACCTCAGGCAGTCCCGAACATGTACTTCGATCCTGTGGATAGCCTTGGCATCATCGGCCACAAATTCCAGTCCGTATTCCACCACTGGCAGATAAGCCCCTTGCACCAGCCTCATAACCTCCCATGCACCAATGCCATCCAGCCCACCAAACCTCCTTGCCAGGGCACTAATCCTTCCCCTAACCTCCAAACCCCTCGCCAACCAGTAATCTACATGTTTTGAAAAAGAAAATTTATCTCTACCAAAACGCATACCCAAAATACGTAAATAATCAACCGGTTCAACCTCAACACCTCCCAGTGTACACGGTCCCCAATCTCCACTGCCAAACCCAATCCACTCAGTCTTCAGCCTGCTGAAGGTCATGCCGCGCCCATTAGCCACCTGTAGGCAATTCGTACACACCTCCTCCATTCGTCCTTTGACCATCCTGATCGCGTCTCCAGCAACCATAATACCCCCATCATCCACATAACTGACCACCAGCGATCGCACCGAAGGGGAAACACGCAGCCTGGGCCTGAATATATCCGCAATGTATACCCCAAATAAAAAGGGGGACAAAGGTGAGCCTTGTGGAATGCCTTTGCCAAGGTGGAATGGCTTCGAAATTAAGCCATTAAACCGAAAGCGAACCGTCCGTTGCGATGCCCAATGTCGAACCCATCGAGCATAAACAGGGGGGCAACCACGAGCGACAAGAAAGTCGGCCATCGAGTCCATACATATCCGATCGAAGCCACCTTCAACATCCATCGACAATAAGGCAACCTTATAGTCATGGTGATGGTGCAGGAATTCATACACAATAGCCATAGCGTCGTGTGCCCCGCGTTTACGTCGACAACCGAACTGGGTATCTTCGAGTTCGACGTGCTCTGCGATCCCAAGGAGAATCATGCGTTCCATGATCTTCGACATGACAGGAAGCAAGTGAATCATGCGCCATCCTTTCACAACATCGTATCGAGGCTTGTTCGCCTTCCGGATGAGAACCACCTCGCCCTTATGCCAGTCCTTGTTTCCATGTCGAATTGACTGTTCCAAGCACGCAGTAAACGATGCAGGCGCCTTACGGAACCAAAACCTCGCGAAGGGATAGCTCATATCATCAAAGGACGAGGCAGTATTGCCAGGCGACATGCGAAGCGCTTCAACAACCTTATCTGAAACAGAGTCCCAGATTAAACTGTCATCTTCAGCCCACTGTTGCTCCAGGACCGGATCTAGTTGCTCTGCGATGAGCTCACTAATATCGTTATGCGAGGAGCATATAAGTCCATCTCCAGCATCCATGGCGAGGATGGTCCGGGGGGTCTCCAATGCTTTAACATGGTCAAATATCTCTGGGTCACTTGCTTTCGACAACACCTGCCGTAATTTATCCCATCTGGCCTGGATGATGGCCGACCGATAGACCATGCGAACGAGGAGATAGTCCTGGCGACGGCTCTTGTCCCTAGTAGACTGATGTCGCAATAGCCTAGCATCGTCACGCATGCGCTCCAGATCCATCAGCAAAAACGGACCCTGCGTCTGATCCGTCGGCGTTGCATCCTGACGCAAGCGACGCATCTCCTGCGTCCCATGCGTCCTGTGCGTCCTGACTTGCGTTGCAACGCCCCGCCACATCCCACGCTTCCAGATGCTACCTGGCAACGTTCCTTGCGTCCTGACGCAA
>Ga0307513_10005032_pt1 | contig 17508 bp, 27 predicted proteins | sample 15_EM_MG_FD_202174 | JGI IMG/M metagenome (GOLD analysis project Ga0307513, IMG submission 202174) | Populus trichocarpa ectomycorrhiza microbial communities from riparian zone in the Pacific Northwest, United States - 15_EM | ecosystem: Host-associated > Plants > Roots > Unclassified | place... | reverse complement strand
GACGGGGGTATTCTCGGCCCACCCATAAAGTCGAGGCCGGGGATTTCTTTCTACGCGGCTACCCGTTCTGCGTCTATGGCGGTTGTTGTTCAGGGGTTTGGTTGGTGATGTGTTTGTGAATAAAGGTGTACTTGTTGTTGTTGACAATGAGGTTGTGGTTCGGGGGCGAGGCTCCAGGGAGCATGGTAGAGAAAAAAAAAAAGAGGAAAAGGGTTTGAGTTTAGCTGCGTGGTACGACTTTGTGAATCACCCATGAGATTAGATGGTAGAGGTCGGTTGCCATCTTCAGTGCCGACATCACTGCATCAAATGGGGGGGGGATTTTTGGGTCGGACGTGGTAGGGTCCAACTCCCCCTCGTACAAGCCTGTAGATCATTCGCTAGTCTGATAATCGACTTAGAATTCCCCCTCCTAATTTACACTCCCTCTGGTTCTACTTTCCTTTACCCTCCCGACTTCAGCTCACCTCTGTTCCCCCCTTCTTCACTGTATGACCCAGTCCTTCCTGTCCGCCCATGCACACCCCCGGACTGGCCAACGCCCGATAGCGATACCGTCGGTTAAAAACCACGCTGGGATCGGAACGATCCCAGTTCCAATCTTAACAGTCCGTAGGGTCCCGGGTGTGAAGAACTGTAGCGAGAAAGCGGCGGAGCTACTAGGACGAATCAAAGACAGGTGGAACTCGTACAGGGAAACACCGCAAAGACATAACTTATGGCCCACGCCACGCAGGCTAACAAGAAACGAGAGAGCCGACCCCCTGAGATCCCTCGTCTTATTCAACCCGGACACCAGGTCCAAACACTGCCTACTAGGGATTATAAGGAACTTCAGGAAGTTCCGGGGACATAAGTCAGGAAGAATGGACCCATTCATGCCAGAGAGGAGCCCTGCGAGGGGCGACACTAGGCTGGAACCCAGCGGCACCCAAGTCACGATATACACAGATGGATCAGCCATCCATAATGGCTGGGAAAATGCATCGGCCGGAATAGGAGTTTGGTACGCGGACGGATGCTGGGAGAACATTTCTATGAGCCTGATGAACCAGGGCAAAGAGGCGCCGTCGAATTCACGAGCTGAACTAGGGGCCATACTAGAGGCACTGAGGCGGAATGAGATAGACGACCTCGAAATCGGATCAGACTCCCTTACTAGTCTGAGGGCGATCTGCGTCGACGCGGAGGAATACGAAGACCAAGACTGGCTTGGTGTAAGGGACGCAGACCTCATCAAAGCTATATTGATTAGATTACATACAAGACCGGCTAGAACGGCTTTTAGGTGGGTAAAAGGCCACGACGATAACTACAGAAATAATAGAGCCGACGCATTAGCGAACGAGGGTAGAGACAGGTAGAAATGGACGACGAAGCTTGGATAGAAAACCACACGGTCCTTCAAGATGGCGCGAGACTACAAGCCCTAGATGCTAAGCGTACGTACGAGGCGGTGCTCAGACAGTTGCCGAAGAAACCCACCGCAACACAGTATCAGGAGACGATACAAGGCACGAAGGATAAGGTAGAAGAGGCCACGGGCTTCCGCCCAACAACGGAAAGATTATTAAGGAGCTTCAGGACCCTAGGAGTGCCGCCGCGGCTCAAGGATCACATGAGATGCCTGATAAATAAAAGGCTGAAATGCGGAACGTACTGGTCCAACATACCAGGATACGAGGATAGAGCCTACTGCTAAGAGAAAGGTCTTCCGAATACTATCGAAAACGAACAGCACATGTGGCTAGAATGCGTTCATAACGGCCAGTCATAGGCTTGGGAGACGACAAGAAGCAACTGGGGTAAAACCACCTCCAGGACATGGCCTAACATGATAACCGACCTGATAAGGGGCATAACGGCCCTATCTTTCGAAGACGACCTAACGAGAGACTCAGAGAGGCTACGTATCCTGGTTTCTATGACAATATGGGCCATATGGAAATCTAGAAATAAAAATACACTACAAGACCAGGTAGTTACGCCAAATGAGACTAGAGAGACACTGAAAGAGATGATAAGAGACATAATCAGAAAGAGCTGGAACTCAACGCGACTAATGGAAGGCAGGGAAGGGCTCACCTGACAACGCGCCATCAAATCCCTATGGGCGGAGGGGCGATTTGCCGATTTCGACCCGAAAACGGGTCCAACCGTCGATCTCACTTAGAAGGGATGTGGCCGGGCATCACCGGCGTGGGAGGGTTTTAGTGGGTAAGGTCGGATCGGCAGAATGTCCAACGGGTAGATTGACCCATCGGCAAGCCGTTCTGGAGTCCCACAACACGGCGCACGAGCGCTAAGGTGCCTCCCCCCCCTTCCCCCAACCAAAATAAATAAATATAAAATGGCGTTGGGATAATTGGCAGTCATCTCCCGACTATCGATCGCGCAAGTGGCGGGAATCTCGAGTCTGTCGGACTGGTTCATACGACCACTGGAACTTTGCGGATATCGATTATATCATGGAGGCACCGGACTGTTTCAGAGAGGCAGTTGTAGTGGGGTCAAAGAATGGGAGTATTACCTAGTCTCGTTCAGGCGAAACAGCGTGAATATTATTTAAATTATTACGATTCATTGATAATGTGGACTAGCACATTAAGAAGGGAACTCCCCCAACTATATCTATTTTGCAAGGCAAGCGAAGAGTAAACCCCCCATACGCAAATGGGTGAATGAAGAGTAACCCCCAGCACCACACAAACCCTCAAAATGTGTCATGTATACCATAACCTCTGTCACCTCTGCTCATTCTAGGCTGCCGTGTACATGGTGGCCATAGCTTCGGTCGGGGATTTAATTATCCCTAAACGCCCAACAACGTCAGTACTCGTTGTACAAGGCACACACGCTACATCTGACCGGTACTCACTTCACCCCACTCCTGCTCACCGTCCCATTGACCCCATTCGCCTTTCTCTCCGCTTCGGCCTTGTAAGTCCTGCGGTAGAACTGGATGAAGAGCACCAGGTACCACGTGAGGAGTCCACAGCCAATCCAGGCCGCCCTCTCGTCACCCGCGCAGTCGCCAAGGACTGGGAGACCTGGGACGTACTTGTAGGCGAAATGCGAGTAGGTGGCGAAGTACGTCGCAAAGAGGTCGATTACGAATTGGGTGATTTGCATTGTCGTGATGTATTTCTTCCACTATTGGGAAGATGTCAGGTGCAGTCGGTGAGGATGAAGAAGAGGACTCGAACCCAGATCTTCGCTCCTCCAGCAGTTGCGTAATAGTAATAATCTATACGGGGTGAGTTAGGTGCACCATCGGATATTGGAAGACAGTGAGACTCACACATCAAGACGTGAACTGCGAGATTCAGCGTGATAACGACCCATGACTGCAAATTAGGACATGAAACAGGAAGACCGGATTATGGGTATCTACTCACGACACTAGTCTTGCCATTGAGTTGGACGAAGCACAACGCGGCAGTAGCAGAATGGTGGAAGACGTGCAAAAAAGCTTGGGTAACGTCAACCGGGCGATTCAAGAGCTTGATACAAAATATGAGAGACACAACACGTACTGAGCGGCTTCTTCTTCAGCGCGAGGAAGACAGTATCGATGAGCTCGACGTATTTAAAGACGTAATTGATGAGGTAGTAGAACTCGAGCCTCTGCGTGACATTCAAATCAGCTATTAGCTTTTTTGTGACGAATATCATCTTTTACCGATGAAGATGGCTTACCGAAGTCCATGCCCCCTCTCCACAAACCGCATAGAAAAGACCATGTTTCCAAACGATTGGTGCAACCTCCTCGACCATGAGGACGAGCAAAATTCCAGAGCCAAGGGTGAGGAAAAGGTTGTGCACCTGGAAGAGCGCGTTGAGGCGCTTCGGTTGTTGGTCCTTCAAGAGGGTCTGAATGCCAAAGATAGTCGAGATGTATGCGACGAGCGCCGCAGAGACCGCGGGCCAGGTCGAGAGAGGTGTGACACCCGGCTTCCAGCTCATGTACGATTCCGGCACGCGGGGGAGAACGGGCGCGAGGGCGGCCAGCAGCACGTCGGCGATGGGGGCCATTTTCGACAGGGCGGCAAGAAAACGAGGGAGACGGGGGTGCAGGTTAACCTACGCAGGCGACGAGTGTAGAGCGTAGGTACGCGTTTGCTGGGCTTCGGATCGCGCAGGAAACTCGGGCAGCACGAAAAGCCGGGCAGACAAACAAACCCGCAAACTTGGTTCACCTGAATAAGACGCAGTCGTTGAACGGGTCAAATACAGATACATTGCACGTACATAATACAGCCATTCGGAATCCTCATACATAAGATCATACAACGGGAACGGAAAATATAGAACAGGGAAATCTGACCAATAAAACGGACGGGAAGGGGGGCCGCAGTCTCTGTCAACGTAAGTGGTGTATCAGAACATGTTGCTCGAGACTATCTGAGCAACGACCGTAGCGCGGCCAGGCAATCAGGGCGGGAGGAAAGAATTAGGCAATGGAGGCTCAAGCTCGGTAGAGGTCAGGAGACGTCCCGAAGGCAAGAAACGCAAAGAGCGGGCCCGTCGCTTGGAGCATCACTCTAATGGAGTTCTTCGGAGCGATGACCGCGAAGGCGCAGGCCACCATACTCGCGAAGACGTAGGCCGTGAAGAACCCCATTCGAATCAAGAAGTGCATTTGGGTGTAGCCCCGGTTTACTGCTGTCCCTGTGATGCTTCGATACCGCATCATCTTGCGCGCTATGAGCACTTCGAGGACAATTATGCCCACTAGGATCACGAGCACAGTGACCGCAGAAACGGTTGTCCTAGGCGGATGTCAGACGGTGTTGTAGAATGTGCTCGGGGTGATCAGAGTCACTTACAATACCGACAGGCTGGTGGCGCAATAGAAGAAAACCCTGGATACAGAGCTTGGGGACTTGGTTCCAACCTGGGAAAAGACCCGTAAACGAAGGAAAAGGGAGTGAGCACTATGTACTTACCAGTATTGGGAAGACCATGAAGGCACCCGAAGCTAAATATGGAGCGAGAAGGAGCTAATAGAAAGAAGGGTATCAATGGGACGGCCTCCCAGACACGGGCATCCTCTTACCAGTACCGTTTGCTTGGTAAAGATGGGCTTATCTCCTCGAATCGACTTAAATGTGCGGACGTCCGACCAGGCCTGGATCAACGGATAAGTACCAGAGTCTCCAGTGGAACACGTAACATACCTGGAATACCAGTGCCCATAAGGACGTGGCCACCCTATCCCGATTCAATGATAAGCCCAACAGCCTATCAAGATTACCCCATGTACTCACAGTACCGGAACTGCATACACCAACGCTGACTGAGTCATGCAAAGCGCCCTATTAGGCTCAGGACCGACGTGCTGGTTTGCGTACAACCTACAACCCACGAGGACGCGACGCGATGCATGCGGTCCCAGCCTCGGTTAGTCCCACGTGCCATGCGCGCCACGCATTGGAAGCTCACAGCAGACAAAAGCTTGCGGAATACAATATCCACGTTAAGATGAAGTTATGGAATATAATATTGCGTCCGACAGATTCGCGCGCCCATGCGATGAGCAGCACGATTGGTAGCGCGAGGTGGCCACCGATCAGGTGGAGGAAGAAGAAGGTCCATAGCGCCGCATCTGTGTGGATTGATTCGTTGGGTAGTGACCGTACTGTAGCAGTTATTCAGGATAATTTAGCGCGTGCCCGCCGCTGAAGCGCGACAATGGATGGGCTCACTGTTGGGACTCAGAGGAGGCAGCGGCGGCAGGAACATTTTGCTCGTCGTGTACGCAAAGAGGATAAGAGAATAAGTGAAGGCGTGGTGGAGAATAAGAAGGTGTGCATAGCGGATGCTCGTTAGCCCGCTGCCTTATACAGACAAAGCAAATTTGTCCTTCCTCCCTTTCCCAGGCCAGCTCCAGAACCCCCAGGTACGGACCGGCACGGGATGGCTCTTATCAAACGGACAGCTCAGTGAGTCTACTGCTCACCGTACGGAGGTCTACCCTCCGCGGCGCCACGGAGAGAAGCAAATATGCATGGGTTGAAAAAATAAATTGGTGGCACTGAAACCGAGGCTGGGGAAGAGAAGCTGGACAGACCTTAATTTAATTATTGAAGCGGAGTTAGGCAACGGCGAGCACGGTTCCTGCGGCCCGCTGAATGAGGAGGGCTTGAGGACAACCCTTTGATGCTACCACGGTTTCCAGGGAGGCGAAAAGAAGGCAGCATATCACTCAAGGTCGGAACACTGCAACTCCATTGCATTGGTGGGAGTCGTGCCATCACAACGCCCCTTAGCCTATGTCCCGTTCTTCGTCACACTCATGACCGAATAGGAAGTTGTTATGAGAAGGAGCGTAGAGGATGCACCTATATGACGAGGAGCCAGACAGCGAGCGAGGGAAACCGGATTCCGGCCACTACACCCGAGGGAAGGGTAAGTTAATAAACAGGTCAGCAGATCGAAGAAGTCCAGAAGCTACGTAATGTCACAATGAGCCGGGCTTCATTCTAAAAAACAACGCACACTCTCTCCAGCGCGGATAACTCGCGCTGAGGTCTATAGTGACATCGAAGGTTTTCCACGAGCAGAGAGTGAGTCCTAGAGCCGTGATTAATTGGTTCCCCGCTTATGTTAAGTGCTGGTAACACTCACAGATTAGAACCGTGGAGGCTATATGTTCCGGCCGACCATGACCACCAAGATAACGATCACAATTCAGGTCCTGACAGCGGAGCCCGATGCTCAGCGGTTGCTGACCACGCAATCGAAAGGAGTTGAATCGAGAGGCTAAGTAGTCTCATACGGCTTCCCCCCCGCTGCTTTGAACTTGGTTCATACTCTGCATAGCACGGTCACCTCGCAACATATGGCATGCAGTTCAAGGGTAGTCAAGCGAAGGAATCAGAGTGTTTGCTCTGAGCCCGAGGGCACTGACGGCTTCTCACGCATGACTGGCTCGTGTAGAGAAAAATAGGCGCCTACCCACGACACACAACACGTAGCATATATTACAGTGCGTAGCCGGAGCGAGCGAGAAAAACCGGAACCCGGTTACAACAAGTAACAAACGAGGAGACTATGTAGCTTACAAATCCAGAATTCAAATCGAAAGTTTATTTAGTGACTGTGGTAGAAGTTGATTGGATTGCATGAGCGAGGATATATAAGTTACCCGTGGGCTGGTGCAGAATCAAAACCACCCGCTCTCCCCGGCCTGTAAAGTTCGCGCTGAAGTCTGTCCAGGCGTCGGAGGGTTTCTAGGTGCAGAAGGTGAGTGCGAGAGTTGAGTGTTCGTTCTTGATACGTCGACCCCCCCGCGGCGCTGGTCAATCCCAATTGCCTGGCGTGGATCAACAATGGAAAAACGGGGATCTTGCGCTTCCATGATCGGAGCAAATGATGCAGATCCAAGTGTGGTCGCAGTCCCAGGCCGCTCCTGCGGAACTGGAAGTCGTCGTACGTTCGTTGGACGTATGGAGAGGGGGTCAGAGTTTGGCACTCTGGGTGTCGGAGAGGGGGTACCAGCTGAAGGCGGTGTCTGGGGGGTGCTCATAAATGTGGAATGTAGCCAAGACGGGGTTGCCAGCCCGGCACTGCGCGAGTTCGGACTGACGGGACTGTTGGAGTCATCAATCGGTGAAGAAGATGGAGCGTCTACACGCGAAGGCTCCCTTAGTGAGCCAGACCGAGCACTCATCGGGGGCAAGCGCCCCATGGTGAAAACACCCCTCTCTTCGGGGCTTGTCAAAGGTGACGAATTTCCACTCCCGAATCCGGGAGACTGCATGTGAAAGGCGCCCAGCGGCCATGAGGGAATATGATCTTCATCGGTCCCTTTCCGATCTACCTTCCTCGGCTTTGCAGACGAAGTATGTCGGAGAGCCCCCATCTCATGGTCACCCATGCTCGACAAACCCCGTTCAGGTGGCGAACCAGGCTCGATATCCATCGGGATCCCGGCTGTAGGCGGCGGTCTTGAGCTCGCAGAAGTCTTCGGTGTCGAAACACCAGAAGTTATGGGGGACCTCTTGCTCTTGAAACTGCCTCCGCCCATCCTAGTATCAATACTCATCCCCTTTGGACGCTTACGGCCCATCCTCTTTCCCCAGCTCCCTTTGTGGTTGACTGTCTCGATTCTCTGTTCGTCCAGTGCATCTAAGATATCCCGCATGTTGTCTGTTGCCTTCAGCCGCGCGTCCCTCGCCTCGAGTCCCTTCGTTATCCCGAGAGTCGCAAGCGTACCCGTCGTTGCAGGGTGCATTTGCCCCTGCTTCTTCGCCTCTTCTCTCTCCCGCCGTGCGCGCTCTTGCCGCTCCCGTGCCTCTGCCACTCGCACGCGCGAGTTGGGAGTAGTAGGCCGCGAGTCGGGTTGTAGAAGGCCCGCGCTTGAAGGTGGAGTGAGAGTGGGTTGTGAAGGGCGCCGGGTGCCGAGTGACGATGAAGAAGGCTCGACTACAGGGCCTGGCGGTTGAAGGCTAGGTGATTGCGGAATGCGAGTGCTACGCTCAGGAAGTCTCTTCGGTGCGTTATCGACCTGAAGGGTAGAGAGAGCAGAAGGTTGGATAAGGTACGCCGCGTCTATTGGTGAGGTGGCGACAAGCGCAGGAGAGCGGGGATCGGGACCGAGTGTTTCGACGAGGTAAGGAATGGAGATAGAGACTTCACTAAAAGGCCTTTGTGAAGTCTCTTTCACGCCAGCAGATGTAGATTGATGGAGAGAATATGATTTTGCAGTCGGAGGGCTGGCAACCACTACCGGTTCCGGCCGACGAGGCGAGCGGTGTTCCCAGTCGGATATGGGCGTTGCTGGACCGCCCTGGGTGAGCGGAGTGGACGAAGTTGCAGAGACGGCAGACAAGGGAGGGGGGCCAAGTGCCTCGTAAGTGCCCGGTGTTCCGAAGGTACGGGGAGATAATGTATTGCTACGTATATGACCAGACAACGAAGAGGCGGGGGTGTATCGATTTTGTGCGGGTTGGCGTGGATGTCGACTTGGGGGCAAATTAGGTGCATGTGCATGTGCTTCCGCTCGGAATGTAGGGGGCAACGGTTGAGTGGGTCGCTGCCATTCCGGATACCGCGTGCTTGGCTGTCGTGGTCTTGGCATCCCCTCGTCCCAGCCATGGCCACTAGATGGCCGTCCGAAAGGCCCATTTTCGGTACGGTTATTCGAGGACGTAATGAAAGGTGTGATAATGAGGGCGGGTGCATCCGTTGCAGAATTGATAGAATACTGTGCCCGATGGGTTGTTATGCCGCTCATCGATTCGCGGAATAATACGCGGTGTGGTTTTTCGTTTCGTTGATGCATTTTGTACGTGTAGATTAATACCCCGACAAGGATACAAAGGACTACAGAGCCGCCAACAGACGCGCCGATGATAATAGGGAGAGTGAAGTTCGTCCCTGTGAGCCCGGTTCCCCTTGTGGGCGATTAGCATCGTTTCTGTAACATACAAAGAGAATAGCACATACGATTGCCGTCGAAACAGTTCTCCATTATCATACTCCGGTCGTAATAGCGCACTTGAAGCCCAAGACTCATACGAATCAAGACCTTGCGGTGCATCCCCGCTTGTGGAAATAGGTACAGCAGAAGAAACGGCGTCAGAAGGAACGAAAATCCTGTAGGAAGAAGTCAGCGACTAAGGACTGCGTGCCTGCGTGTCAGCCCTCACCAAGTCGGTCCAGCCCGACCCGGGCCTGGGACCACTACCATATCGCCTACCACAGTCGGCAGACGGCCTTGCAGAGGTCAAAAGTGATTTGAGGGGGGAGTCCAAGTGAACAGCCCAGTTGGCTCGAGAAGCGTGCTTTTGAGTGGCAGGTCGTTGAGTGACAGGAGTTTTGACGGGCCTCCATCTCCGAGTGGCTTCTGCGCGCTCTCCTTCGTAGTATCATAGTCGCATTAAACACGCCGTTTATCGTATAGGCGCGAGACACGTCCCGCCACAGTGGCTTCGGTTTCTGAACAAAACCGGCAGTAGGGGAAGTGCTGACACGGAGCGCGCCGCGCCGTCCAGGGCGATAAATTGGACTCTGATTGCAAGGTGATTGAGCTTTACCTCGACGACCGGTTAGGAGGATTGTTTTCGAGATTCTGACACTTTGGACTACATGACTGGCGCCTGCGACCTGGTTGTCGCTCTCTTCGTCACACTGAATCGAGATCGCTCGGACATGTCGGTCTGTCCAACAGGACAGATTAGCAGCTGTACAAGATGGATACCCCTAACCCTGGAGTGGGAGAAGAGTTGGTAAATAACATGTCATCGAGACTAGCCACACATTTACCAGCTGGCGAGTGGCTCCTATTTCGCGGCGCTGCGCTGGTCGGCCGGTACGCTGCGCGGCTGCGAAGACATATAACCATGCTCTCCACAGCCAGTCCTCCACAAAAGAAAGCCTCTGGCCTTGCACTCGGTCGGCAGAGGCGCGCTTGTGGCTTGAAACAATACGCTCAGAATAGAAGTATGCTGTGCCTATAGTCGATCTACAAATCATAGCCCCCCTGGGCTTTGTCAATTCATACATAGCCTGGTCCACCTCAATGTGCGTCACGCACAGACGATGGGACGGTGACAGGTCATTCATACGCACCGGTCTGGGCACAATCCGGCGCCTCTTTGCACACACATTAAAGGTCAATCCGAGCAGAGCAGAGGACCGTGGTAGACAGCCGGACCGGAGATCTGCAAGCCACGCTCAGGACCAGACGCGAAGGCAGAGAGCAAGGAACGCTCTAGCCAAATCAAGGAGGCTCTCGCTCGTAGCTACTAGCGCGTCAACGTCGTATAGTGCACATGAAATTTGGGTTATTAGGTTTATTATACGTCCAACCTCAACCGTCCCAAAATGGCATGGCGACGATAACCCGGAGAGGAAACCGGTCGTGCGAAAATACCCTAGACGCCATAGTACAAGGACTGGTAGAATAGTGGCGACGACGAATATTTCAATCAGTCATCGAGATTCCATGGCGACCTACTGCCAAGCGGTCGAATATCTGGCGTCTGGGGCACAATTGTTCAGAGAAGGAACAGTGGACAATCTCGAATGAACCGAATTACAACTACATGCATTGTACGCCACCGAGAAACGGTGAGCACACAGAGAAGAAACAGTGCAAATCCTCCAGGGGCACGTCCAAGCACAAGATCAATGACCGGGTAGTATCAACACGCATATTAGTGAATGTCCTGTCGGTTGGGTCGATTATTAGTATGGATGAACGGAACAGAACGGCGATGCTGAAGAGCCATATGGAGACTACTCGTCCAGTCTACGCATTATGCAAGCGAGAGCTCAATGTCGGGAACAGTAACACGAGCCCGGAGAAGAGAGCGGGCTGACACGGAGAGGTAGGGAAATCATCTCGGTTCGTCCTCGACCCTCTCGACCGAATCGACAATCTCATTGACGAATTCATCCGTCACACCCGGAATCAGACGCTCCGCCTCAATAAACGCCCTCTGCAGGTTAGTAAGTGCTAGTCGCGCTTCGGCGGTCGCCACACGGGGGAACATCTGAACTGCATGAGCACGACGCCTTGTACAACTAAGAAGGGAAATATGGTACGCACAGAGGCAATAGCAGGCATGATGACCGAATCAAGCATCGTAGGATGCATAGCGTCTTCCAGATGTGGGTCCTGCAGTTGCTCTTCGTCATCATAGTCGTCGTCCTCGTAGCTAGGCTCCCGCCTGCCCAAAGGGGCAGCAACACGCCGTACAGTGCCCTGACTTTCCCGGTCCCCTTCGAGTGACGGTCGAGGCAGCGTCTTGTTCACATCCGCCGGCCCAGTCCCGCTAGGGCTCCTGGATTCATCGTGCCCAATCCCATTCCCGTTGTGCCCAGCAACAATCGTGCTCGATGAGCGCGACGAGGCGGTCGAGGAGCTGTAAACGCCGTTCTCGGCGATCGGTGGCGGAGGCGCGTTCGCCCGTCCCATCGTTGCTGTCTTGCCTGTATGACGGACAGTGCCAAAGTCCCACATGTCGTCTGGATCTTCTTCGTAGTCCCTGCGAGAGGCATCAGGAATTGCAGTGGTTGTTCGAGGTTCAAGGAGGTTCGACGTACTCGTCCCCCCTCCGTCTGTCATCGTCTGGATCTTCCTTCCTCCCACCAACTTCTGCTCGCCAACGTTCATGACGCTCGATGAGTTCAGTAAGGTAGCTCGTCTTCTTCGCCACTCTCACAAACTTGTGCTTGAGCAATTCCTTCGCGGTCGGTCGCTACACATCTCCATCAGTCGACGGGAAAACACGGCCTTTTCAGTGCACCCACATCACGCGGATCCCTCTGCAAGCAAAGCGCGACAAAATCTTTAAACGACTTCGAGAACGGTCCCTCAAGAATGGGCGGTGGATTCTTCGGAATAAGAAAGAGAACCTTCATAGGGTGCAGTTCTGCATACGGCGGTTCTCCCTTGGCGAGTTCAATAGCTGTAATGCCCAAGCTCCATATGTCGGCCTTGTGGTCGTACCCAGACTGCTTAATAACCTCCGGGCTCATCCAATACGGCGTCCCGACAAACGTGTTCTTCTTCGCGGAGAGTGTACCGCTCAACTGACCCGAGACACCAAAATCGGCGAGCTTGACTGCGACGTGGCCGTGGTCAGTACATTTCTCCCGATGGCGACGGACCCGAGGGGAGGGGGGGAGAGGAGAGACTTACCGTCACCGTTTGCGCTCAGAAGGATATTGGCAGCTGAGCGTCGGCAGTCAGGTCAGATCAGGCGAAACCACGCGACCGAAGCGACGACGATCGATGACCGGTTGTGGCGCTTGAACGTACCTTTGATATCGCGGTGCAGCTTTCCCTCGGAATGGAGGTACTCAAGCCCTCTGAGGAGCTCCCGGACGATGATGGCAATGTACTCTTCACGGAAGACGCCGGGCTTCATCTACGGGAGAGTACGTCATTAGGACGAGGGGAGGGGCAATCGGAACCGGGTGGGAGACGGGCGAGGTGGCGAGGTGGACTGACCAGATCGGAACATGAGCCCCCCGAGCAGTACCTGTCGGAAGGTGCGTGTTGGGTCAGCCGGTCATCAGCCAGGCAACAGGCGGGTCGAGAAGACGGATGGAAATACGTACTCCATGACGATCCAGAGGTTTGATCCCTGAAGGTAGGATCCATGGTATCTGCCGACGAGTGGTTCCGTTAGAGGGACAGGAGAGAGTGCGTGCTGCGGGCGTACTTTGTAACATGGGGAGAATCGAGCTGGGAGAGAATCTGAATCTCCTGCTGTATGTCCTCAATCTCGTCTTCTGCACTCTCGAGGTCTATGATCTTGATCGCCACCGTCCGCTGCGTCCGCTTTTCATACCTGGCAGGCAAGCGAGGGCTCAGACAACCCAGTTACGAGGTGGAAAGAAGCTGGAATACCCTTTATAAACCTCACCAAAGGATCCCTTGCCTGTACGTCGATAGAGGGTGAGCGTCGAGACGAGTCGCCGCCGGAATGTTGAACAACCGCGACGCACCGATTCGCTCCTGGCGGACGAAAAGCTCTTCTGGGTCTGTATGACGCGTCTCCTGTACATCCGTCTAGCTCGGCAACACGAGGGACGAGTGACTCGTTATCGCACTCACCATCGAATCACGCGAGGTCAATGGCGGTGACTGCTGGGAGGTGGTGGGGATATAGTCTGGAGTATTCGTCGCGTCGTCGTCGCAGTCGTCGTCGCAGTCGTCAGAGTCGTGAACTCCTGCAAGTAGCGCTCGTCGAGAGCCGGGGTAAGCAAGTAGTAAAGAAAGGGACAGAGGACCAAATAAAGGCGGGTGTGGTGTCCCACCAAGTAACTAACACGTCAGTAATTAGGTGTGATGAGGTGTATAGTATCGCAATAAATTTTAATATTACACTAGTTCAAATGCCTCCCAACGTGGGTACACGATTCCCTCCCAGTCAACGTCAATCCACCACTCTTCCTCAAGCCCGCGTTCCCAGCCCAACCCGATGGCCGCCACCTTGCACACATTGGACCTATGCCACGCTCAAATGTCAGAGCGGCATCATTCCGACTCTCAAAACCGTCCCACTCACGTCACAGTGCAGACAGTCGCCAGCGGCGCAGCCTCGCCATCTTTCAGCCAGAGTCCGGAAATCATCGCCAGGTCAAGGATCATCCCAGTCGTCCAGCGCTATGCCAAATGCCATGCGAGTGAGTCAAGATCAGGTAGAGTAAACTCGAGCCCACGTACCATCCTCTCCTCGATCCGGCTCCGCTTCTCCCAGAGTGACTGGATATATCCCGACGTCTGGGCCATATACTGCAGCGTGGTCGTCTTCGCGTCAAACAGTCCCACGACAGCATCCGGCGCGGTCGAAAGCGCTTTGAAATCCTCATACGCGGCCCGCGAATCGCTCGCAACATACACGTTGGGGGACTCGCCCAGTCCCTGTTCCGTACCTTGCAGCTTCTGCCATGCCTTGGACACTGCTTTCGAGTACTCAACGACCGGCACGTAGTCGCGCCGCCACTTCTGATTAGTTGCGAACCGGTCCCCCCGACGGATGTGTACGCCGATATACGGCTCGTTGCCCCATGTCGCGCGGAGGGAGTCGAGGTGCTCGCGTACCTTGGGTCCCGGCAGGACTGTGAGCTCAAAGGATGCGCGCGCGCGGTCGTAGATTGGTTTGTATCGGGAAAGGCCGCTCTTGTACCTACCCGCGGGAGACATTAGTGGAAAGGAAAGGATGGATGGAGAAGAAGGGACGCACGGGTCTTGATACGTTTCATCGAAGTCGTGACCCAGATGGAATTTCGCTGTGCGGGGAGTTATCACCCAATGTTTCGCGGTACGTGGGCACGCTACGAGTTCTGAAGGGAAATACTTTATTAGATAAAATATCTATGTACAAGAGGTAGCTAACCTTGCGGAAGCGGAGGGAGGCACCCCGGTTCGGGGCCAGGTTGCGTCTTGCGCACGTCTTGGAAATGGTCTGTCCACCTGTAGCCCCTTAATATCGCATTTCTTTAACATACCCCCATTGACTCACTTTCCCCGGTTCCAATTCCGGTCATCAATAATGAAAGTACGATCGCGCTAAACTCGTCCAGGAATCAGCTTCTACCCTCCATTCTTGCACTATGCGTACCTCTCTCGCCAGAGCAGCCAATTGCGCAATAATAGCCAAATGGAACACCAGTCCTGTGCTCCCGTCGAGCAAATAAGTGACAGTGCTGGAACACACGTTTCCGCCCTTAGTATCCGTGTGTGGGACGTCCAGATCCATCCCAGGCATGATATCCCAAAAATTTCCATGGCCCTTCATCCTGTTCTGCACTTTCCAGCATTGTTCCGCGTACTGCACCGACGTGAGGGGAAACGTCGTATAATTCGAATAATCAATCGAAGCGAACTCGCTTCCCGGGTTCGCAACGTTAGTGGTGTTGGAGGTGCCGATGACCTGCTGGAGGACCTCGGGCCGCTTGATCGATAACACCCACAGCCCAAATAGCAGCAGCGCGAGGACCGTCCCAATCGCCAGCGGGGCCCTCTCGAAAGTATTGACGGTCCACCGCCTGGCTGCCTCAAATGCGCCGAACCGCGAGTGCCGGCGCGCCTTGGAGTGTTCGTTCACCCTCGGCAAGCCGTCGCGTGCATCTGGAGGGAAAGTGGGTGAACGGGCAGACTGGAGGAGTGGCGATGTTTGAAGGTAGTCTACCTCGTCTGCGTCTTGGACGGCCGATAGCTGGCTCTGCTTCGCTGCGAAGGACGTGTTTCGCGTGGAGCGTGGTGTGCGGGGTACGAGGTTTCGGTAGTCAGTGGTAGATGGTCTTGCGGATGACATGGTATGCCAACTGGCGACGGGGACCAGCTCGTCCTGCGAGTACGAATGGGGAGGAAACCAATGTTGACACAAAGATATTCTCCACCTCGTCCTGACGAAAGATGACGACCCGTGCAAAATGTTTTGCTGGATACTCCACCGTACTCACAGTGCTCTACCTGCTCGCGTTCTTCTCCGTCGTCCCCGTCCCGTTGCTCGAAGAGGAGACAGCCCAGCAACTATTGCCAGTGGTACGCCCTCGGACATAACGTGGAAGGCGGAATGCGTCAGTTAATCATACACAATGCACCTATTACAGATACCCTGGTGGTTACTTGTATCCTTTGGCTCGTACTCGCTCGCCTCCCTAGGCTGGGGCCTCTTCACTTTCCGCGACTGTCCAGACGCATACGAAGAACTTATGCGGGTGCGTCCCATCTCCTTCATATCACATTCTCCACCTATTTCGGTACTAATGCAGGATATAGGAAATAACAATGGCCAAAACGGACCTCGCTGCGCGCGGGATTTCAGTAGAGTAATCTACCATGTACTTTTAATTAACTAGAGTACCCAGCAGCAAGCAGCTGACGTCTCTGGAGCAACACGTTAAGAATCGGACGCAGAGCGAGGGAGAAAGCGCACTAGCTCTGTGAAGACGGCTTGTTTGTCCGCTGGTAGCGCGTCTATTTGTGCTTGGGAAAGCGTCATAACTGTCCTCATGAGTTCCTGTATATCACTTATCAGTATCTCGCCTCTCTCCCAAACCTTGAATTCGGAATCAGAAATTTCGTGGGTAGAAATGACGCACCTGTTGATCAGGCGGGAAGGCCTGCGCAAACGCAGGGAGAGGTGTCGTTGACGCTGGAGGTGGTGGAACCGCAGCAGAGTACATGCTTGCGCGTGGACCTGTCGGAGGTTCGCGCCTGTAGTCGGCGGAAGGATACGCAGGTGAGGGTACTGAGATCGTGTGCGATGAACCAGGTGTACCCGCTGCGTTTGAACCTATCGGCGGCGCTTGTGGGATTGTAGAGGGGTGCATTCGACTCGAATCCCCCAAACTGTACATGGGTTTTCCGTCGTCCCCAGGAACCACCTTAGCGAGTACTTCCTGCACGTCGACGTCAACTCAGGTAACCCGATGATATTATGAACATGGCAAAAAAGACGCAACACGCCGCACCTCCAAAACTCCGGCGTCGATCAGGCCCATATCCCGCATAATCCCAATCGTCGCGTGTGCAAGCTGCTCATGTCCTCCTAAAATAGTTCGCACAGTCTCAGGGTCGGGATCTGCGAGTGGCTGAGAGCAGGAGCCCAGTCCAAAGTTAGACTCTCCGCCCGGTTCTGGCTGGAGGAACAGTGTCGGGCCTTACTCGGAGAGAGACGATGAGCTCGATGAGTTGTTCTGGGTCAGTTGCCATCGTCACCGCACCAACGAGTTGGGCAGGGGCCAAGCACGAGGACAAATGAATTTCCAAGAGCCGGCTTTGGATGAAGGATGAAGGGACGGAAGACGTATGGCAGCTGAGCGGCAGCCAGCTGAGCTCGGCCCTTGGTCTGTTGCCTGACCTGCGTCCACCTCGCCGTTTCCTCTCTTTCCTCCGTTCCCAATGGCGGCTGCGGACACGGATCAGCTCTCTGCCCTCGATAAACTCCTCAGTCCGCGATTGGACGCCATTCGACAAGCGAAGCCCTACGGATGCGACTGCGTCGAGGATGTCAAGTCGCTGCTTCGTGCGTTCAT
>Ga0307513_10005031_pt1 | contig 17510 bp, 18 predicted proteins | sample 15_EM_MG_FD_202174 | JGI IMG/M metagenome (GOLD analysis project Ga0307513, IMG submission 202174) | Populus trichocarpa ectomycorrhiza microbial communities from riparian zone in the Pacific Northwest, United States - 15_EM | ecosystem: Host-associated > Plants > Roots > Unclassified | place... | reverse complement strand
CGACCTCTCGAAAGTCTGAGCGCGCGAGCGAGCGCTTTCGAGCGAATTTTGATTTCGCTTTGGAGGTCCATCGGGGCTAGTAGCTACACCAGGGGTCATAACCTGTTAAAGTACAGGGTTCCATACAGGAACCGCATGGACAATGGAGGCCAGGGCATTGCCAGACACGAGTCAGTCCAACTGATATATGATAAAGTAAACTAGCTAAACGGGCATACAATAGTCTACAAATACAAAATCCTAACAGGTTCAAAGGTGGGGGCGCGCACACCTGCTCAGGTTTTGAGGTAGGGGCGAGGGCGCCCAGGTTCAAAAGTGAGGAGCCCTCAGGTTCAACGTGCTCAGGTTTCGCTCACATGCCAATTGGGCACAACAAGGTGCAATAAGGAAGGAGGACATGAGTATATTCATATAAAATTTATTCGCACAAGCTGGAGGGCACATAAGGGAGTGGCGGTATTGCAGGGCAGGACAGACCGGCGACCGTGGCATTCTGAGCAGCAGTCCACTTAAATTCAGAGGCAGACCTGAACCTGAGCAGGGTGACCCTCTGAGGGGTTCTTTACTATGTTTCGCAGGGCTGTAGAGGCTCCAGATGGCAAACAAATTCCATAAGTGAGTTGGTGCTCAACGACTTCTCCCATTTCATGTACAGTGATCATACAACAGTACCCGCAATAAGAATGTCTATCCGACAGATACCAAATTGTTAAGAAACGATGCGCAGAGTAACCTGTAAGGTAAGCTCAGCAGTGTTCGATAGTAACCACTGTATGTATTATACCTGTAAGGTAACTACGGACACATTAGACATGTGGAAGTAACACAGATCGGAGGAGGGGAACTTACGCTCAGCAGTGTTCGATAGTAACCAGTGGAGCGATAAGTTCCCAATAGAACTAGTTAAGTACTAGTTGCCCTATTGGCAAAAGAGAGGGACGAAATATCACCGGAACTCGGTGTAACATGTACTAAGGACGGATATGCCTGATACTCGGGGCGGGTGGCTATATGTTACCGATCCTCGATGAAATACGGCTAAATCTAACACAAATAGGCTTACCAGACATACGCGATGCGACGGGTAATGATACAACAATATGTGCAGGTGGAAGGAGAAATAGCATGGGTAGCTAGGTATACCATAGGGTGGCACAAAAGCATACGAGGGCCAATCTCGACACATCGTACATGTATGGTACAGGGTGCACAGCAGCCGCAGAGCGCAAATGTGTACTGCTTGTTAAAATTTTGCGTTCCGGTTTCCTATAGTCGAACAGTTATAGTGTTTGTTGGGATCCGCTACAAATATTTAAGGATAGAAGACGAGCGTAGCGAGTCCTGAACTCTATGCAGTGCCTCGGCCAGTCGCCCTCCCCTTGCAAGCGTTTCCGACCCTAATCCTGACACTGCTAGGCCGCATAGAAGCGCGAGGAGACAACAAGCTGTGAATTTGTGGAGAGGTCGCGCCCGATTAGGAGAGATAAACGAGCTGAAAGCGCATTGCGCCCTGCCCTCCGGCAGCTGTAGGAAACACTCCATCACTTAGTAGTTAAACCACACACCCTCACCATTCCAAAATCTCTGCCAGAGTCCTGCCGGCACTTTCGGGACAGTAACGAATGCCTCAGTTTACAACTCATCCAAAAAATCGTGTAACATAGACTAGCTCTTCGCACGTAACAACTGGATTACAACAAAAACAAAAAAACAAGCCGTGAATCCAAAGTCTGAACGTACAGCACCTGTCGAGCCTGGACTTTCGCAAAAAGAGATGCATGCCGCAAGTCACAACGAGCACGAGGCTGCACGGCGCCTCTTGTGCCTACACTTAGTCGAGCTCATGTGATGCTGCCAGTTCCTCTCCGTGAATTCCTTTCCGCTGTACGCATGATGACATAAGCAGGGTGAGGCAGAGAGAAGTATTTCAACGCGTACCAGCCTTCGCAAATCTTCTTCTTCTCGTACCTGGTCTGGTGCGAGTTACAATCGCCTTTGGAGTAGAACTTAGCCGTGCTGTGAAAATTTGTTAAATAAATGACCGGCTCTGGCCCTATCAATTAGGGTGAACTCACCAGTGGAGATCGCCACAGGTTCTGTCACATGGGAAGGGCTTGAAGCCTATATGAGTGAAGACGTGGGTCTTCAGCCGGTCAGGGCGAGTGCGACTGTGCTTGCATTCGGCCCAGGCACACTGAAGGATGAGGGTGGCAGGCTTCTTCCCAAACGTAGACAGAGGAAGGGTATCCTCAGAAACATCATCTGTGAGCCTTTGGATGTCGGCGAGCTTCTTGATCTCACGGGCGCAAGTAGGCAGTTGGTTCGTCTCGTTGAACATAGCGTTGCGGAGTACCCTGCACCGCTCGAGAGCGATGGGCGAATCACCGGGGTAGCCTTGCTTTAATAGGCATTCGATGGAGACTTCGCCAAATGGGCTCAATGGGCGGTCTTGGAGGCCAAGGGGGGAGAGCGGGGATGCTCCCTCAGAAGCAAGGCTGGCGGCAAAGGAGAAAGGGAAGGATGATGGTGTTAATGAGGGAGTCAGCAGTAATGACGGGTCTCCCTGACTCGGGATCGGACTAGCATCCGTGGTGGGGATGAACGGCGAGAATGAGTCCAGAGGGTCCATCAACAACCCCGTATCGATCGATCCACCAAAATATTGTACGTACGGCTGCGTGGGCCAATCCTGGCCGAAACCGGAGGTGTCCTCATCCATCATGGAGGCCTGCGCCCCTTCGAGGCCTAAGAGGTAACCTTCGGTCGGCGGGGCAGCAGAACTGCGTGCTGGATAGTCGTCTTCCAGCGAAAAGGTAGAAAACCAGGCATCCATGTCGAGGATTATGAGGAAAATTAAACTGACTTTTCAAGGTGGGGAACGGCGTAAGTAGTTAAAGTCCGTGGCCACGTGATTACGTGAACTTGGTCCCGACTATGTTGCAACGGTCTTTCATGATTCATCACAAACCCGTGGAAATTAAAGAAGCTAGCCACCAGGGAGAGTTTGACTGAGTACGGTCTTCGTGAGCGTGCTCGCTAGATGGGATCTTGGAAGGAGTTATTGGGAGTATCCTAATCACACGTTTCTGTCGCTTTTCCTCTGGTAAAACACCCCGAACATCCTTACCATCCTCCTGACACAATAACCATCCAACCTGGGAACCCAAGACTTTGAGCGAAATGCTTCGGCACTTGCTCCAATTGATGAGAATCTTTCTCTTGAGGATACCTTCCGTAACACGCAACCCACCCACCTACACTACCTGGTGGTCCGAACAGGTAAGGTCGGGTTCTTCTGAGAAGACGTGGTTCTGACTCACGGAAATTGTACGGAATATAGCAACATATTCTGTCTGGGTACACGGAGGCCCGAGGTCTTGCGGCGCAACAAGCTTGTTGATGCTACCCAGCTACTCTTTGATGAACTGCGCACCTCGGTTATTTATAGAGTGAGAACGATGTTAGTGAAAGGACTAATTTCCTTCCTCCCCCATCCAGCCGTTCTGATCAAGCCAGAAAACACTCTCCAAGACGGAGTCCTTCACGCAGACCGCGGTTCTTGAGAAGAAGTCCCCCTCTTAAAGACTCACGAGGATGTATACACTCCAGGCGTGTCTAGAGATCGCATCCGCCCTGTTCTTGATCGTTACGCAGGTACGCGATTACGCTAATGTTCAACTATTCGGCCACTTAAATCCCTCATGTAGGTACATGGAGCGAACGAAATGCAGCACCCAAAGATTCTGTGGTCGCCACCCGCGACTTCTTCTGCTCCCAAGTCACTATCCTCGCGAGGTCCAGATTCTGCCATGACGAAAAGACGGTGATTCCATCCCTGGCGGATATACACCACTTCTACCGTTCACACGACTTACCAACCCATATTTTCCCAAACCAAATTTGCACACCAGCGAACTCATGGATGCGCTCAGCAGGAAAGTCTTCCTGCAGGTTCGGTCTTACAACGTGGATTGGTCTTTATTTATGGCACGTTGTCTAACCTCTCGCATTCGTAGTGCTTGGTGTCCACTCAACTAACGCAGATGACCTCACTATGGGAATGCGTCTGATCCCTTCATTGTGACCTGACTTACAGGACCTCAAGGTTCATTGCGAGTCAATGCGTACAGAACCAAAACCAAGGCGTCCGGCCAACATTCCTCCCGCGATTATTACGCCGTTGGCCGTGAGCGTACCCTTTCACGTATACAGGAGTGCTGGAAGGCAAGCGCGTCGTTCATGCAACGCTCGCAGATGGAACCAACATGGTGATCAAGTTCGCCCTGGGTTACGGCGAGGTCGCTCACCGGCACGCACACAACGTCGGTATTGCACTAAGGTTCATCTATGTTACAGCGCGTTAACGACTGGTACCTGGCCGTCATGGGAGATCTCCCTGCCCACTACGAGACACCACTTGGCACCCTGCGCTGCTAGCGTTTCGACGACATCCGATCTCTCCAGCTGATTGTGAACAATTGGCACCTGTGATTGAGTGGTGCTGTGGCACTGTCACAAGGACTTGTGTCTCATGAGGCTGAAAGCATGTACCAATTTGTGTTCTGGTCATGCTGTGGTAGTGATGCTATTATAAGACTGATTTTTCCGAATTCCCATCTGTTGCACACTGCCCACCGCCCTCAGCAGATATGCAACTCAAAGCCCTATATCTCTTCTACTTGACTTCCTGCCAGGTACAAACCCTTCAATCAAAGTGACCTAACCAATATCACCCAGCTCAAAGAGGTCGTAATTAATCCTCTGTCTCGGGTGCACCTGTCGTACATCTGGCTCTGGCACCAGGCTTCGGTGGTCGGAACGATGGCGGCTTGAAACCCGTCACCGGTGATCATGTAAGTGCAAGCAAACTAATCGCATTCGCCACTCAGCCTGATTCTGATGAACGCAACCACCCCCTTCCGCCTCGTACGTGCAAGGTGTGCTGGATTGGTCAATAAGAAATAGCTAGATTGCACCACTATCACAAACACACTCGAATACTAGTATCACAAATAGAATTCCCTTGCCCAATTCTCCGCACTTTGCGTTTGGAGGTCCGGATAAAGTTCCGTTGCAATGAGCCATCCATCCTCTTTGGCAGCAGCGATAGTATTATCTCCATTGAAATATAGGCTTTGCATGTACTCGAGCCAGGAAATGGTGTTAGGGTCTCCTTTGGCCTCGGCATCGGCTTTCGTGCGTTCCAGTTCGTCCTTGGTGACCTAGTACGGTTAAGTCATCACCAAAATCCAGTTCTACAGCAGGTAGATCCACTCACAGTTTTCTTCCACTCGCGCAACCTCTCGTCTCCCGAATAGTGTTGAGCCAAAGCCCAAGCCCGATTTAGCGTAATCTCATCTTCGCAAGCAAAGACTTTCTGATTGATGGTTGCTTCGTCTTGAATGATTTTGGTGACGATCATGCCGATGTGGTTAAGATTGACGATGGCACTCTTAACATCACCCGAGCCGTAGGCGTTGTAGAGAAAGGCGACATAACGCGGTGCTGTCGAAGGTGTATAAACCTTTGGCGAGGCGGGGAACGTGAGCTGGTACCAGAAGCCAACGTGGACAAATGTATAACCCAAGCCACTCGCTTGAAGGTGGGCTCGAACTTCGCGTTTCTGGTCAGATTGGAAATTTGATACATGTAGACGTAGATTTAGGTCAACGGTTGGGATGTCCACGGGAGGCGAAAAACCATGAAACCGTCAGTCAGTATGATGAGATGAGACAAAAAGCATGGATGACGCACCCGATCCTCTAGAGCCATTACCCCAGGTGGGCAAACTGTGCCCCAATCACAAGGGATAAATCTCTTGACAGTGCCCGCGTCCTTGGCGGCGTCAATGAGATGCTTTTGCTGCAACAGAGTCTGCCAATTGCAACAGCTGATGACGATATCTACGCCAGTGAAGGCCTTCACAAGAGCCGGTGAGGAGCCGAGGAGCCAGTCGATTGAGTGGATTGTGACCCCCCGCGTAACGAGGGCGTCCAAATCAGGACGAACGTTTAGCGAAGGACGGGTGAGGCCTGCAACGCGCTGAAAAAGAGACAGGGGATCAGAGGGGCCTCTGTATCAGGACCAATACGCACATAGTTTCCAGACTCGAGCAGAGCGTTCACAATGACAGACCCGGTTTCACCAGAAGGCCCTACGACGAGTACGAGAGGAGAATCGCCCATTTCAAACCTAGCTGGGTTATTTTACGTCTGAGTAGGTTGCACCTGGAATGGTATCTTCCAAGGTTTATATACCCCTCAGGTCTCATTTTCGGTCCTACGGCATAGCTGATGCTAAAGAGTGAGCCATTAATTCTGACCAAGCAATAGCTGACGCAGATATAGCGCATTCATTCCCAAAGTGAAATCCTATTGGTTTCTCGCCATTACCGCGGTGCTTGCTGAAAAATATGATGATTCAAGACCAGGTCTAAGAAGCCCGTGTTTGTCAGTGTCACCGGAGGATATGTCGAGAACGGAGGATATGCTGAGAATCCTGAGATCTAACAACCGATTCTACGATGCAAGTTAAATAACTACTAGCCATCCAATTTGCTCGAGGCTCACAGAGGAAATTAATGCCCCCTTGCGCATGCTTCCGCATAACTCCTGTGGAGTGAGGTACCTGTTCTTGTTCGCTTCCTCCACCAAGTCATCTCCACGAATATAGAGCATTGGGATGCTCTGAAGGGTGCTTCCCAGTTGTTCGTTGAGCGTCTTCTCTCCTTGCTCCACAGTGACCCGCAACATCGGGCAAGATCGTGGCTTAAGAAAGAAGAAATTAACAACTCATCACATTCTTATCCTCGCTAACCTTTCTCCCGCTCTACTGTCTTGGATGGTGTACAGAGGTGATCACCACGGTCCCCTCTTCACCGTCCCTGCAACCTTTGCGGCCTATAGTTTAGTCACTCACGGACGTTTATGCGCTAATAAGGATCTCTCAACCTTCGTCCTTGAGAGGTGCGATGAGGTGTGGAAGCCCAGTCAAGCGCGTGAATTGCGACGCCCCTGCTGCACAGGGATTGGACTTCTGGTGGGGTGACGGGGGGTGAGGAGGTGAAGAGGGATGGACTAGGCCCGCAACTCGCTGGATTGGTGTGGAGCAGCAGTGGGTAGCAAGAAGGGATGGAGGAACGCACGAAGTCGACCGCCAGCTTCCAAGAGAGCATTTCCAAGAGGGTCCGACGACGAGAACGAGGGGTTTGTCTGACCTGTTTTGGCCTATCTAGATTGTTACCTATGTTACGGCGTTAAAGTGGCCTTGAGCAGATATGCCCCACAGGATTTAACTACCGTGTGAACTCATGCAGAGTCCGACTAATGCTGGTCATTATAGAGAGCCCATTAGGACCTAGGCAGAATAGACAATGCCAGTTCGGACATCGTACGTTCTCCCCCCCCCCGCCCTTAGGGGTAAAGGTGTACGCCACCGAGGTTCGGATAATAACAGATAATCAGGAATCACGCGAGGCTGAAGAGAGCGGATATTGGTTTGGAGCCAAGTATAATGAGGATGTGGTGCGTCAGTGTATTGTCCGCTCAACCATTCAAGGCGGTTTGTAGAAGGCGCATATGTTAACCATCTTGCGTGGCCGTATATGCGTTCGTAGAAGACCGGACTAAGAAGCCGCAAATAGCTCGACATTCAATTCGCCACGGCTCATATTGCGGTTGCAACAAAAGCGTGGGTGGTGCAGTATTCGAAAGAAATGCAGGAATGGACCCTTGACAGTCTATAACACGGATTTGTCCGACGAAGGGAGCGAGTCTTCCCGCCACCTGAGGCCAAGTGATTGAGCAACGAACCCCCACTTCTCTGACGCTTCGATCGCCCTGTACAACCACATTAGAATTGAGGTGTACGCGGGGACTCTGGAACGTACTTCTTTTCTGTCGATTTGCCTGCACCGTGGCCAGCCTATGAACATATGGATTAGAAAAGGTACGTTGATCAGAAAAATGCCTCTATACCTTCAAATCTACACGTAGAAGAAGCGGGTGCGGGTTATTGGCGTGTTTGTGTTGTAAAGTCGCCGCATGTTTGAAGGAATGCAATGGCACGACGCGATCGTCATCTAACCCGAAATATTTAAGCTCGATACACTTAGAAGTGGCCAAGTACATACGGTCGGCCGTCAGCAACATGGTTGGCGGGAACTCTTGGTCCGGAACACTATGCAGGGGTGAGATTGGATAGATGAAATCAAAGTCGGTAGGATCATGAGGATCGCCATAGTCCGATGTCCAGGCCTTCCCTATTTCGGACCGGTCAGTAGTTCAACCCATGGCGGTTCCAAACGGAGAGCTACCAATAGTGAAGTCGGCGAACTGTGAAAAGAGTCGATTTAGCGTCTCCTTTTCTTTATAGATGGCTAGTATACCTTCAGCATGTCCAATACTCCCACCTCGGCTACGCCAGCACCGAATGTGCCGGGCGGCGCTCGGTTCAAACACGCAGCGATGAGCAGACCGCCATTAGACGCCCCATTAATAGCAATCTAAAAGCTGGAAGTCTCGTGAAATCGGAGCGATGCGTTCCCGTACCTTTCCGGGTGCCGCCCATTTCTCTCGAGTGAGATATTGCCTTATCAATTTCCCGGAGTCAGTCAAAGTCCTGGAAAGCGGTGTCCTAAAACTTACGATGCAGCAATAAAATCGTCAAAGACGTTGACCTTCTTGTCTCTGATTCCTGCTTCGTGCCACTCCTCGCCAAATTCACCGCCACCTCGAATATTAGCAACCGCGTAGATTGCGCCGTAAGCTTTGATAAATGTCAAGATAGCAGGCGAAAATGACGGGTTGATAGGGATGCTGAAGCCACCATACCCTGTGAAGTGGTTTCAGGGGACTTGGAGTAATTCTGAATTGAATATACAGACCATATTGGATCACTGGTGCAGTCCCATCTTGCTTAACAGACTTGTCTCGAACAATAAACATTGGAATTTTCGTGCCGTCCTTGCTTTGATACCAGACCTAGCCCCCAAGTGAGCTCATTAGACAACTGGAACAGGAGAGCTCACCTGCTCCGCGATGAAATCATTCGGGTCCAATCCTTTAACCTTGGTTGTGCGGTAGACACTCCATCGCTTATCCTCGTTAGGATCTGTAAAGTCGTACTTTACGACGATACCAGGGGTCGTAAATCCGGTCATCGAAGCAAAGAACCAGGACTCATTGGCCTTTCCGTAGACACTAATCGATCCGACAAAGTCTTCTGCCAGTCGCTTCTCACGTTTCCCCTCCTTACTGTAGAGGTAGACTTCGTCCTTGACCTAAAATGCCGTCTATGGTCAATATCACGCAGTAGACGAACTAAATGAGACGCACGTTGCGTGAGTATACGACCACAATTTTGTCCTGGACGATTGTTGCGTCATTCAGCTTTGCCTCCGTATCCTCCGGGATGAGATCTTTGAAGGTAAGGTTGTCTTCGTTTGCAATGTCGATGGTGACTACCTTTTCCTTATCAGCCGAGGCATTGGTCTGGAAATAGAGCAATGTTCCGTCGTTGCCAATCCTGCAAATGTTTCAGGGCCCCTGAAAGCTTGAAGGAAAGCGCAGAACTGACATGCTGTAGTCAGCCTCCCATTTGTCTACTAGTTTCAGCCACTTCATGTTGGGACCGATTTCATTAGTTTGCAGATCCACAATCCAAAAGAGACTCTTGCGAGCAGTGTCCCGTGAGATGTTCAATGTCAAATAGCGACCGTCCGGATCTGACACTCCTGCTGCCCACATCCAAGTTGGATTGGCTTCGTCCTTCATGACAAGTATATCTTCAGCTAGAGAGCAACCCTAACCGATCAGAATCAACAAGGAAGAACCTGTGTGAGACATACATTGAGGAGTGCCGATTCTATGGTAGTAGAGCATGGCGTTGAGGTCTTTGTCTGTCTCCGTTCCTGCAGCATCAGTGCCGACCTCCCCATGAGCGGCACGACCAGGGAAGCGCTATCATAGGTGGTTGATTTGGAACCAGATGTGGACAAAATCCACTTACTTGGTAGAAGAACCCAACAGTGTCATGCGTCCAAATGATGCTTGAAAACTTGACATATCGAATCACATCTTCCAGTTGGCCTTCATCCTTCAGAGGTCGCTTTCCATCCACCGGAGCGAAGGGTACCGATGTCTTCCGCACATATATCGTGAAAAAGTCGCTCCCAGAGAGCGAGATGCCGTATGCGTAGTATTGGCCGTTTTTGGAGAAGGCAGCAGTTGCAATTGCGGCAGTACCATCATCAGTGAGGATGTTTGGCTACGTGTGAAGCTTAGTATGGTTCAAGCCACGGGCCCCTTAGCCGCTTACGTCGAAGAAAACCTCCCCGCCGGGCCCATCCCTGCCATGCGAGAAATCCGGGAGTTCCTCGTTGATTGAGCGATAGAGCACACTTTGAGCTTGAAGACCTGAGTTGTAGTACCAGTACCATCTCCATTGATGTGAGGACTCGGCTATAGTAACTTTAGGATTTTTACTCACCTCTTGTCACCCTTGAGACTCGGCGCTGAGAACTGATAGGAGCCACGGAATAAGCTGGCTGAGGATGGTGTTATTGCAACGACGCGCCTTTGGGTAGTCAATGTTCTTGAACGTCTCCTTTTTCAGCCTTTCAAGCTCAGGATTCTTCTTAAGATATTCTTGAGTGAAAGCGGCTTGTGCTTTGATATTGCAAAGGAACAGTAGATCCGTCAGTCCTCTTTTTTGACCAACGCATCGATCAGCACACCTTCAACCCAGGTCGTCGTTTCTTCACTATTCTCCTCCAACCACTGATACGGATCGTGGACGCGGACTTCTCCATGTTTTCCACTCTTGTACACGTCGATATGATCGCCCCGTCGAGCTTTAGGGTACGCGTTGGGCGTCCATGGCGTTGGCGTGTTCCAGGTAGCAGTCATCCTGGTCTGTTGTTGGGCTGGGAAACGAACAAGGGGCGACTGGAGAAACAGGACCACTCTTATGGTGCGGCTAGCGATAGATCCCCGCGTACCGAGCAGGTGAAGGAGCATTCAACCTAAGCGCCAAATTCCGCCTGTTCGAAGTCGCCGGACTTCCCAACAGCAATCATGCAGTCATGCTGGCCAGTTAGTCGATGGCATGTATCAACACGGGATTACGGTACGATCGGATCTTTGACGCGTCCAAGGTCGCACTTCTCTCACATATCTCAAGGGACAGCACGCCCCGATTCGATGTATGACCACCACTATTATAAACCACAAGGGAAGGGTTCCAAAAGGCGAGCTATTGCATCAGCGATCGTGGATAAGGTTACGCGTCTCCTGGCACTTCCAATTGCCATCAAATATCTCAACTGTCTTCTTCTCCACTGAGAAGACAGAAAGAAGTAGGAATGGGGTCCTAAGCATCAATTAGAATGATGGAGGTGCGATAAAACGAGACGCACACCAGGACCTTTGTTTTTGTTGCGAGGGTGATCAAGACGACGATATATGCCCGCATAGCCCCGTAAGGCACCTATTGATCGTATGAACCATATACAGCGAATTTATATGACCGCAACTGCTTCCCATCACGCATGAGCTCTATATCATACATCTCTTTGGGTAGAAGGAGGTTGATACATCCAGAGTTGCCACCCGCTCCTGCTACATACTCGAGTGTGATCGGTACCTTCCTATTCGTGAGGTTGCATATGCTACGGTAGAATCCTTGTTAGACCTGGGCTCCCAATGGTGTGTGCACACCACGGTCTTTCTCCAAAAGCCGATCTACCCTAAAGCCCACCAATACAACCACAGTGAATTGGTATAATCATCATAAGGAAGAGTATAGTCGGTCGCCGGTCCAGGGTCCACTGCCACTTGAAGCGAACCAGAGGTGAACAGAAGATGCAGCAGTCGTCCACGAAGGCGACAATGTAGGATTGATGAGCAGTCCTGAGTAGTGGAAGGGTTGTAGGATCAACAGCTTCGTCGGTTGAGCCAAGAGGTGAGAAGTCCCCTCATTGCCGGAGCACACAAAGGGAGGTCGTCACGGTTCTGGAATATACACCGAGTGTAGTGGTTATGAATGGTGTGGAGTAGCTCGTACCGACCAGCACCATCCAGCTTCGTGCTGGTCGCAGGCGTACATTGTGTGGGCAGTACCCTATCCAAACATAGAAATATTCAGTATGGAAGTGACCGTGCAAAATACCAGTTTACTAACCTTGGCCCAAATAAAATGGATCAGTCTTGATAGACCCAACGTGCCCCGCGGGGTGTGTAGATCGACCCCGCAACCTATCATCACAATTAATCTTTTTTTCGTGATTATATACTTTGTATTCCTCCTTGGTGAGGCTGAGCCCATTGGATTTTGTCCATTCGGAACCGATCCGCGCGGTCTCGTTCGCCTTGCACATGACTCCTTCGCATGACTAAAGATTACTAGTATTCGTGGACTGTATTCAAGTGGATCGTAGAATCTGGATGCGTCGTATTCGCAAAACAGAAATTTCGTTGAAGGGGTTGCCACCCTTGTCGGCAACCGTCCTTGAACTAGGTTTGAAGCTCCATATCTGAGTACGTCTAGTGTCCATTATCGAAAGGAAGTGACGTTGATGAGTATGAGGGTCAAAAGGAAGGGGATCAGGGATTTCGGGACATTCAACGCAGGAGAGTGTAGGTTGGATGTTCTTGCTATCCATCCTATGAGCCGATGGATAATAGCGTTCGGCTGGTGTTTCCTGTCAGAATTTGGGCTTTCGAGGATTCGTTTCGTCTTCCATGCCCATGCATCAGGTTTTGGTATTACATTATAGACCCCCGGTCGCGTAGCTTTTTCCCTCATTTCATATCCATTTCGTACGCGTTTCGCTTGTCGTCACTATATAGTTCGTCCTAGTTTACAGGGTAATATACAATTATTATTCGCAGTCCCTCCGCTCGCACAGTATTTTAACATTTCCGGATATAGTCGTGCCACAAGTTCATGAGGGTACTCTTTCCGCTCCCTGGTGGTCCCGTGCACCCACGGAAATCGTAGGCGTCTTCAGCAGGCCGTCAGTATACTTGAACTAGCCGATTCTCGTGGAGCAAGTTAATACCGGAAACAGTTGCGTGGCGGAATGCCATGTTCGCTGTGCAGGAAGCCAAACGTTCTGTTGGGATGGACCTAATCTGGTGTGCGAGAGGGTATTTACTGGCGTACGAACAAAGTCCCGTCGGCCATGACCGACATTGCAATGGGACCTTGGTGGTTGGGGAAGAGCGAGCTCATGTAAGATTTAGGTTCTAGAGACCATTGAGATCGTAGGGGAGGGACAGTGGGTAGGGTTGATAAGAATTTGGTGGCTTGCACAAATGTATTTGCCGCTACGAAATTGTCAGGCCAAACCGAATTGAACGGGTAGAATGGCAAGATGTCGTCTTGTTCCGCCCCTTGAAGATGTGCATGAGCAGACTCTGACCTTCAAGAGTTTGGGATCAGGCTGAGTTTGGAGGACGACTTTTCAATACATCCGCCATTGTATAGAAGGCAGGCGGGGTATAACTTCTGTAGCCACCCGGCCCGAAACCTACGCTGATTAGGCAGCCAGTTCTCTTGTGTCGTACCTAGGCGGTATTTTTTGTAACCCAAATTGGGCACTCGACATAGAACAGCCCGTATTCGGGATTAGGGATGACAACTACATAAGTCGTCGTCGTTGGACAACGTATCTGCACCTTTCCTCCGCTCGAAGGTCACTTCCCATAGTAACATTTCCAACCTGAATTTCCATCCCTTGTAGTACCACTGGACGTTTGAAGTTCCCCGAGGACTTCAAACGTCTAGCGGTACCACATGCACAAGGAATGGAAATTCAGGTTGGGGATGCTACTATGGGAAGTGACCTTCGAGCGGAGGAAAGGTGCAAATACGTTGTCCAACGACGACGACTTATGTAGTTGTCACCCCTAATCCCGAATACGGGCTGTTCTATGTCGAGTGCCCAATCTGGGTTACAAAAAAAAGGATTGTAACACCTAGGAGAACTGGTTGCTTAATCAGCATAGGTTTCGGGCCGGCTGGGTACAGAGGTGCATCGCTGCTAGGGAAGTTAGCGGGGCGGGTCGGTCGGTGGATACAGTGAATACACACTTCTGACAAGCAACAGGTGGCATACAGGTTGAGGCGGGGTTTTCAAACACACGAAGTATGGGCGAAAACCCTTTCAAGCACAGTGAGTTCAGGCGGCATGCAGCGGCTATGATACAGCTGATCTTCTGTCAGGATAACTTGGTCGGCTAAGCCAGGGCATGCCTTGTCGCTCCTTCTTTCCGGGCGGGGGGATCGTGCGGGCGTGGAACTAAGATTGGCTGGGGGCTGGGTTTCAGGCCACAGCGATCTATATCTTTATACATGCAACCAGGAACACTGTGAGATAATAGAGGCGCGGATGCGGAAGTAAAGTGGAGACAACATAATCGTAAATACGGAAGTAAAACGTAATTGTGGATCCAGTGATTGTGAATAAGAAAGTCAAAACGGTACCCGCGGCTACGGAATAGCAATCAAGGGGTTAGAAATCATCTCAGAGGACGACTTGTCAATACGTCCGCCATTGTACAGAACGGGGTACAACTCACACCTCTGCTGTTAGAGATGCCTCCACGGTGTCTCCCGCAGCCAGTTGGGTCTGTGACGTGCCAGAAGCGTATGAACATTCGAAATTACTTGGAGGGGCGATGCACCACGTACCGGGGTCACCACAGCTGTAGTGGTCGATGTACTTGGGTTACCGTTGTTTCTGCTGCCACGTCACTGCAGAGAGAAAGGGCCACGACACCGAAAGCAACCCAAGTAGCCCTTCGACGTCGCATGCATCTAGAGGTGGACGTGGTTGTGTATTATTTGTCAGTACGCGTCGCGCGCCACTAAAATGGCCATCTCGAAAGCAGGCCAAGTCCATGACCACTGACCACGTCAAGGGACACGTTCAGAAGGAGCACCAAATGATCTACGTACCACATAAGCTTAATATTCTCCGAAATGCAACCATACCACGGCCCAGGACATCCTACCTACACGACTGGACGAACGGCCTAGTGTATCCCACCGAACCCTCAGCAAGTCATGCGTGCCACATAGATGGATGGTTTATTCACCTTTGTCCGTCTCTGGCCTCATATGACCTTGTGAGACTTCCCTCGAGCAAACGCGAGGGCATAAACACATTAGACCACTCGTGGATAGACAGAATATCTCTAGAGTTGCACCCCAACCCAGGAAATGTCGTTCAGCGGCGCAGGCGATTCTCTGCACCTCAGATTTGACGTTCAATCGTTATCTGCAGTCAAAACTTTCAAGCGAGCCCTCGGTGTTGCGTTCAGTGATCGTGCTACCATTATGCATTTTCGTTTCACCTGCTGGCCTTGTGTGAGTTCTTATCCGCAATGAGTGCCGGGGGGCGTACAACGGTTTGGACGCCGTCCTTGAACGCCCGAAATTCCACCGCGCACATGTCTTTCTTCACGTCCTGGTAGTTCGCGAGGATACATCTGCCATAAACACTCGCAGGAGCGGCACAAGTAGTTGTGGCTGCAACAACTAGTCGTTTTATAGGTTCAGTCGCGCTGTTGTTTAAATTTCGCATGTTGTGGTAAGGAGGAAGTTGCAGATGTGTGAATTATACAAAGGATATATTAATCGTAAACCCTCGTACACGATGCAAGTCTCTAGGGCACGGCCGTGTTGATAACAAAAATACCTGGCAAAACTTGCCTATGCTAGACAATCGAAGGTTCCTATGCGGACAGTGGCAAATGGGCCGAAGTGATCTAAAATAAGAGTTAAGATCCACCACGCAAGATATTACGGAAAGGACTTACCAAGGACGTTCGTGGTGAGAAGATTGTTCGAAGCTGAACAGAGCTGGTTCTCTCGGCCCGGGCAGAATACGACACTCGACCCATCTTCCGTCTTTAAGTCATCAAATATCTCACCAGCGGGGTGTGTATAATCGAGAATAGATGCAGGTGGAAGGCCAGGTACGGGGTCTTCACCAACGTGCATGTGAAGGAATTGGTCGCCGACACCCAAGATGGTCTCCACATACTCGCTAACAATGGAAGTAGCCAAATCAGTGCCCTTCGATTTCGACCAGATGGCTAGGTACGTACGCCCATTCCAGATTGCCCACACGAGGAAGACCGTAGCCACGGACTTTAATATCAACTGCGTCCCCAAGCTTTTCCTTAAGAAAAGCTGCCTGAAGGGTGCTGATGGCTGCACCAAGTGAATGCCCAGTAATAAAAACTTTGTTCACTGTGTTCGCTGCCATAAGAGCGGTTACTTGATCAAACACGGCTTGAGACGATGCTCTTCAGATCGAATCAGCGTTTGGGTCCCTTACAATCTCTCTTCACTCACTCGAAGGCCTTTTGAAACCCACTGTGGACCTTGACTGTCGGGGGTGCTGATGGGAAATTGGCAGGGTTAAGTGGGTCTTGCAAGAACTGAAGATCCGTGAGAATTGATTGAAATTCAGTCGGCTCGGTACCCTGAGTAGCGACCACAACGCTTTGAATCGACGGGTCAAATGCAATGAAGACTGGTTCAAGGAAGCATGATCAAGAGTGATTGTCGGAGGCATGGAGTTCCCACTTACAAGCAGGTACTTCTTTGTTGTCACCGCCAGTGAGGGCAACCTCAATATCGCCAAGAGCTTCGCAAGTAGCACCGCAGGACAAGCTCTTTACAGAACCTGCACTACAATATGCAGCATTGGAGTAGAGTGCTCCTTTTGTGAGTTCTGCGAAGACATCTCCGGCGACAGCAAGTGTCGGGGTGCGATTGGAGTCATCACTTCCAATGCCCAAAAAGTCGCCTGCACTATCAATTGCGTCCTCGACTCCAGTCTTGGCTTCGTCGATCACATTGCCAATGGAGTCGAATATCCTGCGTTCGAGGACGGGTTCTGCATAGCGGGGGGCGAGTGGATAGCCACGGATGGTCACCGCTGCAACTAGGAGAGTAACGAAAGCGTGTTTAGGAGGGAGGGAAATCATAATGTAACAATTGGTTCGTGATATATAAAGAAAGGAAGCTGAAGGTGAGGAGCTGGTTAAAAACCGCTGCAGTTGGCTCACTAGTGTTACTCACAGAACGACCAGCTGGCGCAGCCAGATGAACTTTGGGAATGAGGAGGTGTGCAGGGAGAGGGTTCGTTTTATAGGATTGGCGTAACCATATTTCTAGGAGATGATGACGTTGACAGGCTGAAATAACTACGAACGTGGTTAATGAGTTCAGATGCTGATCTGCAAGCCAAATGAACGGCGATGTCCTTCAGCTGGTCAATTGGATGAAATGGTTACGAGCCATAGCAACTTCCCCACCATGCGGACTGGGTACAGGAGCACACCGAGGTCGATGAGAGCCTGAACACCCTAGCAGGGGCAAGGCCATGCGGTGAACCAGTGCTGACAGGGACCGGCTAAACCGGCTAAACCGGCATGGACATGATGGACCGGACGGCACTTACGACGAGGAGTGGCGACTTCGAATTGAATGCT
>Ga0307513_10005030_pt1 | contig 17510 bp, 5 predicted proteins | sample 15_EM_MG_FD_202174 | JGI IMG/M metagenome (GOLD analysis project Ga0307513, IMG submission 202174) | Populus trichocarpa ectomycorrhiza microbial communities from riparian zone in the Pacific Northwest, United States - 15_EM | ecosystem: Host-associated > Plants > Roots > Unclassified | place... | reverse complement strand
CAGGGACAAGCCCTGCCCCTACAAATTTTTCCCGGTTACACTCAACTGCAACCAGCTATAATTCGAGCGGGTGAAAGAAAAAGAGCGGCAGGATTTTCGTCCTGCCGCTCCGGGTTGATGGGTGGCGGCGCGAAGGCCGCCACGCTGTTTCGCTTGTTAGGGCAGGGCTTCGACGTTGACGAAGAAGCGGAAGCCGCCGTTGGTCATCACGCCGAGTTTGAATTCGACGTTGACGCTCGCGCCCGAGGCCAGCGGGTTGGCGAGGTTGAGCGTGGTGTTCAGACCGCCGCCGAGCGCTTGCGCCGGAACGGTGTCAACCGTGAGCGCCTCCAACGTGACGGTCGTGACGCCGTCGGTCATGGTCAGCGTGTCGGCGGTCGAGTTCAGCACGCGCAGGTCGGCCTGACCGGCGGTGACGTTCCCGAGCGTCGTTATGTCAACCACGCGGAAGCGCAGCCGCGACACGGGCGCAGCCGTCGTGTTGGTGAACTTGCGACGGATGAGGAGCGTGCCGAAGGCGGCGTTCGTCGGGTTCGCGCCGTTCGCCGTGCGCACGCGGGCGCACGCGCTGGTGGGCGACCCGAAGCCGCTGCACTGCGGATCGACGAGCGACGCCTTGATGACGTTGGTGCGGTTGATCTGGCTGAGCAGGTTCTCCGGCCCCGGCGCGCCAAGCACCGACTGGACGCCGTTGATGAGGCCGCCGGTGGTCGAGACGAGCACGAAGTCCGCCGCGTTGTCGCCGGTGTCTTGCGGGACGCCGGAGACGAGTTTGCGGACGTAGCTGTATTCGCCCGCCGCCGTCGAGAGCGCGGCGAGGCCGACGCCTTCGCGCGCCAGCGTGTTCGACTCTGCCGTGAAGCCGACCGAATCGAGCCTCGTCGCGTCGGAGTAGTTAGCCGGGCGGGCGGTCGTGAAGATCGCCAGACCCGAATCATCCGCGAAGCCAGCCGAGTAGGTGGCGTCGCCGGCAGCCGCACCCGTGCCGCCGTAGTTGTTCAACGAGTAGCCACGGCTGTTGGTGGCGAGGTAGTGACCGCGCGCCGGGATCGTCTGATTGACCGGGACGATGAAGCGCAGGTTGCCGTCGCCGCCGACGACCGCCCAGCCTTCCGAGCCGTCCGTCGTCGTGACGGTGAGCGGCGAGTCGCTGTTGTTATACAACTCGATGAACTCGTCGTCCGCACTCGTCGCGCCGCGCAGGCGGAACTCGCTGATGATCAACCTGCCTTGCGTGGCCGGTGCTGCCGGAGGCGGCGTCAAGAAGCCTGTGAAGTTCTCGACCGCGATGCCTTGCAGGTTGGTGACCGATTTGCTCGGCGAGTCGAAAGTCACGCCGGCTTTGGCGACCGTGACGGTGTAGCTGCCGCCGGGCGTCAGGCCGTTGAAGGAGTAGCCGCCCGCCGTGTTCGTGGCCGTCGCGCCAGCGGTCGTGCCGGTGAGCGTGACGGTCGCGGCTGCGATGGGCGCGCCCGTGCCGTCCGTGACTTGGCCGGTGATGCTGGCCGTCGCCGGTTGGGCGTCCTGCGTGATGGTGACGATTGTGCCCGCCACGTTGATCGTGCCGGTGCGCGGGCTGCTCGTGGCGTTCGGCAACACGGTGTAAGTGACCGCGCCCGTGCCCGTGCCGGTGCGGCCAGTGTTGATTTGAATCCAGCCGGACTGGGTGGCCGCCGTCCAGTCGCAGGAGGTGTCCGCGCTCGTCACGGCAACCGTACCCGTGCCGCCGTCCTTGTTGAAGCTCGGCGGGTTGGACGGCAAGACCGTCGTGACGCAGGAGGACGACAGCGTAACCTTGTAGGCGCTGCGCCCGTGCGTGAAGGCGTAGAGGGTTGACTTGCCGCCGGTCGTGTTGACGGTCAGCGTCTCCACGGGGACGTTGGCGAAGCCGGTCACTTCTTTGTACCAGTTCGCGCCGCCGTCGAGCGAGACGAAGACGCCGAGGTCTGTGCCGACGTAGATGCGCTGACTGTTCGTCGGATCAACGGTGACGCTGTGCGCCGGGATGTCGGGAATCGAGTTCGGGTTGTTGGCCGTCTGCGTGCCGTCGGCCAGCGTCCACGTCGCGCCGCCGTCGGTGCTCTTGAAGACGTGACCCACGCTCGTTCCGTTGGCGTTGGCGACGCCGTTAAAGGTCGAGACGGTACACCAGACGTTCGCCGCGTTCGACGGGTCGTATTCGAGCCACGAGATCGTGCCGTTGCCGTTGCCGCGCGGCGTGAAGGATTGCAACCACACCGTGTTGAGAACGCTCGTGGCGTCGAGTGCCAGAGCCGTCGTGGTGCGACGAAGTTGGCCGGAGGCCGCGCCGTTGATGACCAGGTTCGAATTGCCCGGCGCGATAGCCATCGCCGTGATCGAGCCGCCGGTCTGCTGGGCGTTGCTCGTCCTCGTCCACGCGTCGCCGGAGTTGTCCGTGCGCCACATGAAGCGGCCACCGATCCAGAGGCGCGTGGGGGTGTTCGGGTCCATGCGGAAGACAGTGATGAAGGGGAATACGTCGCCCGTGATGCCGGTCCGCTTCGCAGCGAAAGTGCCGCCGCCGTTGTCAGACCTTTGGATCGTGAGGCCGGTGTTCTCCGCATAGATCACTTGCGGGTTCACCGGGTTGACGGCCACGTAGCCGCCGTCGCCGCCGAGAATGCGCTGCCAGGCGTTCGTGCCGGTAGCGTCAGTGCCGCGGTTCGTGCCGTTGTCCTGCGTGCCGCCGAAGTAGGAAGTGCCGTCGGGGTAGGGCAGGCCGTGATAGAACTGCGTCACCTGATAGCCGTTGTTGAGCGGTCCCCAGATAACGGGGCTGGGAACGGTGAAGAAGCCGCCGGGCGTGAACTCGTTGCCGCAGATCGGGCTGGTCGGAGTGACCGTGCCGGGGCCGGGCGTCGTGCCGTTGGCGTAGCCGACGTTGCCGGTCTTGCCGTTGTCGGTCTTGTAGATGCCGCCGTCGTTGGCGATGAAGATCGTCTGGTTCGTCGTGCCGTTATAGTTCGGGTGGAAGACGATGACGTGGTTGTCGGCGTGGACGAGTTGCGGATCGCCGTTGTTGGGCGGCGTGCCGTTGCCCTGGAACCACCAGTAGGAGGCGACTGCCCAGTTGACGCCCGCGTTATCTGAACGGAACGTGTCCGTGCCGAGCGCCCAGACTTTGTCCGGGTCGGTCGGGTCAACGCCGAGTTGGTTGTGATACCAGCCCTGATTGATGAACTGGCTCGTGCCGAAACCGCACTCCGTCAACACGCCGTTGACCGGGTTCGAGAGCAGCAGCGTGCTCTGCTTGTCGGTGGCGGCGGCGGTGTTGCGCACCTGCGCCGTCCACGAACCGGAGTCGCCGTTCACGGTGGAGCGGAAGACGGCGTGCAAGCCGTCGAGATAGTTGCCCGCCTGATTGCTCGAAGACATCGCGTAGATGATGCTCTGGTTCGAGGGGGCGATGGCGAGCGACGTGCGCGCCATGTTGACGCCGTCGGTGAAAACGTCCGTCCAGACGCCCGCGCCGCCCGCGTCCGTGTTGCGCCAGATGTGCGCCTGCGCAAACGTGCCGAGCGTGGCGAAGATGTAGTCGGTCGCCTGACCCGTCGCGTCCGTGCGCATCACCAGGTCCATCGCGCCGTTCGCGCCGTTGGCGGCGTTCGAGGCGAGAACGAGCGTCCACGTCGCGCCGTTGTCGAGACTGCGGTGGACGCCCGTGCGCGTCGCCGCGTAGATGTGGTTCGAGTTCGCCGGGCTGACGACGAGGTCTTGAATAAAGAAGAAGTTGGCGTTGGTGGTGGCGGGCAGCCGCGACCAGTTCGCGCCCGCGTTGGTGGAGCGGAAGATGCCCGCGCCGCGCACGCCGTCGGCGTTGAAGAAGCCTTCGCCCGTACCCGCCCAGAGAATGTCTGGGTTGTCGGGGTCGAACGCCATGCAGGTCACGGCGATGTTCGCCATGAAGTCGTCGAGCGGAAACCAGTTCGCGCCGGCATCGGTGGTTTTCCAGATGCCGCCCGCGACGCCCGCCGTGTACATGATGTTAGGATCGACGGGATTGACGAGGAGCGAGCGCGAGCGACCGCCGACGTTGCCGGGACCGAGGTCGTTCCAAGTGCCGAGGACACCCGCCTGCGGGTCGCCGACGAGGTTCGGTTGCACGTCGCTCGCGTTCTTGCCGGTGGCCTTCTGCGTCAGCACCGACTTGCCGGTCTTCGCCTTCGAGGTGACAACCTTATTCAGAGCCGTCGAAAACTGCGGCATGTTTCTAATCTGCGCGAGCGCCGTGAAATAACGCTCGACCGGAAGTTCCTTCTCGCCCTCGGGGAGACGTTTCTTCAAATAATAGCTCATGGCTTCGGCAGGTTTGTCGAAACGCTCGCCGGGCACGACCCGGGGCTTGACCGGGTTGCGACGGGTGGCGACGCGCTGCGCGGCCAGTTCGGCGGCGTTCATTTTGCGCACCGTGCTCGTCGCGTTCGTCGCGCTCTTCGCGCGGGCAGCCTGCAACTCTTTCTCCGAGACGGTCGGCGCGACGCCGCTATCTCCGGCGGCAACTTCCGTCGTATCGGTCGCGGCTTGCGCGCCCTGCGGCGCGGCAGGCTTCGCGGGACTCGCGGGCGTCTGCGCCTTCGTCTGCTGCCCGGCGACAACCGGGTTCGGCGCGATTGCCGGGGCAGGTTGTGTCGCCGCCTGCGCGACCGTGACGCCGGTTGTCGCTTCGGGGACGCTGTTGTTCTGCGCCCTCAATTCGGCTGCCGGTGCTTGAGATGCTTGAACGGCCTGAGCCTTATTGCTATATCCGGGTAAGACTGCCAGAGCCGAGCCGAGCAAAACCAGACTCGCGATCAGAAGCAGTGGGGTACGTTTTTTCCAACTCATCAGTAACTTCTCCTCGGTGAAAAACGATTTCGATTGGTATTGGTCAAGCGAAGGCTTGCGCAGAAACGACGCCTCGGTAAAGCGACGGAAAAATTCACACACTGGCCGCGCCCGCGGCGGACAGGCGCGCCTCGTCGGCAAGGTCGAAACCCGTGGCACGACGATACGCGTCGAAGAACGCCTCGACGGCTGTTGTTGTTGAAACAAATTGTCTTGCGGCGGTAGCGCGCGGAAGTTCCGGCGCGGGAAGACTGGATTCGCTCATTATAGTCCGGGACAAATGCGTCGAAACCCTCGAACTAATCACAATCCACTGAAGACGGCGCACGAACGAAGGCACAACTTCGGCTTCGGCATCCGGCGAGGGTTTTAATTTCTACTAGCAGCGACCGTTTTTAGACTGACCTGTCAATCCAACTCGCTGGTTATTGAAAGAAGCAAAAGCTTCTCGCTAAAGTTTGTAAACGGAGTTTAGGAAGCCCGCCGGTATCAAACGCCCTTAAGTTTTAACCGGGGGCTGCGGAGTGCGACTATGTTGCTTGAACTTGATGAAGGTAAAACTTCATGGAGTCTCGATCAACTTAGATGGCGGCCTAAAGTACCCTTTATCATGCTCATAGTCAAGCCTCGGCGGGTCAAAGTCATTGCGACTGTGCCGTCGTTTCGGTAAACTATTTCGCAGAGTCTTAACCCCGTGCGCGCACATTCCGCAGGCAGCAACTAGCCTGCCGCCGTTGACGACTCGGGAGCACAAGAAGGGAGCCGAAGCATTGTCGAGAGGTTTATCGAGTATTGTCCTGACACTCTCTTTTGTGATTTTTCACACCGGCATGGTAGCCGTGCGCGGCCTTGCGGCAAGCGGCGCGGCGGCAACCGCAGGCGACGAAGGGCAGCCTCGCCAACGCAGAACGACGCGTGCGCGCAGGCGTCGCGACCGGAAGCGAGGACACCGTATGTCACAGCAGAAAGACCACCCGCAGCCGCGCGCCGCCGGACAGAGCGACGACGCGGCGAAACAAAAACAGATTGACGAGGCCGGGAAAAAACAGCCCCCCGCCCCGCGCCCGCGTCGAAGATACGATCCGGTATTACAGCCCCCCGAAAAAACGCGCGTGCCTTAAAGCCCGCCCGCGTGTCCCTGCCACGAAGCGGGCTTGCCTGCGTCTTGCCGCAGTTAAATTTATTGACAGCACGCGGCAAAGAGATTACTTTACGCGGGCTTACTTAAAAACTTGTGAGCTTCTGCTAGACGGGAAGAGGTTGAGGCCTCGCTCCGTTTTCAGCGACCTGTTATTTTCACTCGAACAGCTTCCAAACCCCCGCAACCTACCAAATCCTTTCCACGAGAAATGTATGCCAACAGCTTTTTCGTCAGAAGCGAGTGTTAAGTCGCAGGGGATAAAGTACGGCGTTTGATAGTAGTTTAGTTTAAAAGATGAGTTGCTCGCGGGTGCATTTCATAAGACTCCCGGCGAGAGTGCGGTGACGGTGTGCAACGAACTGCTTTTGCTTCAGGCTGCGTAGCAAGACGGCAGGGGATTGCAATTCATCGGATCAACAATTCTCAGAGTCGAATTCAAAACTGAACTGCTACCGGGCGCGTCGGTACTACATTCAGTGTCACATTAGATGAAACAAATATGGCTGCGCTTTACCGGCCATCAAACAGTAGTAACTGTGAATCGCGCGAATGCGCTCAGGCGTCGGCTCCGGATCAGCCGATGCTGCGTGTTCACCGTCTCCACTATCAACCCTCCAGGAGAATTTGTATGAAGAACTACACGAGATGGATGCTGCTCATCGGTGCGGCTGTCGTACTCTCATTCTTAGCTGTGAATTTCAAGTCAATCACCAGCGCACAGGAAAGAGGCAAGCGGGAGAAGGCAACCGAACCCGCCCCCGGCGCACAGCCGAGCCGCGCACAGCGTCCCGCGCCCACTAAACGTGATCGGAGCATGACGAGCAGGCCGGGCGAGGCTAAAGAAGAAGACCCTGATCTCCCGGCGATGCAGAAGGGGAAGATCAACTTCGAGGCTTATGTCCAGAAGCGGCAGGAGCACATCAACCTGCTGCTCGGCGTGGCGGAGGACGGAACTTATAACCCGATGCTTCGCGTCAAAGCGATCAAGGAAATGGAGCAGCAAGAGGCGAAACTGCGGCAGGACGCGAAGAACGGCCTGTTAGCCCAACCGATGATCAGCAGCACGAGTTGGACGCCGATTGGACCGCAGCCGATCCCGAATGGGCAGACTTCCACCGTGACGCATCCGGTGAGCGGGCGCACGAGCGCCATCGCCGTCCATCCGACCAACCCGGATATCGTCTTCATCGCCTCGGCCAACGGCGGCGTCTTCCGCTCGCTCAACGGCGGGCAGACGTGGACTCCCATTTTCGACAACGCGGAATCTCTCGCCATCGGCGCGCTCGCGCTCGCGCCCTCCGACCCGACCATTCTCTACGTCGGCACGGGCGAATCGAACCAGTGCGGCAGCGGTTGCTATGCGGGCGTCGGCGTCTATCGTATTGACAACGCGCTGACGAGCGCGATTCTCACCGGCCCCATCAACCCGACCCAGAACCTGATCGCCGCCGACGGGGTGACGCCCTTCTCGACCAGCTCTTTCACCGGACGCTCTATCAGCGACATTCTGGTTCACCCGACCGACCCGGCGACCATCTTCGTCTCAACCACTTCGGGCGTCGTCGGCAATCCCAATCAGGCTCCGGGGGGCGGGACGATTCCGCCGACCGCCGTGCGCGGCCTCTACCGTTCGACCAACGCGACCGCTAACGGTCCTGCCGTCAACTTCCAGAAGTTGCTCGTCGCGCCGGAGAACTGTTTCGACAGCCCCTGCACCGGCAACTCAAACATCACGGGTATCCGTTTCGATCCGGGCGACCCGAACATCCTCGTCGCCTTCGTCCGTCCCATCCAACTCGCTGCCGCCGGCGGCGTGTGGCGCACGGCCAACGCGCTCGCGGCCACCCCGACGTTCACACAGCAGTTAGCCGTCAACACCACGCGCGGCGAATTCGGCGCGGCGCGAGTCGGCGGCATCACGACTTTTTATCTCGCCTCCGGCGAGTCGTCTGCGGGGACGAGTTGCCCCGCCGGTTCTCAGGCGGCCAACCCCGGCGCGGTGCGCAAGTCCACGGACGGCGGCCTGACGTGGATCAAACAAGTCGGTGGCGGCGGTTTCTGCGGCGGCCAATGTTTTTACGACATCTCCATCGCGCCCGATCCGAGTGACCCGAACATCGTCCATCTCGGCGGCGCGGCGCAGGGCACTTGTACGCGCGTGCAGGCTCGCTCAACAGACGGCGGCGCGACCTTCGTGCGCAACGACACCGGCCTCCACGCCGACACGCATGCGACCGTGGTTGCCCCGTCGAACCCGAACATCGTCTACACCGGCAGCGACGGCGGCATCTGGCGTTCGACCAACAAGGGCGTCACCTGGACTTCGCTCAACAACACCGGCTACAGCGCGACGCAGTTTCAGGGCTTGGACATACACCCGACCGACCGCTACCTGACCGTCGGCGGCACGCAGGATAACGGCACGCAGTTGATGCTGCCCGACACCAGCAACGACCCGAACAAGCCGATCAACCAGTGGCGTCGCGCCGACGCGGGCGACGGCGGCTATGCCCTCATCGACAAGAGCGCGACCGACACGCTCAACGTCACGATGTATCACACCTACTTCAACCAGCAGAACGCCCAGATCGGTTTCGCGCGTGTCTCGCGCCTGGACTGCGCTTTCTCCGGTCAATGGCCGTTCAAGGGGTTCATCCCCGGCTTCACGGCTCCGAGCGGTTTCGTCAATGCCTGCGGCGACGTTGAAGCGCCGAACGGCATCACCAACGACCCCGTGCTTTTCTACGCGCCGATGGACTTGGGACCGAGTCTCGTCCCCGGCCAGCCGAACACGTTCTACTTCGGCACGGATCGTCTCTATCGTTCCGTTGACCGTGGCGACACGATGGCGCTCGCCAGCCAAGCGCCCATCGTGGCGGGTGCGCCGCTCACGACCATCTGGGTGAGCAAGACCGACGACAACGCACGCATGGTCGGGTTAACCAACGGTCGCGTTTTTGCGACGCGCAGCGGCCTCCCGGTCTTGACCGAAGTGACGCCGACGGGCGCGCCCGTCAGAGCGGTCGGTCGCGTCTTCATCGACCCGACCAACTCGTCGGTCGCCTATATCGCCTATGGCGGTCAGGGCATCCCCGCCGCACAGCACGTCTGGAAGACCACGAACCTCAGCGACGTGGCGGGCACGACGACGTGGACGGCCATCGGCAACGGCCTCCCGGACGTTCCCGTCAACGCCTTCGAGGTTGACCCCGCCGACCCGACGCATCTCTACGCGGGCACGGACATCGGCGTCTACACCTCGCAGAACGCGGGTGCGACGTGGGTTCCTTACGGCACGGGCTTGCCGCGCGTGGCCGTCTTCCAGATGGTCATTCAGAACAACAACCGCTTCCTGCGCATCGCCACGCATAGCCGTGGCATGTGGGACATCGCGCTCACGCCGCCGAGCGCGCTCAGCATCAGCGGCAACGTCACCGGCCTCGGCGCGGGAGAGACGGCGACCGTGACGCTCACCGGCTCGTCTACGCAGATCGTTGTGGTCACGGGGCCGACCGGCGCGTACACCTTCAACGCTCTCAGCCCCGGCGGAAATTACACGGTCAGGGCATCAAGACCGGGCACGCGTTTCGCGCCCGCTTATCGCACCTACAACGACGTGGCGTCCAGCCAGAGCGGGCAGGATTTCGCCGCGGCGGCAGATTCAGCCGGCGCGGTTCCGAGTCCGGGGCAGGTGCTCATCAGCGAGTTCCGCCTGCGCGGCAAGAACGGGGCAGCCGACGAGTTTATAGAGTTGTATAACAACACTGACTCGGACATCACGGTCAACACCGCGGACGGTTCGAACGGCTGGGCGGTTGACGGCACGTCGAGCGGCTCGCGTGAGAACGTGGCGATCATCCCGAACGGCACGGTTCTTCCGGCGCGCAAGTACTTCCTGCTCGCCGCCAGAGACTACAGCATCGTCGGCTACGCCAACGCCGATTTTTACTACCAGCCGATCAGCGGCGCTGACTTGGACGACGACACCGGATTGGCGTTGTACCCGACGACGACCCGTGGGAACTTCTCGGCGGCGAATCGTCTCGACGCTGCCGGGTTCATCGGAGCACCTGCGGAAAACATCGAAGGCGTCGGCCTGCGTCCCGTCGGAACGCAGAACGGCGAGAACAGCTTCGTGCGCAAGCTTCTCACCGGCACGCCGCAGGACACGAACCAGAACAATCAGGACTTCGTTTTCGTGTCTACGGCGACCTCGACCTTCCGGGGCGTTCAGCCCGTGCTCGGCGCGCCGGGACCGCAGAACACGCTCAGCGCGCGTCAGGACACAGCCCGCAACATCGTCGTCACGCTCTACGACCCGACCGTTGCCTCAACCGCCTCGCCCAACCGCGAGCGCACCGGGGCGGACGCGGGCGCGAATCGTAGTTTCGGCACGATGACCATTCGTCGTCGCTTCACCAACAACAGCGGCCAGCGGATCACACGCATCCGCTTCCGCGTGATTGACATCACGACGAACGGCAACACGGTTGCGGGTCAGGCCGATCTCAGGCTGCTCGATTCGTCCGATCAGCGTGTGCCGATCTCCGGCAACGCCACCTCGGTCGCGCGCGGCACGTCGATTGAACAACTACCGCAGATTCAATCGAACGGCGGCGCGTTGAACACGACGCTCACGCTCATCAACCCGACGATCTCGACCGTCAACAACATCAACCCGGAAGGGTTGGCTTCGACGGTCGCAGGCGTCTGCCCGGCAGGTGCAACCTGCGCCATCAACGTCCAGTTCCTGATGGGAGTCGAGCGCGAAGGCGCGTTCCGCTTCGTCGTCAGCCTGGAGGGTCTGCCCTAAACCATCGATCAACGCTAACACCGTTGACCTGAACAGAACGCCGCCACTCTCTATAACAGGAGTGGCGGCGTTCTCATTTAGCCTGCGACCGGCGCGTATCGCACCCGTTTGCTTTAGAGCAAATTTCAGATGGAAGTAGAACAGTAGGGGCAGGGCTAGTCCCTGCCCGCTCGCTTGCGTAACCACCCGGGCAGGGACTAGCCCTGCCCCTACAGTTATAGCGATTGTTCTACTTCCATCTGAAATTTGCTCTAGAAGAGGGAAGGGCCGGAGGGGAGATAGTGTTCCATGCGGCCAAACGGCGCGGAGGTGAACAGGTGCGCCGTCGTGCCGCTCAGGCGGAAGCCGTGCTTGAGCGCGAAACGGATCGTGTCGTGATTGATGCCCGGCACGCGCAGCGAAACGGTTTCCGACTGCGTCGCCGCTTCACGACAACCGAGCGTCAACAACGCTTCCGCCCCTTCCGTCTCCATCCACGCGGCAGGCCCGAATGCCTCGCCCTTGAAATAGTAGTAGCCGACGAGACGCCCGCCGTGTCGCACCTGTCGCCCTTCGAGCTTAACTTCCGAGAGCCAGAAACGGTGGTCCTCTTCGCGTCGCGTCTCGCGCACCTCGCGGTCGATGCCGCAGGCGACTTCAAACGAGAGCGGTTCGACCGTGTAGCCCTGCGGCGCAGCGGGCAAATTGCTCAACGCGGCGGGCTGGCCGACGAACGTGAAGACCTGATAGCCGGGGAGCATCCCGACCTTGAGATAACTCGCAATCGCCGTCTGATCCATCGACGACCAGACGAAAAACTTTTGCGCGCCCCTCTCTTCGCCCTCCCGCCAAACTTCTCTGAGCAGGCGACCGCCGACGCCGCCCGCCACCAACTCCGGCCTTGCCCAAAAACCCGAAAGAAACCACAACGCGTCGCGGACGATGGCGTGAGCGATGGCGACTATCCGCCCGTCGATTTCCGCGACGCGAAAAATTCCCGTCCTGAAGATGTGGCGGTAAGCGACCTCGACGGCAGGGCGCGGCGGCAGCAGCATCTCCAGATTGTGGTGGCGGTAGAGATGTTCGACGGCTTCGAGAAAGAGGTCGAGCGTCGCCGGTATCTCTTCCTCGCGCGCCGCGCGATAAATGATGTTCGTCATAAATCGAGAGCCTCTTTTTTCCGGGTGTGGGTCGTAAACGCGAGTGCCGAGCTTAAAAGATTTTTCGAGCATTTCCTAGTCGGATGCGCTATAAGTAGATTTTCCCCGCGCTGTACCCAATTCACAAATGTGGAAACTGCTACGGTCTGCGTTCCGTATACGTTTGCTCTCAAATCATGAGACGAGGTAGTGAAATTATGAGACGTGCGACGGTCTGCCTGTGTTTGTTGTCGGTGGTCTTAACGCTCGGCGCGTCGGCGGCTTCGGCGCAGCAGCAGGGCAAAAAGTTGACGATTGAGGACGCCCTCGCGTTGCAGGAAGTGGGCGCGCCGCAGTGGTCGCCGGACGGCAAGTTGATCGCCTTCACGGTCAGCGAGTGGAACAGGAAAGAGAACCGGCGCGACACGCACATCCACATCGTCGCCGCCGCAGCGGGCGGCGCGTCTTACAAGCTGACGAACGGCGAGCGCGGCGAGAGCGCGCCGCAGTGGTCGCCAGATAGCAAGCGCATCGCCTTCCTCGCCAACCGCGACGTGCCGCGCCCGGATGCGCCCGCCGCGCCGCGCAATCAAATCTGGGTGATCCCCGTTGCGGGCGGCGAGGCCGAGCGCGTGACGGAGGAAGAGGCGGGCGTCGCACAGTTTCGCTGGTCGCCAGACGGCAAACTGCTCGCCTACGTCGTCCGCGACACGCCGCAGGACAAGGCCGAGCGCGACAAGCGTAAGAAGGACAGGTTCGACGCCATCGTCGTCGATAGCGGATTCATCTACTCGCACCTCTGGACGATCAACCTCGCCACGAAAGAGAAGCGGCGCGTAACGGAAGGCTCTTTCACCGTCACCGACCCGCAGTGGTCGCCCGACGGCGGCTCCGTCGCTTACACGATGAGCAAGGGCGGCTCGCAGGAGTCGGCTTTCACGGACATCTCCGACGAACGCAACACAGACCTCTACCTCGCGCCCACCAACGACGCGGGCGGCACGCCGCGCCAACTCACCTCGAACCCCGGCCCCGACTACGCGCCCCGCTTCTCGCCCGACGGCAAATGGATAGCTTATCTCTCAGGCGACGACCCCAACTCTTGGGCGGCGAAGATCGATCTCGTCGTCACGGCCTCGGACGCCGCCACCACCGCCGCGCCGCGCAACCTGACGGGCAAGTATAACGACTCCGTCAACGGCGCGCCGAAGTGGTCGCCGGACGGCGCGGTGTTGTACGCGGCGGGCGCGGAAGGCGTCTACGGTCAGTTGTTGAAAGTCCCGGTTGCGGGCGGCGCGCCGCCGCGTGCGATCTTCGAGAGCAAGGGCGCGTATGCGGGCGTTGACCTCTCGCGCGACGGGCGCATGCTCGCCTTCGTCTTCAACGACGCGAAGACGCCGAACGACATCTGGATCGCGCCGAGCACGGGCAGGGGCGCGCAACGTCTGACGAACTTCAACTCTCAGATCAAAGACTTCGCTCTCGTCACGACGGAAGTCGTTCGTTGGAAAGCCCCCGACGGACTCGACATAGAGGGATTGCTCGTCAAGCCGCTCGGCTACGAGCCGGGCAAACGCTACCCGCTCATCTTGCAGATTCACGGCGGACCTTACGCGCAGTTTGCCTACGGCCTCAACACGCGCGCGCAAATCTTCGCCGCCAACGGCTACGCGGTGCTCTTGCCGAACCCGCGCGGCTCGACCGGCTACGGGCAGAAGTTTACGACCGCCAACGTCGGCGACTGGGGCGGCAAGGACTATCAAGACCTGATGTTGGGCGTGGACGAACTCGTCAAGTCGGGCTTGGCCGATCCCGAACGTCTCGGCGTGATGGGCGGCTCATACGGCGGCTTCATGACCTTCTGGGTCATCACGCAGACCAACCGTTTCAAGGCCGCCATCGGCCACGCCGGGATCAGCGATTGGTACAGCTTTCACGGCCAGAGCGACATCCCCGGCCTCATGGAGTACGGCTTCGGCGGCACGCCCTGGACGGCGCGCGAAGTTTATGAAAAGTGGTCGCCCGTGCGTTACGCCGACCGCGTCAAGACGCCTCTGATGATCACGCACGGCGAGCAGGATCGACGCGTTCCCATCGCGCAGGCCGAACAGTATTATCGTGCCCTGCGCAAGCGCGGCGTCGAAACCGTCTTCGTCCGCTACCCGCGCGAAGGGCACGGCATCAGCGAACCCAATCACCAGATCGATCTCGTGCGCCGACAGTTGGAATGGTTCGACAAGCATTTGAAGCCCGCGACTTCGACGGGCGGAAAGTAAAGCGGGGATGAATAAGAATTGATCCATTGATCCATTGATTCAATGAAGAAATAAAAATATTGAATCAATGAACCGATGAATCAATTCTTATTCATCCGTTAATTTAGTCGGGATACTCAAACACTAACTTCACACTAGAACTCCATGCTGCTCAACAAAAAATTGAGATACACGTTAGCCCGTTCGTTTGCCTGTCGAACCGTCGCGGCATCATTACTGCTCGCCCTGTTCATTACTGTCAGTTTCATCGCGGCCAGAGCGCAACAGCCGCAACCGGCGCAGGCGCAAACACCCCCGGCCAAAGACTCCAACCCGCTCAAGCTCTTGCAGTGGCGCAGCATCGGCCCGTTTCGCGGCGGGCGCGTGACGGCGGTGGCGGGCGTCGCGTCGCAGCCGATGGTCTACTACTTCGGCGCGACGGGCGGCGGCGTCTGGAAGACGACGGACGCCGGCGCGAACTGGGAGCCGATCTCGGACAACTCCATCTTCGGCACAGGCTCGGTCGGCGCAATCGGCATCTGCGAATCCGACCCGAACGTCATCTACGTCGGCATGGGCGAGTCGCCCGTGCGCGGCAACGTCTCGCACGGCGACGGCGTTTATAAATCAATGGACGCGGGCAAGACCTGGAAGCGCGTCGGACTCGAAGACACACGCCAGATCGGGCGCGTGCGCGTGCATCCGCGCAACCCGGACATCGTCTACGTCGCCGCGCTCGGCCACCTCTTCGGGACGAACGAGCAGCGCGGCGTCTTCCGCTCGAAGGACGGCGGCAAGACTTGGGAGCGCATTCTTTACCGGAGCAACAAGGCGGGCGCGATTGATCTCGCGCTCGACCCCTCGAACGCAAACATACTCTACGCGGGCTTCTGGGAAGTCTTGCGCACGCCGTGGAGTCTGGAGAGCGGCGGCACGGGGGGCGGCCTCTTCAAGTCGAGCGACGGCGGCGACACTTGGACGGAAATCACGCGCAACACGGGACTCCCGCGCGGACTCGTCGGCAAGGTCGGCATCACCGTCTCGCCCGCGAACCCCGAACGCGTCTGGGCGATTGTCGAGGCGGAAGACGGCGGCGTGTTTCGTTCCGACAACGGCGGGCGCACTTGGACGAAGACCAACGAGCAGCGCAACCTGCGCCAGCGCGCGTGGTATTACACGCGCATCTACGCCGACACGCAGAACGCCGATACCGTCTACGTCCTGAACACGGGCTTCTACAAGTCGAACGACGGCGGGCGCACGTTCGCGTCCATCTCCGTGCCGCACGGCGACAATCACGATCTCTGGATCGCGCCGAACGATTCGCAGCGCATGGTCAACTCGAACGACGGCGGCGCGAACGTCTCTTTCAACGGCGGGCGCACGTGGTCGGAACAGGATCAGGCGACGGCGCAGTTCTACCGCGTCGTGCTCGACAATAATTTCCCATACAACATCTACGGCGCGCAGCAGGACAACTCGACCATCCGCATCGCCTCGCGCACCACCGACTTCGGCATCACCGAGCGCGACTCGTGGGCGGCGGCGAGTCCGGCTGGATCGCACCGTCGCCGAAGGATTCCAACATCGTCTTCGCAGGCTCGTACGGCGGCCTGCTCACGCGCTACGATCACCGCACGGGACAACTCCGCAACGTTGACGTGTGGCCTGACAACCCGATGGGCGCGGGCGCAGAGGCCATGAAGTATCGCTTCCAGTGGAACTTCCCGATCCTCTTCTCACCGCACGATACATCACCTTCGGGCACGCTCTACGCCGCCGGAAACATCCTCTTCAAATCCACGAACGAAGGCCAGAGTTGGACTGCCATCAGCCCCGACCTCACACGCAACGACAAAACGAAGCAAGGTCCTTCGGGCGGCGCGATCACGAAGGACAACACCAGCGTCGAGTATTACGACACGATCTTCACGGTGAGCGAGTCGCCCGTCAAAGCGGGCATCATCTGGGCCGGTTCCGACGACGGCCTCGTCCACGTCACGCGCGACGGCGGCGCGAAGTGGGATAACGTCACGCCGAAGGGGATGCCCGAATGGATTCAGATCAACTCGATTGACGCCTCGCCCAACGATGCGGCGACCGCCTACGTCGCCGCGACGATGTATAAACTCGACGACTTCCGCCCCTATCTCTACAAGACGAGCGATTACGGAAAGTCCTGGAAGAAGATCACGAACGGCATCCCCGACACCACGTTCGCGCGCGTCATACGCGAAGACCCGAACCGGCGCGGCCTGCTCTACGCCGGGACGGAAACGGGCATGTACGTCTCTTTCAACGACGGCGAGAGTTGGCAATCGCTCCAACACAATCTGCCGCTCGTCCCCATCACCGATCTCGCCGTCCACAAGGGCGAGCGCGATCTCGTCGCAGCCACGCAGGGGCGTTCCTTCTGGATTCTCGACGACCTCTCGGTGCTCCATCAACTGATGGACGCGGGCGCGAACGCCGCGAACATGGAGGCGCGTCTCTTCAAACCCGAAGACCCCTATCGCATGCAGGGCGGCGGCGGCGCGTCGCTCCCCCCGACGGCGACCATCGGCAGCAATCCACCGAACGGCGCGGTCGTCTATTACTATTTGAAGTCGAAGCCGACGACGGATGTGGTGCTCGAATTTCTCGACGCGACGGGCAAGACGATTCGCACCTTCACCGCGAAAGCGCCCGCGCCGCAACCCTCTCCTGCGCCCGGCAGCGCGCCCGTGCAGACGCCGCCCGAACAGCCGCAAGCCGCTTCCGGTGAAGAGTCTTCGTTCTTCGCGGGCGGCGGCGCGGGCGCAGCGCGCGTGACCACCGAGGCCGGTCTGAATCGCTTCGTCTGGGACATGCGCCACACTGACGCCGTTCGTTTCCCCGGCATGATCATGTGGGCGGGCAGCGTCACGGGGCCGCGCATCGCGCCCGGTCGTTATCAAGTCAAACTCACCGCCGACGGCAAGACCTACACCGAGACTTTCGACGTGCGCAAAGACCCGCGCCTCTCGACCACCGACGCGGACTTCGCCCGCCAACTCGACTTGCAGTTGAAGATTCGAGACAAGCTGACCGAGACGCACAACGCGATCATGTCGATCCGCGAAGCGCGCAGCCAGATCAACGACCTGCTCAGACGTGTGCAGGGTCAGCCGAACTTCAAGGCGGTGTCGGAGGCAGCGAAATCTCTGAACGGGAAAATGACCGCCGTCGAAGAGGCTTTGTACCAGACGAAGAACCAGAGCAGCCAGGACCCGCTCAACTACCCGATTCGCCTGAACAACAAACTCGCCGCGCTCGGCGGCGTCGTCTCAAGCGCCGACAGCGCGCCGACCGAACAGTCG
>Ga0307513_10005029_pt1 | contig 17511 bp, 16 predicted proteins | sample 15_EM_MG_FD_202174 | JGI IMG/M metagenome (GOLD analysis project Ga0307513, IMG submission 202174) | Populus trichocarpa ectomycorrhiza microbial communities from riparian zone in the Pacific Northwest, United States - 15_EM | ecosystem: Host-associated > Plants > Roots > Unclassified | place... | reverse complement strand
GCCGGGACACCCTGATCTACGCCGGATTGTGCATCGGCGCCAAGGGCGCGATCGCGAGCACCGCGAACCTTGCCCCGCGCCTGGTCTCCGAGATCTACAACGCCTACACCGCCGGCGAGCTCAGCCGATCCCTCGAACTGCAGTTCCGGCTCGCCCCGCTGCGGGCCTGGATCGAGAAGGCGACGTTCCCCGTCGTCCTCAAGGAAGGGCTGCGGATGCTCGGCGTCGACGCCGGATACGCGCTCGCGCCGGCCGGAGATCTGACCACCGAGCAACGCCGCGAACTGCGGAACGTCCTCACCGGCCTTTCCCTCCAAACCGCCTCCCCGACCCGCACAGCAGCCCCGAAGAGCGCGTAAGTCTCCCGAAAGCCGTCAGCAAGAAAGGCCTTTCAGATGCGGATCGGATTCATCGGGCTCGGTATCATGGGCAAGCCGATGGCCAAGAACCTGCTCGCCGCCGGTCATGAACTGGTGGTCAGCAACCACAACCCGGCAGCGGCCGAGGAGCTGGCCGAACGCGGAGCCACGCTCGGCACCACACCGGCCGAGATCGCCGGGCAGGTCGACCTGGTGATCACCATGCTGCCGAATTCGCCGCAAGTACGCGAGGTTGCGCTGGGTGCGGGCGGCCTGATCGAGGGTGCCCGGCCGGGACTGCTGTATGTCGACATGAGCTCGATCGCCCCGCTGGCCTCCCGGGAGATCGCCGCCGCGCTCGCCGAGCACGGCGTCTCGATGCTGGATGCCCCGGTCAGCGGCGGCGAACCCAAAGCCGTGGACGGCACCCTCGCGATCATGGTCGGCGGGGACGAAGCGGCCTTCGACCAGGTGCGCGAGGTGCTGGGCGCGATGGGCGCGGCCGTCGTCCACGTCGGTGAACTCGGGGCCGGCAACATCGCGAAGCTCGCCAACCAGGTTGTCGTTGCGCTGAACATCGCCGCCGTCTCCGAGGCGTTGGTGCTGTCCCAGAAGGCGGGGGTTTCGCCGGAGGCGGTGTTCGCCGCGATCCGCGGTGGGCTGGCCGGCAGCACCGTGCTCGAGGCCAAGGCCCCGATGATGCTTGACCACAACTTCAAGCCCGGTTTCCGGATCGACCTGCACCTCAAGGACTTGACCAACGCCCTGGACACCTCGCACGAGGTCGGTGCCCCGCTGCCGCTGACCGCCGCCGTGCTGGAGATGCTCACCGGGCTGAAGGCACACGGGCACGAGAAGGAGGATCACAGCGGACTCGTCCAGCACTACGAGCAGCTCGCCAACACGCGACTGCAGAAGGGATGAGACCGTTGCCGACATGAACCGGACCGGACACGTCGTCATCGCCCCGGACAAGTTCAAGGGGTCTCTCACCGCGCCCGAGGTCGCCGCACGGGTCGCCGCCGGGCTGCATCGGTTCCGGCCGGAGCTGGAGGTCCGGCTGGCCCCGATCGCGGACGGCGGTGACGGCACCCTGGATGCGGTGCGGGCGCGCGGCTACGCCCCGGTCCCGGTCATCGTCACCGGCCCGAGCGGCAGACCGATCGAGGCCGCCTTCGTGCTGCGCGACCTGACGGCCGTCGTTGAGCTCGCCGAGGCTTCCGGGCTGCGGCGGCTTGCGGGTGGCCGACTGAATCCGATGAACGCCTCCAGCCGCGGCGCCGGTGATCTGATCCGGGCAGCGCTGGACATCGGCTGCACCCAAGTCATCCTCGGGCTCGGCGGCAGCGCCTGCACGGACGGCGGTGCCGGGATGCTCCAGGCGCTCGGCGTCCGACTGCTCGATGGGCAGGGCCAGGAACTCGGCCCGGGCGGTGCGGCGCTGCGCTCTCTGCACACCGTCGACCTGACCGGGTTGGATCCTCGGCTCGCCGGTACCCAGGTGATCCTGGCCGGGGATGTGGACAACCCGCTGCTGGGCAGCACCGGAGCCGCGGCCGTGTATGCGCCGCAGAAGGGCGCCACCTCGGCTCAGATCGACGAGCTCGAGCTGGCCCTGAGGCACTGGGCAGAGCTACTGGCCGCCGCCACCGGGCGGGACCTGTCCGCGGCACCGGGCGCGGGCGCGGCCGGCGGGGTCGGATTCGCGGCGCTGACCGTGTTCGAGGCCGACCTTCGACCCGGAATCGACGTGGTCCTGGAGCTGATCGATTTTGACGGCCTGCTGCCCGGCGCCGCGTTGGTGATCACCGGCGAGGGTTCGCTGGATCGGCAGAGCCTGCACGGCAAGGCGCCGGTCGGCGTCGCCACTGCGGCCGCTCGCCACGGCGTGCCGACCATTGCTGTCGCCGGCCAGTCGACCCTGACCGAGCCGGAACTGCGGACCGGCGGGCTGGCGGCCGCCTACTCCTTGACCAGCCTGGAGCCCGATCCGGCGGTCTGCATCGCGGACGCCGGCCGGCTGCTCGAGGAGCTGGTCGCTACCGTGCTGGCCCCCGACGTCCTGGCCCGAGCTTGGCTCTGACGCAGACCCTTTCAGGCCCAGGGCTGGCGCTGCTCACGGGACGAGTTCGCCGGCGCCATCCGCTCGATCGCGTACTTGGTCCGCCGCAGGGCCTCAACGATTACCGCCTCCCGGCCCTCGTGCAGTCGCTCCACCGGAACGGAACAGCTGATCGCATCGGACGGCGTGCTGGCGAAACCCAGGACGACGGCGAAACAGACCACGCCAAGGAGGTTTTCCTCCCGGTCGACGGCGTATCCGCGATCTCGGACCGCTTCGAGGTCACGGATCAGGGCCTCGCGATCAACAATCGTGTGCACCGTCAGTTGAGCCGGCCGGTCGGGCAGGTGCTCGGCCAGACCGTCCGGGTCGTCGAGGCGCTGGGCGAGCAGCGACTTGCCCATCGCGGTGCTGAACGCGGGCAACGTCCGGCCGACCCGGCTGAACGGTCGCAGGTACTGGCTGGACTCGTGGGTGGCCAGGTAGACGATGTCGGTTCGCTGCAGCCGGCCGTAGTGGATCGTCTCGTCGAGCCTCACGCTGAGCTCGTTGACCTGCGGCTGAACGATGCGCAGGTACGGATCGAAGTCCAGGTACGTCGTCCCAGCCAGGAGCGCCTGGATGCCGATGCTGTACAGCGTGCCGGTGACATCGGTCCGCACCCAGCCCCGCTCGACCAGAGTGCGCAGCAGGGCATAGATGCTGCTGCGCGGCGCCCCGAGGGCATCGCTCAACTCACGCAGTCGGGCCGGTTCGTTGCCGCGAGCGGCCATCAGCTCGAGCAGGTCGACCGTCCGCGCGGCCGACTTCACCTCGCGGATACCACCGCGCTGATCAGGCGGTTCGACTGCCGGCAGGCCTTCGATCACCACGTCGTCCAACCCTTCGTATGGTGATCGCAGCCTAGCAAGCAGCTTCATAGGGAACGGCGCTCTACACAGGGATACAGCCGAGACCTGGTTGGAGCTCAGCCGACGGACCGCCGGCCGGGTTGCTCCAGCCCCGGCCGGCGGTCCCATCGGGTCACAACCCCTTGCTCAGTGCGGGTTCTGGAGCAGCCCGATCTGGTTGCCGTCGCCGTCCTCCACCGAGGCGACCAGCTTGCCCCCGCCCACGTCCCTGACCGGCTGCAGCACCTTCGCACCCACCGCGAGCAGGGCCTCCAGTCGCTGCTCGAGGTCGTCAACGTGCCAGTAGGCCAGCGCGCCGGTCAGTCCCTGCGCATGGCCATTCGGGTCCAGCCCGACGTCCTGGCCGGCGACCTGATAGCCGACGTAGTACGACTCGTCCGCGATGGGCTTCACCCCCAGCAACTCGCCGTACACGGCCTTGGCCGCCTCGAGGTCCTTGACGGGGTAGATGATGGTCTTGACACCTTCGGCCATGGGATTCTCCTGTCTCCTGTCACAACGGCCGGGTTTCGTCCGTCGGTGCGATGACGGAACGCGATCGAAGGATGTGACGTATGGACGAGCATGACCTTCTGGCCCAGAAGTTCGAACAGGACCGAGCCCACTTGCGGGCGGTGGCCTATCGCATTCTCGGCTCGCTGAGCGAGGCGGACGACGCGGTTCAGGAAGCCTGGCTGCGGCTGAACCGCTCCGACACCAGCGAGGTGGGCAACCTCAGTGGCTGGCTGACCACCGTCGTCGGGCGGGTCTGCCTGGACATGCTGCGTTCGCGCCGCTCCCGCCGAGAGGACCCACTCGACCCAGATCTCCCCGACGCGGTCGTCGACCGCGCCGATGGCACCGATCCCGAGCACGAGGCGGTGCTGGCCGACTCGGTCGGTCTCGCCCTGCTCGTCGTCCTGGAAACGCTGACCCCGGCCGAACGGCTCGCCTTCGTGCTGCACGATCTCTTCGCCGTCCCCTTCGACGAGATCGCCGAGATCGTCGACCGTTCCCCGGCCGCCGCCCGGCAACTCGCCAGCCGGGCACGTCGCCGCGTCCAAGGCACCGCTGCTCAGCCCGATCCCGACCTGAACCGGCAGCGCGAGGTCGTGGATGCCTTCCTCGCCGCCTCTCGCGGCGGTGACTTCGCCGCCCTGCTTGCGCTGCTCGACCCGGACGTCGTCGTCCGGGCCGACGAGGTGGCCGTCCGGGCGGGTGCGACCAGCGAGGTCCGCGGTGCCGCGGCGGTCGCTGAGACCTTCCTCGGGCGCGCCCGTGCGGCTCAGTCCGCGATCGTGGACGGCTTCGCCGGTGCCGTCTGGGCGGTCCGCGGGACACCGCGGGTGGTGATCGACTTCACCATCGAAGACGGCCGGATCATTGAGATCGGCTTGCTCTCCGACCCCGAACACCTGGCCAAGATGGACCTGGAGCTGCTCGGCGAGGCCGCTTCCTCAGCGATGAGACCTCCGGTCAGCCCGCCGTGACCTGGAGCTGGGTGACCAGCAGCAGGGTGTCGGCGTTGAGCCAGTACTCGGCGAACTCGCCGTTCTTGATCCGCAGAGTGTCGGTCATCCGCTCGACCCGCGCGTCTGGTGATAGACTGTAACTAAAGTAAAGCTATGTCAATCCGAAGGGAGAGCCGTGGCAGAGCAGTCGGCCGCCGGGCCGCGGGAGCGTTACCGGCAACAGGTCCGGGCCGAGGTTCAGGAGCTGGCGTGGCGGCAGATTGCCGAGGCGGGCGCCTCCGCCTTGTCGCTCAAGGCCATCGCCAAGCAGATGGGGATCACCGCACCCGCCCTGTACCGGTACTTCGCCAGTCGGGACGACCTGCTGACCGAGCTGATCCTGTCCGCTTACCGAGACCTCGCTGAGGTGGTGGAGACGGCCACGGCAACGGCCGATCCGGGCCCGGCCAGGTTGGCATCGGCCGCAACGGCGATCCGCCACTGGGCGCTCAGCAACCGGCAGCGCTACCTGCTGATCTACGGGACGCCGGTGCCGGGCTACAGCGCGCCACCGGAGGCGACGGCGCTCGCCACCAGGATCTTCGATCCACTCGTGCAAGGGTTTTCGGCGATTTCCGCGGACCGCGATGCCGCGTCCGACCCGCCCCCTGCCTTACGTCGGGCCCTCATCTTCTGGACCCGCCTGCACGGCGTGATCAGCCTGGAGGTCGCCGGCCACTTCGCCGGGATGCCCTTCGACCCGGCCCAGTTGTACGCCGGGGAAGTCGCTTCCATCCTCGCGGACTTCGATCAGGACAGCTCCGATCAGGACAGCTGACCCAGCCGCGGCGAAACCTGCTGGGTGCTGCGGAAGTACCGGGGTCGGCCGAGGGCGAGAACGCCGATCAGGCCGAGGACACCGGCCAGAGCGATCGCGTCGTGCGCGGGCACAACCTGGCCCAGGGCACCGGCGGCGGCGAAACCGAGGCCCTGGGTGACCATCAACCCGGTGCTGTTCAGGGTGAACATCCGCGCCAGGATCGCCGGTGGGGTGATGTCCCGCAGGGTCTGGTCGAGGCCGAGCCCGTAGGCGGACGCCGCGCCGGTCACGACCAGCAGCGCGATCGAAACGCCGAACGGTGGGCCGACCGCGAAGACGATCATCAGCCCGGTCAGAGCGATCGCCAGCGGCCAGGTCAACCGGCGGCGATGCCGAACCGGGACGGCCCACACCATCACCAGGTCACCGAGCACGGTGCCGACCGGGATGGCGGCCATCCACACCCCGACCAGGGCAGCGGACTGCCCGGTCTGGGCGACCCCGGGTGCGGCCAGACCCTCGGGCGCCACCCCGACAAACGGCACGATCCAGCCGATCAGCAGCAACCGGCGGACCTCCGGATACGACCAGATCTGCCGAATGCCGGACAGCGAGTCCGACATCAGCGGCCGATCTCCGCCGAGTCCCGACACCGGGCGCGGCCGGACGAACAGCGCCGTCACCGCCGCCGAGAGGACGAAGCTCACGGCATCCGCCAGCAACGCGCCCTGCGGACCGAAGCCCGCGATCAGCACGCCGCCCAGCCCGAGGCCGACGATCTGCCCGGTCTGGGCGCAGATCCGCTGCACCGAACGGCCGGCCAGGTAGGTGTCGCCCGGCAGGATCTCGGCAATCAGCGCACCTGCGGTCCCGGAGCGGACCGGAGTCAGCGCACCGATCACGAACAACCCGGCGTACAGCGCCGGGATCGGCACCCCGGGCAACGCGGCGAGCGCGACCAGTACCGCGCCGATCAGATCGATCCCGATCAGCAACGACTTCGGCCGAAACCGGTCGACCAAGGCGGAGAGCAGGACGCCGCCGAACAGGTGCGGCACAAACGCGATGGCGAAGGTCAGTGCGGACAGGAACGACGAGCCGGTGCGCTGATAGACCAGGACGGTAACGGCCAGGTAGGCAGCGCTGTCGCCGAGGATCGAGATCAGGAACGTCCCGGCAACGGCGTCGAACTCGCGCACCCGCAGGGCCGCGCGGTAACTACCGGCCGGAGCTGTCGAGGTCATGATCACAGGCTGGCCGGTTAGGCTGGCAGCCGCCAACGATTTACCTCTGGCCGAATCGAAGGGTCGTCCGCGGTGTCCCGGAGAACGGTGCTCACGCTCGATGCAGACGACTGGGCACGCTGCCGCTTCGTCCGATCCCAGCTGTTCGAGACCTCGATGGCGGTCCGGGCGCTGATGTATCCGCGCAAACAGGTACACCAGCGAGCCTGGCTCGACACCATCAACCAGAACGCCGCGCGAGCGCAGCTGCCGGTGCTGGAGGCGCTCAACCCGTCCGCCGGCTGGATCCCGGACTTTCTCGCGCCGCCACCGAGCCCGACCGACCGCAGTGTTGACGATGAACTGGCCAAAATCGCTTCTTACTCGCCGGCATTGGTGGCAGCGGATGTCCAGCGGAGCCTGGACTCGGCGCCGACCCGGAGGCGGCGGGCGCTGCTTGAACCACTGATCGCCGACCCGGAGACCGCGCTGGCCCAGACCGTGGCCGAATTGCAGTGGGCCTGGACGACCTTGATCGCGCCGTTCTGGGCCCCGGTCCGGGAGCTGATCACTGCCGATATCGGCTACCGATCGCGGGAGATCACCCGGAGCGGACTCGGTCCGGCCCTCCGTGACCTGCACGCCAGCGTGACCTGGGCCGACGATGCCATCACCATCGACCCGGCCAGCCAGGACGTCCGGATCGATGTCGCCGGACGGGGGCTGGCCCTGATGCCCAGCGCCTTCGCCTGGCCGGACGTCATCTTCGTCCACGATCCACCGTGGTCGCCGACCATCGTCTATCCGGCTCGCGGTATCGGTGACCTCTGGAGCGCCCCGCCCACGCCCTCCGCCGGTCTGGCCGGGATCCTCGGTACCACCCGCGCGCTGCTGCTCACCGACCTGGCGCTGCCCTCAACCACAACCGCTCTGGCGACGCGTCACCAGTTGAGCCCCGCCACGGTGTCGACCCAGCTCGGTCGGCTGCGTGACGCCGGCCTGATCAGCGGTCAGCGCCTCGGTAAGGAGGTGCACTACCGCAGAACTCCCTTGGCAGACGCGCTGATTCACGCCGCCCCGAGGAGCCGGCGTCCCCCGCAGGAGCTACCGGAGATGGATACCGGAGGGTGACGCGGTGGGCCGAACCCGATCCCTACCGTTTCGGCCATGACACCTCGACCAACAACTCGACCGAGACACTCACTTCTCGTCCGCACCGTCGCGGTGACCGCAGCGGTCGCCGCCGGCGCTGCTTTCGCCGCAGGCCCAGCCGCCGCCAGCATCGGCTCGGCCGAGGCCGGACGGAACCCCGACAGCCAGATCGATGCCGGAACCCAGCGCGGTGACCTGGTTTCCGCGGTACAACTGCGCAAACTCTCACCAGTGCAGGTGGTCGCCGAACTGACCGAGGCGGGGTTCGACCCGACCGCCGCACAGTCCGGGGTCGTCCTGTATCGGTTGGTGTACCGAACCGTGGACGAGCGCGGCCGGCCGACGACCGCGAGCGGGCTGCTCGTGCTCCCCCGCGACCGGTCGCAGCAGCCTTTGACCACCGTGTTCTACGGGCACGGGACGCTGGTCTTCCGCGGCGATGCGCCCTCCGTCACCCATGATTCGTGGGAGACGGCGGCCCCGATCACCTACGCCTCCGCGGGCTTCGCCGCCGTGGCCCCGGACTACCTCGGCCTCGGGCTGGGGCCCGGACAGCATCCCTGGATGGATGTTCCGTCCGAGGTCACGGCGTCCGTGGACCTGCTGCGCGCGGTCCGCAGCTTCACCGGCCGGATCGGACGCCGGCTCGGACCCGACGTCCTGACCACCGGATTCTCCCAGGGCGCGTCCGTGTCCATGGCCACCGCCCACGCCCTGCAGGACGGCGCGGTGCCCGGGTTCCGGCTGACCGCCGTCGCGCCGGTCAGCGGGGCCTACGACTTCCGCCGCTCCGAGATTCCAGCCCTGCTGGACGAGAACGGGAAGCTCAACGAGCAGTGGAGCGTGGCCTACCTGGCTGTGCTGTTCACCTCCTGGAACCGGCTGCACGGCCTGTACTCCTCGGCCAGCGAAGTCTTCCAGGATCCGTACGACCGCACGCTTCCCGGGCTTCTTGATGGTGAACACCCGGGGGACCAGGTCCTGCCCGGGCTGCCCGCCACCGTCGACAAGCTGCTGACCGATCGTGGCCGGGCGATGCTGGAACATCCGACCGGGCGGTTCGCCGCCGCGTTGCGAGTTGCCGATGCCACCTGCACCGATTGGACGCCACGGGTACCGATCCGGCTCTACGCAACGCATGCCGACGAGCAGGCGGCCTTCGAGAACACCCTGGCCTGCCAGGCTGCGTTCGGCGACCGTGGTCTTCGGGTGCCGATCGTCAATGTCGGGGACACCGATCACGTCGACTCCAACGTGAGAGCCACCGCCGACATCGTCCGCTGGTTTCAGCACCGGTCCGGCACGCGCTGACCGGGCTGCGCCGAATCAGCGGTAGTTGAGCGGCCGCTCGTCAGGTGTAGTAGCCCTGCACCGGGATTCGGGCCTCGTCGAACAATGCCGGACCGTCCAGGTTCGCCGGCGGCGGCCCTCCCGAGGGCTTGAGCCCGGCGAGCTGGTTGTTGGACAGCGCGAACACAATCCGGCCGAGGCCGGACCGCTCAATGGCACCGGTGCACATGCCGCATGGTTGGCAGCTCGTGTACATCGTGGTGGCGGCCGCGACCTCGGGATCGAGGTTCGCGGCCGCCCATCGGGCCAGCTTCAGTTCGGGATGGGCGGTGATGTCGCCGTCGGTGAGAACCGTGTTGTGGTCCTCGGCGGTCACGTTGCCGTTCGGGCCGACAAGGATCGAACCGAAGGGCGGGTTTCCGCCGGATCGGGCCTTGGCGGCAAGCTCGATGGCTCTGCGAAGGAATTGTTCGTCGTCGGGCGTCACTGGTTGCTCCGTTTCCTGACAATGGGCAATCTGCGGCACGAAAATCGTTCTTGGTCAGTTGCTCTGGTCCCAGGAGGCGGCCACGGTGGCCAGCGCTCGCCAGGCCGGCTCCGGATGCTGGGTTTCCGTCGGGTCACCGTTGAACGGGTCGAGCACCACGGTTTCGGCGCCCAGGCCGTGTAGGTGCTTGAGGTCGCCGAGGATCTGGTCGATGGTTCCCTCACCGGCGAGCCGGCCGGCCTCGGTGACCGGACGCTCGGTGAGCCGCAGCGCGATCCGGGGATCCAGTGCGGGGATTGGCCGTTGCTCCTGTTGGGCAATCTCCTTCCCACGCTGCCACGCGGCGTCCAGCCAGGCCGGGGTGAACCTCAGCGGATGCCAGGCATCCCCCACCCGCACCGCACGGCGCAGGCCGGCCTCGCTGTTGCCGCCCACCCAGATCGGGATCCGCCCGCTGCGGTAATCGGTCTCGTCGTCCCACGCCCGGCGAACGATCCGAAGGTGATCGTCGGTCAGCTTTCCGCGCTGCTCGAACGGGACCCCGAGCGCGGCGTACTCCTGACGCGCCCAGCCGACGCCAACACCCAGAACAAGGCGACCGCCGCTCAGATCGTTCAGGTTGGCCGCCATCCTGGCGATCAGTAAGGGATGCCGGTAGGGCACCACGAGGATCGTGGTTCCGAGCCGGATCTGACCGGTGATCCCGGCCAGCCAGGCGAGCGTGGTGAAGGGTTCGTAGAACGGCGCCGGGTACTGCTCGGCGACGTCAGGCTGGATGGCGACATGATCCGAAACCATCAGCAGGTCAAACCCGAGATCCTCCACGGTTCGTGCCCACCGGCGCAGCACGCCTGGATCCGTACCAGGCCCGAAGTTCGGGACGTTCACGCCTAACCGCATGACGCAAGGCTATCCACCGCCTAGGGTGCCGTCGTCTCCACAGAGGCGGTTGAAAGGGTGAGATCCGTGGGGGTCGTGGTGGGCGGCGGCGGAGTCGTCGTGGGCGGAGGCGTGGTTGGCCAGGTGGTCGTCGAGTGCCCCGAGGACCCAGATCCTCCAGAGGTATTGGAGCGCTTCGGCGCGGAAGTGGAGAAGTCTTCGCGGTCGATCGGCACGCAGTTGCCGGTCACGTAGCTGCCGTCCTTGTCCCGTACCAGAGTGTGCGTCGAAGTGGCGATCCGGGCGCAGACCTTGGGCGCGTCACCGATCGCCTGCCGGTAGTCCTTACTGCTGGCCCTGCGCACCGACGGGTTCTCGTCCTCGACGTACCAGTGACCCGGGTTCAGCGCCTGACGACCCTCGATCTCGGCCGCGGGCGTGACCCCGTCCCCGCCATAGATGTGCAGGTGATAGCCGCCGTGGACGTTGGGCTCGGCGTCGGCGAAGTTGGCCCTGTACCGAATGGTCAAGGTGTCACCCTTGAACTTCGCGCTGGTCAGGCACACCCACCGCTTGTTCGCCTTGATCTCGTCGGTGCACTGCTCGTCGGCCGGAACGATCTGCGCCGGATCGGTCTGCCCCGGCGCCGTCGTCGCCGTTACGGCATCTTGGAGGTTCGCCCGCGGCGTCGTCGGGTCGTCGTCTCTGTTCATCAGGGCGGCGGCGATCCCGGCCGCACCGAGCGCGATCACCGCCACCGATGCCGCAGCGGCCAACACTCGGCCCCGACCGGAACCGGTGCCCTGACGACGCTGCGTTCCGGTGCCGAGGCCACCGCTGCCCGACGTCTGGGTCGCCGTGGACCGGTCAGCGCCGGCGTCCCAGAAGTCCATTGGCGGCGCTTCGGACTTCGCCGACGGCTGCCGAGCCGGACCGGATCGCGGATCCGGGGTCCGGGTCGACGCGAAGCCCGTCGCCGCCGGAAACACCTGAGTCTCCGTGATCGGCTGCACCACGGCCGTGGCCGGCCCGGAGTCGGGTTGCGGTGCGGCGGATTTCGAGGTGCTCCGGGCCGGCGCAGCGGACTTTGAGGCAGCCACCGGCGCGGCAGCCACCGGGGAAGCAGCCGCAGGCGAGGCAGCCGCCGAGGCGAGCGCTGCCGCTGCGGATGCCGCCGCGATCGGTGCGGCCGGGGACGTGGCCACCGGGGTCGGCACAGCCGGGGTCTTCGCCACCGGGGTCGATGCAGCCGGAGCCGGTGCAACTGGAGCCGGTGCAACTGGAGCCGGTGCCTCAGGCTCAGCCACCGCACTCACAACGCTGCCGGCCACCATCGCCGCACCCAGCGCCACCGCATGCTTGGGGTGCGCATCGACGGCAACCGGACGACCCAGCTCGGCACCGACCAGCTGAGAGACGATCGGCATCCGGGACGACCCGCCGACCAGCAGAACGGAGTGCAACTCGTCGGGGGCGACACCGGCCGAGCGCAGGGCCCGGCGCAGGGCGTCGATGGTGTCCTGCAGAGCGGGCCGGACCATCGACTCCAGCTCGGCCCGGGTCAGCCGGACCTCGGTCGACAGGTTCGGCAGCAGAACCGGAATCGTGGTGTCAGTGTCGGCGGACAGTGCCTCCTTGGCCTGAGTGCACTCGTCCTTCAGCCGGGCGACGGCGGTGATCGCGGCCTGGTCCTCGTCGTCCAGTTCCTCCAGCGCACCCCCCAGTGCCCGGGAGACGTGGGCGAACACCGCGGCGTCAAAGTCGATCCCGCCGAGCCGCTCGATCCCCTCCGGGCGGCCGAGGATCTCGAACCCGTCCGCGCTCTTGCGCAGCACCGCTGCGTCGAACGTGCCGCCGCCGAGGTCGTACACGGCGATCACGGCGTCGTCCGGCATCCGCTGCTGACGCGCGTAGAAGACCGCGGCCGCCACCGGTTCGATGGTGAAACTGGCGTCTTCCAGGTTCGCGCTGCGGACCGCCTGGTGCAGCAGGTCCGTCTTGTAGGGGCCCCAGTTCGCCGGGTGCGAGACGCACACCGTGCTCGGCGGCCCACCTTCGCGGGCACTCACCTCGTCCACCACCGCGCGCAGCACCCGGGCCATCAGCGCCTCGGCCGAGTAGGGAACCCCGGCGAGCAGGATCGGCGTGGTGTCCCCCAGCCGACGCTTGAACTCGCGGGCGACCCGGTGCGGGGAGGTCAGTGCCCGGCGCTGGGCCGTCTCCCCGGTAATGATCGTCTCGTCCTCGCGAAGGACAACGACGGACGGGATCGCCGCGCCGCGACTGCCCAGCGAGGAGATCTCGGCCCGCCCATCCCGCCAGACCGCGGCGGCCGTGAACGTGGTGCCGAGGTCGATCCCGAGTGCATACATTTCGAGCTCCGCCGATAGTTGGGGTGTAGCTGAAGGCTATGAGGGGACAAGGGGGGTGTCACGGGGGATGTCCCCGCACCGCACCCCCGTAGTCGCTGCCTAAAGTGATGGGCATGGAACCTGTGCGCCCTCTCCGCGACGTCTTCGCCGAGCTTGCAGATCATGCGGCCGGTCCCGAAGACGCTGGATCGAGCCTGCCGGATTCGCGCTCGCTCCCGACCGAATACGACGATCTGCCCGATGACCTGCTGGTCACGGCGATCAACAGCTACGCCGGCACGGCTCCGGCGGAGGTCGCCGAGCACCTGGCTGAGTTCGTCGCAACACCGGGAGCGGATTTGGCGAACGGCCTGGACCTGCTGGCCACCGCCCCAGCCGGAACCTGGGAAGGCGAGGTCAGCCTGACCGATCCCGATCCCGCCGGCGCCAGCGGCCTCAACGACCCTGCCGGCGAGGACAGCATTGACGGCTCGGACGGCTCGGACGACGACGGTGACCCCGGGCTGGACCTCGACGACCTCGACAGCGCGGACAGCCTGGACCGGACCGAGACCAGCCAGTTCGAGGACGACAACACCGGCTCCCATGGCCTGGAGGATGACGCCGACGACACGGCCGTGGACCTCGCTGGTCAGCCCCCCAACGGCAGCGACTTCGGTTCCGACGACCCGACCGCGGTCAGCACCGGGATCAACGACGACCCCGAGATGAACGACCTGGACGACGCAGTGGTCGACCGCACCGACGTCGACCAGGAAAACCTGACGGCGGACGGCTCCGATCCGGCGGACGGCCACGACTACCTCGAACACCGGATCACCGACCACGAGCTCGACGATCAGCAACCGGACCTGGACGATCTGAACGACGTCCAGGACTTCGACGAGTTCGACGCCTGACCCTTTCCCCGGAAGTCATGTCAGCGGGTGGCGGCGAGCTCGGCGAGCATGCCCTCGCAGGAGCGGACCGCTACCCGGGCGGCGACCACGAGTTCGTGCACGGTCATCGGGTTCTCGGCCCGCCGCTGCCAGCGGGCCAGGGCCTCGCCGGCGGCCGCGGTCTCCTCGGCCGGGGTGGCGCCGGACTCCAGGCCCAGCCGTTGCGGTCGGCCCGTGCCGCTGCCGCCGATCACCCGCTCCAGGTCCTCGAGCACGGCCGGCTTGCCCGCCACCCAGCCGGCCCGGACGGCGGACAGCACCCGCAATTCGTTGAACGGGTGCGCCGATGCGATGATCTCCTCGATCTCGGCGGACACCGCGACACTGCCCGGAAGCGGCTGCTCGTGCGCCAGGTCGTCGAGCGCGAGCAGCGCCGAGCGGCTCTTCAGCACATCCCGGCGGGCGAAGAACAGCGAGTGCAGCACCGCCTGCAACTCCTCCAGGCCGCTGCGTTCGGCCAGGTCCCGGGCCAGCTCGGTGGCGGTGACCGGGCCGCGGCGCAGGATCATCGAGGCCAGCCGGACGCCGAAGACGCCGAACCGATCCAGCAGGTGCTGGCGCTCGAAGGAGGTGAGCCCGAGCTCGGGCATCTGGGTGAGAAACCGATCGGCGGTCAGCAGCAGGGCCTCCACCTCGCGGGGCGTGCGCTCGGCCACCTTGCGCAGGTGCGAGACCTCGGTCTCGGTCAGTGTCACGGCGGTCTCGGCGAGCAATCCGGCCATCGGGACGACGGTCTGCACCACCCGGCGAACCACTGGATCGGTGGACAGCCGGGCGGCGATCTGCCTGGCGGAGGACATCGAATTGGGCCGTCCAGCACCGATCTCGTCGGCCCGAGAGAGCACCGCAATGGCGTTGACCGGGTTCGGCCGGGACACCTCCGAGTCGTGGAAGGCCCGAAGGAACTCCACGTCCCCGGCGTGCAGGTGCCGCATCAGGTAGAGGACGGCGTCCGCCGGGGTCTCCTCCTCGGTCGCCAGCAACTGCCAGGCCCGCCGGCTCACGCTCTCGGAGAGTGACCCGATCCCTGGGGTGTCGATCAGGGTGGCTCGGCGCAGTTGCTGGGACGGCCAGGTGACCACCATCTGGTCCACGTCATCGGGGGCCAGCCCGCCGAGATCCACCTCGATCGCGCCGTCGTCGCGATCGAACCGGGCCTGCCGGGGCTCGCCGTCCCGCGGATGCAGCATCACCCGGTAGCTGTGCCCGTCCTCGTACCAGGTCACGATCCGCGTGCACTCCCCGGCGTCGGTCGGCGCGAGCCGCTCCCCGACCAGCGCGTTCAGCAGCGTGGACTTGCCGGACTTGACCCGCCCCGCGATCGCGACCCGGAGCGGCTCGTCCAGTCGGGCCATCGTTGCCGTGAGCCGGGCTTCGTGTGGTGTCCCCCGGTAAACCTCGATCGCCTGGGCCAGCACGGCGCGGGTCCGGTCGACGAGGGTCACTTGCGGACCGCCTCCGCCCGCTGTTGCAACTGCTTCAGCCGAACCAGTTCGGCGTCCAGGTCCTTGAGCCGCCGTTCCCGTTCGGCCTGGGTGCGCTTGGCCGCCTCGGTCGCGGACCGCTGGGCCTCTGCCGTGGTCCGGTTGAGTTCTTCGGCGCGGGTGCCGTAGTGGTCGCGCAACTGTCGCTGGATCCGTCGCAGGGTGTCGCGGGAGTCCTTACCCATCACGAACTGGACCTCGTCGCAGTAGCGTCGAATAGCATTCTTGGCCTGTGCTTTTCGCTGAGCGAGCTGGCGGCGTTTCTCATCCCGGAGACTGGCCCGGCCCATCATCAGGCCGATCGGGATGGCGATCGGCGCCAGCCCGGTGATCCCGACCAGGCCCGGCAGCATGGTGAACATCAGGATCCCGCTGTAGCTGCCCTTCAGCGCGACCATGGTCTGCTTGCGGGCGGTCATCCGGTCCAGCTTGATGTCCGGCTCGAACTCCGTCCGGTTCAGCAGCGGCGCCGGGTCGTACACGGCCAGCTGCCCGATCTCGCCGGACGCCTCGTGGAAGTGCTCGCCCACCAGCTGGCTGAGGTCGGCGGCCCGATCGCGAAGGAAGGTGTAGTTGGTGACCAGTTCGTAGGAGACCCGGGACAGCAGCCACGGTTCCATCTGCGGCCAGGTGTCAGCCGGGTCAGCCTCCTCGATCGCCTCGTCGGCTTCGGCGATGACCTTGCGGATCCGGCCGCGGAAGTCGTGATCGACGTCCGCGCTGAGGTCGGACACGCCGTCCCCCAGGGTCTGGTTCCATCGGGACGCCGCCGCCCGCAGGGTTTCCACCCGCTGCTTGGTCGCCGCCAATTCGTCGATCACCTGCTGCGCCGACGCCGGGTCGGCCAGCGCGGACCGCTCTCCCCGGAATTGCTCGGTGAACTGGCCGCAGACGGCGATCACCTCGCGGGCGGACTCCTTGGCGATCCGTTCGGTGCCGCCTCGACCGACGTCGTCGGTGACGAACCGGACCAGGTCGCGGAACCCGGATTCGGTGTTCATCTCGGCGTCATTGGTCTTGACGGCGTGCGCCCGCAGCGACGACGACACCGCCATCAGCGGGACGCCGCCGACCTGCTTCAGGTGTTGTTCGTCCAGGTCACGGATGGTGCGCCAGGCCGGGTAGAAGTCGGTCTTGGTCACCACACAGGCGACGGTGCCGCAGAGATCCTGGGCTCGGCGGAGGAAGTCCAGTTCGGTCCGGGTCAGTTCCTGGGAGGCGTCGGTGATGAACAGCACCGCGTCTGCCATCGCCGTGGCTGCCAGGCTGGCGGCCGCGTGCGCCGATCCGAGCCCGCCCAGGCCCGGGGTGTCGACCACGGTGAGGCCGCCGGACAGCATGTTCCGGGGCAGCAGGATCTCCACCCCGACGATGCGCCGACCGTCCGCCAGCACCTGCCCGCCCTCCAGGGTGTGCTTGCGGATCTGGTCGGTGGGGATGGCTTCGCGCAGCGGCGGATCCCCGTCCAGGATCACCTGGGCGGCCACCTCCTTGCCGTGCCGAACATAGGTCGGCAGGGCGGTGGCGACGTCGTCGTCGACCGGGCAGGCGGTGACCCCGAGCAGGGCGTTGACCAGGGAACTCTTGCCCTGCTTGAACTCTCCGACCACCACGACGTGGATCCCGGGATCGGCCAGCTTGCGCCGGGCCAGGTTCAGCCGCTCGCCCAGATCCGGCCGGCCGTAGGCCTCGCAGGCCTTCAATCCCTGGTCCACCACCGCACGGGCAGCCGCGACGGTGTCGCCGCCGGCGGCTGCCCGCGTGGTCTGTTGCGCCATGATCGATCCCCTTGCTGGACGGTAACGACGATGGACCGGGCTGTACAGGCCCTTTCTAGCTGTCCAGCGCGTCCTCGTCGATGTGCTGGTCGCCGTCGCCGCCTTCGACGTTGACCTCGACCTGCGGGGACAGGTTGTCGGAGAAGCCACCGCCATGGTCGCCGCCGTCCTCACCGCGGGTGAGACCCTCGTCCCCGCCATCGGCCGGAGCGGTCAGGATCCGGGGCCCGTCGAACGGGTTGGCCTCGTTGTCGCCGGGGCCGTGCTCCTCATCCACGTCGGACTGCACGTTCGTGTCCACGCTCTGCCCGGTCGCGTCGCCGCCC
>Ga0307513_10005028_pt1 | contig 17512 bp, 16 predicted proteins | sample 15_EM_MG_FD_202174 | JGI IMG/M metagenome (GOLD analysis project Ga0307513, IMG submission 202174) | Populus trichocarpa ectomycorrhiza microbial communities from riparian zone in the Pacific Northwest, United States - 15_EM | ecosystem: Host-associated > Plants > Roots > Unclassified | place... | reverse complement strand
GGGCGGCATCGGCGCAGCGGCGGGCGGCGTGGCGGCGGGCGGCATCGGCGCGGCGGCGGGCGGCGCGGATACGGGCGGCGGCGTCGGCTCGGCCAGCGACGACAACATCGGCGTCTCGAAGCGGACGGTCTCGAGCGCGTGGGCGTGACCGGTCTCGAACGCGGCGGGGTCGAAGGCCGCGTTGTCGGTGGCCCACGGCGGCGGGATCACCGGCGCCTGCGCGATCGGTGGAGGCGGCGGTGCGAGCGGGGTATCGACGCGCTCGCGCGGCGACGGCGCGTTGCGCTCGATCCCCGGGTAGAGGTTGACGTCGGTGCCCGAGCGGGCCGAGCCCTCGGGCATCACCGACGGTGGTGGGTCGTACGCCGCCGACAGATCGAACGAACCGGGCGCGAAGGGATCGGGCGACGGCATCGGTGGCACGAACGACGGCTGGGTGCGGGTCTCCGCGCTCGGCGGCGCCGCGCTGGGCGCCTTGGCGCGCGGCGGCGGCGGCGGCGGCCGGCGGAGCCCGTCGGTGGCGCCCGACTCGAAGCCCATCGCGCCGGGCCCGGCCGCTTCGAACGCTGTCGGTGCGCTGTGCGCTTCGAAGCCCATCGCGTGCGGCGCGTGCCCATCGAAGGCGGTCGGGGCGCTGTGCGCCTGGAAGCCCATCGCGTGCGCGTCCTGCGTCGGCGCCCGGTGCGCGTCGTAGTCCGTCGGCGCGCCCTGCGTGTCGAAGGCCATCGCGTGCGGCGTCGCGCCGGTCGCATACGGCGACGACCCGCCCCACTCGGCGCCGTTGGTCGCCGACGGCGCGCTCGGTCCGTTGGTCGCCAGCCCGCCGTGGTGCGGCGCGGCCCCGTACAGCGGGCGCAGCGACGACGCCGACGGCACCTGATCGGCGCCCGGCGCGAACGGATCCGACGCGTAGCTCTCCGGCACGCGGTGCTCGGGCTCGGGCTCGCCGGCGAACATCGCCTGGACGTCGAAGCCCGGCGCCGGCGCCGCGGGCGCTTGCGGCGCTTGCCGGTTGGCCTTGCGCAGCTGGACCGCCGATGGCTTGCGCCCGGCGACCACGCTGGCCAGCAGCCCCATGAGGATCGCGGCGCCGTACAACCCGGCGCCGATCGGGCTGACCGGGATCGTCGCCTCGCGGAACGGTTGCTGGACGGCCAGACCGACCGAGCCGCCGAGCGCCAGCACGCCGGCGATCCGCGTCACGATCGCGATGCCCCTCCTGCGCCGGCTGTTCGCGAGCGCGAGCCCGAGCAGCGCGACCGAGCCGAGCAGCGTGACGCCGATCGCGCCCAGCACGCTGAAGCCAGTGATCTGGAACGGCTGGATCGGGTCGCCCGATTTGCAGGTCTGATCACCGCCGCTGTTGCACAGCCGCGCGTCGTACAGCCCGACATAGACCTCCTGGGTCTCGCGCGTCCGGCCAGCGACAGTGGGGTGCCCGGCGAACAGTGAGTACTCCGCCGGCACCAACACGGGAGTAGCAACCACCGCCGCGAGCAATGCCGCCGCGATCAGCGCGAGGCCCGCGCCGGCGACGCGAGAGGACATGACTGGAAACTACCACACGGTCAGGGCGTCCAGGGCGGCGCCCGCCGACGATGCAGTACGAAACAGCGATCGCACCTCCGGCCGCAGCACGCCGGCCGCCACCGCGTGATCGAGGAACGCCTCGAGCGGCGGCCAGAACCCTGCGATGTCGAGGAAGACGATGGGCTTGCGATGGTACCCGAGCTGGATCCCGGTGAGCTGCTCGAACGCTTCTTCGAGCGTGCCGAGCCCGCCCGGCGCGACCACGAACGCGTCGGCCAGGTCGAACATCATGGCCTTGCGCTGGTGCATCGTCTCGACCACGTGCAGCTCGGTCAACCCCGTGTGGGCGATCTCTGCTTCGACCAATGCCTGCGGGATCACACCGACCGCGCGGCCGCCCGCGGCCAGCACGGCGTCGGCCAGCACGCCCATCAAGCCGCGATGTGCGCCACCGTAGACCAAGGTCAGCTCACGCGCGGCCAGCGCCTGGCCAAGCGCCGTGATCGCGGCGATATCAACGGGCCGGCCCGCGGACGACGACAGGTAGACACAGACGCTGCGCACGCCCGGACCCTACCTCAACTTGGCCGGTGGTACCGTGCGACATGGACGCGCGCTGGCACGAGCGAGCCTTCGACGAGCTCTCGAGCGCCGAGCTCTACGCGATCGTCGCGCTGCGCGAGCGCGTGTTCGTGGTCGAGCAAACCTGCGCGTACCTCGACGCCGACGGCGTCGATCCGGCGTGCCGGCACCTGTGGGCAGAAGCCGGCGCGATCCTCGCCTACCTCCGGATCGTGCCGGCCGGCGTGAAGTACGATGAAGTCGCGCTCGGCCGCATCGTGACGGCGCCCGAGGCGCGCGGCACCGGGCTGGGGCGAGCGCTGGTTCGCCGCGGGCTCGACGCGGTGGGCGGCGTCGCGGTCCGGATCTCGGCGCAGGCGCACCTCGAGCGGTTCTATGCCGACTTCGGCTTTCGCACCGCGAGCGACGTCTACCTCGAGGACGGCATTCCGCACCTCGACATGCTGCGCGCCGCGCCGTAGGCGTCTGCCACCGGCGCGGTGAGGCGACGCGCCGGTCGCTTCGGGTCGCGGCCGAATTGCGCAGGCCCGGCGCGCGTGCTTGGATGCTCCTCTATGCGCATGATCCTCGTCGGGCCTCCGGGTGCTGGGAAGGGCACCCAGGCTGCCAGGCTGATCGATACCTACCGGATTCCGCACATCTCGAGCGGCGACATGCTGCGTGCCGCCGTCAAGGAGGGCACCCCGCTCGGGATCGAGGCGGACACCTTCATGAAGGCCGGCAAGCTCGTGCCTGACGAGGTCGTGATCGGCATGATCCTCGAGCGCGTCGCCAAGCCCGACTGCGCGGCCGGCTTCATGCTCGACGGCTTCCCGCGCACCGCGCCGCAGGCCGAGGCGCTCGACGCCGCGATGCGTCGCGCCGGGGTCGAGCTCGACGCCGTGGTGCTGATCGAGGTGCCCGACGCGCTGCTCGAGGAGCGCGCGTGCGGCCGGCGCACCGATCCGCAGACCGGCACGATCTATCACCTCAAGTACAACCCGCCGCCGGCGGAGATCGTCGATCGCCTGGTCCACCGCAAGGACGACACGGTCGAGGCGGTCATGACGCGGGTCCAGAAGTATCACTCGGAGACCGCGCCGATCATCCCGTTCTACCTGGCCAAGGGCATCCTGAAGCGGGTCGACGGCGTCGGCGATCCCGACATCATCACGCAGCGGATCACCGCAGTCTTGAGTAGCTGATGGCAGGCTTCCAGCACACGATCATCGACGCGAAGTGGCAGGAGTTCTGGGACCGCGAGCAGACCTTCAAGACGCCGACGGACCGCACGCGGCCCAAGTACTACGTGCTCGACATGTTCCCGTATCCGTCGGGCGACGGCCTCCACGTCGGCCACCCCAAGGGCTACACGGCGACCGACGTCGTCGCGCGCGCCAAGCGCATGATGGGGTTCAACGTGCTGCGCGTGATGGGCTGGGACAGCTTCGGGCTGCCGGCCGAGCGCAGGGCCGAGCGCACCGGCGAGCATCCGTCGGTGATCACCGCGCGCAACATCGCGACGTTCAAGGGCCAGCTCCAGAAGCTCGGCCTGTCGTACGACTGGACGCGCGAGCTCGCGACCAGCGACCCGCGCTACTACAAGTGGACGCAGTGGATCTTCGAGGTGCTCTACGAGCGCGGCCTGGCCTACCGCGCCAACGTCGCGGTCAACTTCTGCCCGGCGCTCGGCACCGTGCTCGCGAACGAGGAGGTCCACGACGGCAAGTACATCGAGACCGGTGATCCGGTCGAGAAGCGCTTGCTCAACCAGTGGATGCTGAGGATCACCGACTACGCCGACCGGCTGGCGGCGGACCTCGACGGCCTCGACTGGCCGGTCGGCACCTACAAGATCCAGCGCGACTGGATCGGCAAGTCGATCGGCGCCAACGTCGTGTTCAAGGTCGTCGATCGCGACGAGGCGATCACGGTGTTCACGACGCGGCCCGACACGCTGTTCGGCGGCACCTGGGTGGTGCTCGCGCCCGAGCACGTGCTGGTCGACGCGATCACCACGCCCGAGCAGGCGGCGGCGGTCGCGGCGTATCGCGCGCAGGTCGGCAAGCGCAGCGAGCGCGATCGCCTGACCGAGGCGGCCGACGCCCCCAAGACCGGCGTGCCGACCGGCGCGTTCGCGATCAACCCGGTCAACGGCAAGCGCATCCCGATCTGGATCGCCGACTACGTGCTGGCCAGCTACGGCACCGGCGCGGTGTTCGCGTGCCCCGCGGGCGACGAGCGCGACCACGCGTTCGCCACCAAGTTCGGCCTGCCGATCGTCGAGGTCGTGGCCGGGCCGCCGGGCACCGACGTGCAGGCCGCGGCCTACACCGGCGATGGTCCGCACGTGAATTCCGCGTTCCTGGATGGTCTGCTGATCGAGGAGGCCAAGACGGCGGTGATCGCCTGGCTGGCCGAGCGCAAGCTCGGCGAGCAGAGCGTGCGCTACAAGCTGCGCGACTGGCTGTTCTCGCGCCAGCGCTACTGGGGCGAGCCGTTCCCGATGATCGAGCGCGCCGACGGCTCGACGCAGCTGGTCGCCAAGGCCGATCTGCCGGTCGAGCTGCCGCGGATCGACGAGTACAAGCCGACGCCGGACGGCAAGCCGCCGCTGGCGCGCGCGACCGAGTGGCTGCACACCGTCGACGATCAAGGCCAGCCGGCGCGCCGCGAGACCAACACGATGCCGCAGTGGGCCGGCTCGTGCTGGTACTACCTGCGCTTCCTGTCGCCCGATCGCGACGACGTGGCGTGGGACCCCGAGGAGGAGAAGTACTGGATGCCGGTCGACCTCTATGTCGGCGGCTCCGAGCACGCGACGCTCCACCTGCTCTACGCGCGGTTCTGGCACAAGGTGCTGTTCGACGCCGGCCTGGTCTCGACCCCCGAGCCATTCCAGCGCCTGTTTCACCAGGGCATGATCCACAACACGTCGTTCAAGGACGCGCGCGGCAAGTACCACGCGCCCGACGAGGTCGAGAGCGACTCGGCGGTCGATCCGGCCAAGGACAACTTCGCGCGGGTCAGCGCCGCGACCTGGCGGGTGCGCGGCACCGGCGACGTCGTCGAGACCAAGCTCGATAAGATGTCGAAGAGCCGCTACAACGTCGTCAACCCCGACGACATGGCGGCCGAGTTCGGCGCCGACGCGATGCGGATGTACGAGCTGTTCATGGGGCCGCTCGAGGACGGCGTCGAGTGGGAGACCGCGGGCGTATCGGGCACCCGGCGCTTCCTCGATCGCGTGTGGCGCCTGCTCGTGGTGCCGGCCGACGCCGAGGCCGGCTATCAGACGGACACGCTGAGCACCAAGGTCAGTCAGGACGCGCCGACCGACAACCGCGAGCTCGAGCGCGCGCTGCACGCGGCGATCAAGAAGGTGACGAGCGCGGTCGCCGACCTGCGGTTCAACACGGCGATCGCCGAGATGATGATGTTCGTCAACGAGGCGACCAAGGCGACCACCGTGCCGCGCGCGTGGTTCGAGCTGTTCGTGAAGATCCTGTCGCCGTTCGCGCCGCACCTCGCCGAGGAGCTGTGGCAGCGGCTGGGCCACGCCCAGTCGATCGCGTACGAGCCATGGCCGGCGCACGACGAGGCCAAGCTCGCGCGCGACCTGATGCAGATCGCGGTGCAGGTCAGCGGCAAGCTACGCGGCCAGATCGAGGTCGCGCCCGATGCCGCCGAGGCCGACATCCTGGCGGCGGCGCAGGCGGACGCCAAGGTCCAGCAGTTCGTCGCCGGCAAGCCGGTGAAGAAGGCGATCTACGTCAAGGGGCGCCTGGTCAACCTCGTCGTGTAGCGCTGCCGCTGCCGCTGCCGCTACCGCTGCCGGTTCCGCTGCCGCTACCGGTTCCGCTGCCGCTGCCGCTGCCGGTTCCGCTGCCGCTGCCGGTACCGGTGCCGGTGCCGGTTCCGCTGCCGCTGCCGGTTCCGCTGCCGGTTCCGCTGCCGGTGCCGGTTCCGCTGCCGCTGCCGGTTCCGCTGCCGCTGCCGGTTCCGCTGCCGCTGCCGCTGCCGCTGCCGGGCTACTTGCTGCCACGCTCGTTGTTCGTGGCGCTACGATGACGGCATGGAGCCTGCGTTCATCCCCGTCAACATCGCCGTCCTCACCGTCTCGGACACGCGCACTCTCGAGACCGACACCTCGGGGCGCTACATCGCCGACCGTCTGACCGAGGTCGGCCATCACATCGTGGCGCGCACGATCGTCAAGGACGGCGAGTTGGTGATCCGGGCGCAACTCGCCCAGTGGATCGCGGATCCCGGGGTCGACGTCGTGATCGCCACGGGCGGCACCGGCGTCACGCCGCGCGACGTGACACCCGAGGCGCTGGCGCCGCTGGTCACGAAGTCGATCCCCGGGTTTGGCGAGCTGTTTCGGTGGCTGTCGTTTCAGGAGATCGCGACTTCGACGATCCAGAGTCGCGCCGAGGGCGCGTTGTGCGGTCAGACGTATGTGTTTCTGCTGCCTGGCTCGTCGGGCGGAGTGCGCACTGGGCTGGAGAAGATCTTGATTCCGCAGCTCGATCACAGACTCAAGCCCTGCAATTTCGTGATGCTGATGCCGCGGATCAAGAATGAGGCGACGGGGATGGGCGGACGCTGAGGGCGGCCCCCCGCTCCGGAAGGCGGGCTATCTATCCATCAGGGCTTGTCGGTCGTGCTGTGATACTCGGTCTCGGTCTCCACGATCAGGTTCGGAGTGGTAGCCTTCCTCATCACCGGGCCGTAGCGCGAGAGATCTCCGAGTCCCTGACCGATCTGCGCCGAGAGATCGGCTTGCACTTCGTCGGAGCGAGTGCAGTTCGCGGCGTCGACGCGCGTATGATGGACCGAGGGGTGCTGCGGTATCGACGGTACGCTCGCTACGGCGGGCGGCTGATAGCGGATGTGCAATCCCGGTAATACCCGTCTCCAAGACGTCGCCTTGCTTAGTCGGCCATCGGCAATCGGATAAGAACGTCGGGATCTCGATCGTTTGCACGGCCAGGGTCTCTGTGCCGTTCGCGCAAGCAGGATTGATGCACTCCCGTGGACGGGTTGCCCACGTCGCCGATCCGCGGTCGTTGACTCGCTGTGTCGACTGAGCTTCCCGCAAGCGCAACAAAATGCGGCGCAGGAGAATGAGCGAGCGTTCTCGGTCGCGGAGCGCACGCGACTTCGCGACGCCGGCGCGGTCGCGGCCGGAGTTGCGCGAGGCTGAGGTGGCGCTGGGGCGCCGCCCGGGTGGAGGTCAGTGGGTGAGCGGCCACAGCATCGCGCGCACGCGATCGAGCGTGGCGTCGACGGTGGAGAAGTCCGCGGGGGTGATGTAGCCGCGAGCGCGGGCGATGCGGAGTGCGGTGGTCAGCTCGCTTGCCGAGCCGGCCGCGCGGCGGAACAGGTCGGCGCGGTCGAGCCCGGCGCGTTGCCGCGCTTCGCTGACGTTGAGCGCGACGGACTTGGCGGCGCGGCCGATCTCGTCGGCGAGCGAGTTACGGCGCTGGCGGATCTTGGTCTCCATGGGGGCGAGCTGTTCCAGGATGGTGAGTGACATCTCGAGCGTATCGAACATCGGAATCTCCTTGTGATTCGCCCCCGAGCGCCGGGGGCCGTCGTCGACCGCCGCGTCCGCGGAGCGCACGTCCCGTGACGAGCGCGGGCACCGTCCTCCAGCCCTCGCCGGCCCCTCAACTGCGGGCTCGCCCCTCGCCTCACGCCGGCGTCCCAAGCGCTCGGCGCGGGACGGTGCGCGAGAGCGGCGCAAGGGCGACGGCCCCCGGCGCTCGGGGCTGATCACAACGACGAGGCGACTACCGCGCCGTCCCTCGCGGCCCGGCGGCGGAACCGGCAGCGGCAGCGGCAGCGGTAGCGGCAGCGGAACCAGCAGCGGCAGCGGCAGCGGAACCGGCAGCGGCAGCGGCAGCGGAACCGGCAGCGGCAGCGGCAGCGGCAGCGGAACCAGCAGCCGCACCGGCAATGGCACTCTCAGCCTCCATGTCCTCCAACCTGCATCCCCGCATCGCGCGCCGCTCCGGGAGTCCGCGCGGTTCGCCGCCCAGCCGGCGCGCCTGCCGGCCGCGTGTTACGATCGCCGTGATGAGCTCGCTCGACCTCGCGCTCCAGCGCGCTCTCTCGGTCCGGCTAAATCTCCAGATCGGCCTGTCCCAGCTGTCGATCATCGACGAGTGGATGGACATCCACCTCGACCGCTTCCTCGAGCACCTGCCGATGCCGCCCGAGATGCCCGACGGCGAGTCCGTCAGCTACCTGGCCATGCTCGCCAGCGACGTGCGACGCGTGTGGTGGGGCGCCTGGGGCGACCCGCGCGGCTTCGTCCCGAAGATGGCCGACTACTTCAAGCTCTGCAACATCGCCAAGAGCGACGCGGCCCTGCTCGACCAGATCGGCGAGCACCTCGAGCCGCGGCTCGTCGGCTCGTGGATCGGCGTCTGGAGCGGCAAGGTGACCACCGGCTGGCACTTCTGCGATCCGCAGCCGTGGCCCAAGGTCGAGCCGATGTTCGGCACCCACGAGGCCAAGTTCCAGCTCAAGAAGTGGGTCGAGGATCACCAGATCGAGCGCATCGAGCGCTTCACGCAGTCGATCGGTGACAACGCCTTCTCCGAGGTCGAGATCGCCCTACCGGGCGGCTCGGTCGACGCGCAGGTCGACGCGCTCGCCGCCGCGTTCACCCACTTCACCGGTGGGCCGCTCGCGCCTGCGCTGGTGACGCGGATGCGCACGGTGGCGGTGCCGCAGCTCGCGCTGTCCCTCCGGATCCGCGGTGGCAAGGTCACCCGGGTCGGCGCCCTGATCCCCGGCATCGCCCTCGACGACGTACAGCGGCTGTGCGACGACGCCCAGCTGCCGACCGATCCGCGCCTCGCCAAGCTGGTCGGGGCGCTCGGCAACGGCGTCGCGCGCGTCGAGTACGGCCGGGCCGGCGAGCACGCGGGCGTCGACGTCTACGTCGAGCCGACCGACGCCCACACTCCCGCGCCGACCGCGGGCGTGGCGCAAGCGAACTGAGTGCCGCGCCTCGACTACCTGCGGGCGACCGACGATCAGCTCGTCGCGCAGAGCGAGGTCGACCGCTACCGCGCGTCCGGGCCGGGCGGCCAGCATCGCAACAAGACCGAGAGCGCGGTGCGCCTGCGCCACAAGCCGTCGGGGGTGACCGCGATCGGCGAGGACAGTCGATCGCAGGCCGAGAACAAGGTCCATGCGGTGCGCCGTCTACGCGCGGCGATCGCGCTCGACGTCCGCGAGCCTGTCGAGCTCGCCGGCTACGTGCCCTCGCGCCCGCTCGCGACGATGCTCGCCGGCGGCACCGCGCCGCTCGGCGCCAAGACGCGGCTGACCGCCGACTACTGGATCGCGATCGCCGAGCTACTCGACGTCCTCGTCGCCGGCGACCTCGAGATCGGCACGACGGCGCAGCGGCTCGGCCTGACCACCGGTGCGCTGTCGAAGCTGCTGCTCCACGACGATCAGGTCGCGCGCGTCGTCAATGATCTGCGGCGCGGCCGGCAGATGCGTCCGCTGCGCTGAGAATCACCGCTCCGGCAACGGGATGCGCTCGCCGTCATCGCCGTGCACGGCGCCGAAGCGATCGTCGCGCCACGCTGCCTTGGCGGCTTCGATGCGGTCCTGGCTCGACGCCACGAAGTTCCACCAGATGTGACGAGGCCCGTCGAGCGGCGCACCGCCGATCAGCATGACGTTGGCGGCGCCGCGCGCGCGGAGCCCGACCATCGCGCCAGGCGCAAAGACGATCATCGCCGCGGCGCCGAACGTGCGGCCTTCGCACTCGACCTCGCCGTCGACGACATACGCGGCGCGCTCCGCATGCTCGACGTCGACCTCGAGCGTCGCGTCCTCCTCCAGCTGGGCATGCACGTACAGCGTCGGTGAAAATACGCCAGTCGGCGCGCGCTGACCGTAGGCCGTGCCGGCGACCACGCGCAGCGTGGCGCCGGGCTGCTCGATCAGCGGCAACGCGCGCTGCGGGTGATGCTCGAACAGCGGCGCCATGTCCTCGCGGTCGCGCGGCAAGGCGACCCAGGTCTGCAGGCCGTGCGATCGGCTGCCCCGCGCCCGGACCTCGGGCGAGGTGCGCTCGGAGTGCGCGACGCCGCGCCCGGCCACCATCCAGTTGACGTCGCCGGGCCGGATCGTCTGCTCGGTGCCCAGCGTGTCTCTGTGGACGATCTCGCCCTCGAGCAGGTAGGTGATCGTCGCGAGCCCGATATGCGGGTGCGGGCGCACGTCCATGCCGTGGCCGGGCGCGAAGTCGACCGGGCCCATGTGGTCGAAGAAGATGAACGGGCCGACCGTGCGCCGCCCGATCGCGGGCAGCGCGCGGCGCACCGCGAAGCCACCGATGTCCCGCGGGCGGCCTTCGATCACGCGCTCGATCGTCATGTTCGATCTTTACGATTGAAGCGCGCCGCTGTCGATGCCGGTCGCCGGGTAGCATACGCTCGTGCCCATCACTGCCGAGGAACGCGGGCTGATCGACGCGGTCATCGCCACCCCCGACGACGATGCGCCGCGGCTCGTGTATGCGGACTGGCTCGCCGGTCGCGGCGATCCGCGCGGCGAATTCATCCTCCTGCAATGCCAGCTCGCCGCCGCGCCCGACGACGAACGCCGCCGCGCGATCAAGATCGCCGAGAACAAGCTGCTGAAGGCGAACCAGGACGCGTGGCTGAAGCCGCTGTTCGACGCGCTGTCGCCCGCACGCGCCGACGTTCACGAATTCGAATTCGTCCGCGGCTTCGTCGAGATCGCGAAGGTGTCTCTGCCGGCCATGCCGCGCTTGCCGGCGCTGTTCGAGCTCGCGCCGCTGATCCGCATGATCCGCCTCGTGGCCGGCGGTGACCTCGCGCCGCTCGGTGATCGGCTCGCGAAGCCGCGGCTGAACGGCGCGCTCGCGGCGCCCGAATTCGCGCGGCTGCGCACGCTCGTGCTCGACCTCGGCGCTGGTGGCAACGAGCTCGCCGACGAGATCGCCGCGACGCCGTCGCTGCGCGGGCTGCGGGAGCTGCGCGTCCATGGCTCGGTGTGGGGCGAGTCGGCGAGCTGGTATCGCGAGCCGATCCGCGAGGTCACGTTCGACGATGCCGGTGCGGCCACGCTCGCGCGCTGCGCGCACCTCGCCGGCCTCGAGATCCTCGACCTCGACTCGAATCGCATGACCTCCGAGGCGCTCGTCGCGCTCGCCGCCGGGCCGTGGCGCCTGCGCGAGCTGGTCGTGTCGCACAACCTCATCGAGCTCGGCGACCTTCGCCGCAAGAAGGCCACGTGCACGCTCGCCGACGTGTTCGCGAAGCCCGCGTTCGCCGGCCTCGAGGTGCTGTCGCTCGCGTCGACCGGCATGGCCGCGGCCGATGTCACCGCGCTCGTCGGCGGACCACACCTCGCGAAGCTGCGCGAGCTCGATCTCGAGAAGAGCCAGATCGGTCCCGAGGGCGCGAAGGCGCTGTGCAAGGCGTTCGCGCTGCCGGCGTTGCGCCGGTTGCGGCTCGAGCGCAACTCGCTGTGCGATGCCGGCGCCGTCGCGATCGCCGGGTGCGCGAAGCTCGCGAACCTCACCGAGCTCGAGGCTGGCCACAACCTCATGGGCAAGACCGGCGGCCTGGCGTTCGCGCTCAGCTCGCACCTCGCGAAGCTCGAGCGGCTCACGCTCAACGAGCCGCGATGGAAGCCCGAGATGAAGACCGCGTTCGCCGAGTCACCGACGCTCGCGAGGACACGCGTGTATCTGGCGGGCCGGCTCGTCGGCCGAGCCGGCGTGACCGCGAAGACGACCGAGGAGCTCGTCGCTGCAAAGCGGAGACCCGCAAAGCCCGCGAAGAAGCCCGCGAAGTCAGCGGCGAAGAAGCCCGCCAGGAAACCGACGAAGCGGTAGGCGCGGGAGCGTCGTCGGAGATCGTGCGCTGGAGCGTCAGTGCGCGAGCCGCTCGACCAGCATCGCGGACAGCCGCCGCGCGCCGCGCTCGCCGACGTGGATGTGATCCTGGAACAGCGCATCCGGGATCGCCGCGCGCAGATCGATCACCGGTGGCGGCGCCGGGAGCAGGGCGAGCGCCCGGCCGAGCGCGGCGTCGGCCGCAGCGGGCATCGCCGCGCGCAGCGCCGTCGACTCGGGCATCAGCACCACGACGACGCGCTTGGCCACGCGCTGGGACGCGGCGATCACCTCGGCGGCGGTGGCGACCTCGTCGTCGGCATGCGCGAACCAGTCGGCCTCGAACCAGCGCTTGAGCTTCCACAGCGCGAGCTGATGGCCAGACCGCGCGAGGTCGCGCGCTTCGGCGAGCGGATGCTCGCGCCATGGATCGTGCGCCGGCGGATACACCGCGTCGAAGCGGACGCCGAACGCGAGCAGCACCCGCTCGCGCACGTCGCCGAGCGCGTCGCGCGCGACGTGGTTGACCATGCCGCGGTTGAACAGCAGCCAGCTCGTGCGCGGGGCCGTGGACGACAGCAGGATCGCGTCGAGCGTGGGATCGCCGACGAGCCGGCCCGCGAGCCAGCCGGGATGGATCGCCACGACCACCAGGTCGGCGTCGAGCCCGCTCGCGAACAGCGGACCGAACGTGTAGCGCAGCTCGTCGAAGCTCGAACCGGTCGAGGCCAGGTTGAGCCAGCGGCGGTGCGCGGGATCGGCGGCCGCGAGCACCGACGGCACGAGGCCGTTGTCCGCGCTCGACGAGCCGATGATCACCGCGAGCGGCGCGGCGCTGCGCTCGGCGACCACCGCGCTGACCCGGCCGGCGACGCGGACGCGGTTGCCGGTGTCGTGAAAGCTCGTGAGCAGCAGCGCCGCCGGCGAGATGCCGAACGCGAGCCGCAGCGCCAGATCGAGCACGACCAGCACGCCGAGCACGCCGCCGACCACGCGCACCAGCGCGCGGTAGCGAGCGGCGTCGGCGATCGCCATCAGAAGCCCTGGTACATGAAGTAGCTGCCGCGACCCATCATGACGATCGCGAGCGCGATCCGGATCGCGATCCACAGGATCCGCAGCGCGGCGGTGCGACGCATCGCCCTCAAGGGTACACGACCACGACCAGCGAGAACGCGATCAGCTCGAACGTGAGCGCGGTCGCGATCACGCGGATCACCGGGCGCGCGAGGTACGCCTTCACCCCCTTGCGGCCGAGCCTGGCCAGCAACCGGTGGCGGTAGACGTTCGTCGCGATCAGGGCGACCGCGTGGAGCGCGCCCCACGCGAGGAACCGCAGCGAGATGCCGTGCCAGAGCCCGCATGCGAGGAACGCGATCGCGATCGCCACGCACGCGGTCGCGAGCGGATGCGCGCCGTCGGTCTTGCGCCCGAGCGCGAGCTGGATCGGGATGAACAGGTTGCGCCGGATGAACAGCGACAGCGAGATGTGCCAGCGCTCCCAGAACTCGGTGATGTTGCGCGCCGCGAGCGGGTTCGCGAAGTTCTCGGGCGTCGCGCGGCCGAGCAGCCGCCCGATCCCGACGGCGATGTCGCTGTAGGCGCTGAAGTCGAGATAGACCCAGACGTAGTACGCCTGCACCTCGAGCACGAAGTACGGGCCGCGCGCGGCGAAGCCGGTCAGCAACACGTCGTGCACGGCCTGCGCGATCACGAACTTCTTGAACAGCCCGCGCGCGATCCGGTCCATGCCGTCGAGCGCGTCCGCGAACGCCAGCGGCGCGGGTACGGCGGGCTGGGCGCGAAAGTCGTCGTAGGCCTGGATCGGCCCGGCCGCGAGCATGTGGAACGGGATCAGATACGCGATCAGCTCGTCGAGCCGCGGCGGCGGATGGCGGCGCTCGGCGACCGCGCGCACCAGCTCGACCGCGCGCAGCGCGACGTACGAGAACCCGATCGCCGCGAGCGCACCGCGCGCGCCCGACGGCAGCTCGATCGCGGGCAGCTTGTGCGCCACGAACAGCGCGAGCCCCACGGCGCCGGCCGCGCCAGCCGCGATCCGGCTGCGCCCGCTCAGCGCGACCAGCGCGTACGCCAGCGCGATCAGCGCGAGCACGAACGGCGCGCCGGCGGCGCCCGCGCACAGGCACGCGAAGCCGAGATCGACGCCGGCGATCGCGAACGCGCGCACGCGGGCGTGGACCAGCGGGACGATCACGACGAGCGCCGCGATCACCGTGAACCAGTACGGCGCGGTGCCGAGATCGACGACCCGATCCGCCAGCATCACTCGATGGCCACGAACGTGCGCGGGAGGCTCGCGGCCGGGAGCTCGAGCGCGTGGCGACCCGCGCCGAGCGCCACGAACCCGAGCTCGGTGTAGAGCCCGGCCACGAGCGCGTTCTTCGCGGTCGGCACGTACTCGCCGACGAGCCGGCGATGCCCGAGCTGCTCGGCGCGGCGGACCAGCTCGTGCAGCACGCGCTGCTCGAGCGTCCGGCCGATCACGCGGCAGCTCATCAGCCAGGTGTCGATCGCGAGCGCGTCGCCGTCGGCGATGCCGAGCACGACGCCGACGAGGCCGTAGTCGCCGAACCGATCGCGCAGCCGCACCGTCAGCGCGACGCCGCCCGCGCCGCCGGCGATCGCGCGGACCTGCGCCTCGGCGTGCCGGCGCGTGGTCAGGTTGAACTGGTTGGTCTTGCCGATCAGCTGGACCACGCGCTGCAAGTCGGCGTCGTGGATCGCGCGGACCTGCGCGATCATCTCGAGCGACGCGAGGTAGTCGTCGAGGTTCGTCGCGGTGGTCTTCAGCTCGACGCGCCGGCGCTCGACCGCGTACTGGGCGGTGCGCGCGCGATCCTCGTCGGTGAGCGCGACGCTCTCGAACCACAGCCCGGCCTCGAGCGCGCGCACGTAATCCGCCGGGTCATCGGGAACCTCGACCACCTCGACCTCGGGCAAGCCCTGCCGGATGTGCTCGCGCTCGGCCGGGTTGTCGTCGAAGAACACGAACGCGTCGAGGCCGAGCTGGAGCTCGTCGGCGATCCGGCGCAGCGCGAGCTCCTTGGGATCCCAGCTCGCCTCGAACGCGGCGAGGTCGTCGAGCGCGAGCACCATGTCGGGGTGCATTCCGAACGGCTCGCGCGCGTCGGCCGGGTTGTTCTTCGACGCGATCGCGAGCAGCACGCCGCGCCGCGCGAGGCCCTTCGCGTGGCGCTGGAACGCGGCGAACGCCTCGCCGTCGGGCGTGCCGCCGAGCGCGACGCCGAGCGGCCCGGTCTCGCCGACGACGCCGCCCCACAGCGTGTGGTCGAGGTCGAGCACGAGCACCTTCTTGGGTCCGGTGGTCAGCGCGCGGATCCCGGCGACGACGTGGCGGGCGAGCGCCGCCGCGCCGGCCATGCTGAACGGTTGCTTGGTCCAGTGGTACTGCCGCGGATCGTAGAACCGCGCGCGGCCGAGCTCGCCCGACACCGCCTCGAGATCGACGAAGTACGCACCCGCGGGCAGCGCCGCGCGCAGCCGGTGGCCGACCTCGCGGACGATCGCGATGTCGCCGCCGCGCGCGCCCGACAGGTGCTGGCCGAGCGGACCGGCGCCCTGCCAGTCGAAGCCGATCTGCACGATGCGCGCGCGCCGCGCCGCGGCGAGCCGCCACGCGTGCTGCCAGAACGCGAGCTCGTCCGCGATCCGCTCGTCGGCCGGCCGGCTCGACGCGAGCAGTCGCTCGCTCCACGGCAGCAGCACGACGACGTCGGGCGGCGCGGTGTCCGCGCTCAGGTCCTGCACGACGTTGTCGTACTCGCCATCGCTCGCCGCGAGCCGCAGGTCGCGGCCCCACGCGAGCGCCGCGATCATCGGCGTCAGCCACGAGGTGGTGCACTGCCCGAGCACGCGCACCGTGGTCATCGGCTCGCCGAGGTGCTTGCCGAGCAACCGGCCGGCGCGCTCGAGCTCCTCGGGATCGAGCGCGTCGCGGCGGAGCGCGCCGCGCAGCGCGTCGAGCAGCTCGTCGCGCCGGCCCTGCTTGCACAGCACCGCGATCGCGGGCCACAGCGACGGAGCGGCCACTACCAGTGCTCCCGCGTTCGCTTCTGCACGATCAGCGACATCGAGCGCGGCAGGAACTGCGCGCGCGGCAGCGTGCGCTGCGGCTGGACCGACAGCGTCTCGAGCACGCGCATGCCGTGGCGCTCGGCGAGCAGCACCAGCTCGGACTCGCGCCGAAACTCGTAGATGTGATCGACCTGGGCCGCGGTCAGCGCGCCGCTCACGAACGCCTTGCCGCCCGGCGCGAGCACGTGCTCGATCACCTGGAACAGCCGGTCGGGGTCCTCGAGGTGCTCGACGAGGAAGTTGCAGATGCACGCGTCCGCGACACCCGCCGGGTGCGAGGTCAGGTCGAGCGCGTCGCGCAGCTCGTAGCGCGCGCGATCGGCGAGCCCGGCCGCCGCGGCGAGCGCGCGCGAGATCTCGATCGACGACGGGCTGATGTCGAACCCGTCGAGCCGCGCGTCGGGGCGACGGTGCATCGCGACGAGGCCCCAGCCGCCGTGGCCGGGCGCGAGCTCGATCAGCGCGGCGCGCGCCGGCAGCTTCGCGACGAACCGGGTCTCGAAGAACGCCGAGATGTCGAGGTGGTGGACCCACATGAAGTTCGTCAGGTAGACGCCCCACAGGTAGTCGTCCATCGTGGCCTTGTCGGCGTACACGGCCTCGTAGCAGCCGCGATACGACTTGTGCTCGTAGCTGCCCGACGCCTCGTAGCGACCCTGCGCCATGTTGACGTCGCTCGAGAACAGCGCGAACGCATCGACCGTCCGCGCGATCGCTCGGTCGCCGAGCGCGCGCATCGCCCAGCCGACGAGCAAGTCGGCATAGCCATCGAACCGCGCCGGATCGAGCCGCCGCGCCTCCTCGACTCCCGCGAGCGAGCGCGGGTGCTTCGCGCGCACGTAGGCGAGCAGCTCGGCGACGATCTCGGTCATGGCGGCCGCCCCAGGATACCGCGCCGCGAGCGGGCGGATCACCTGCCGCGTGCCTCGGTCACTTGTTCGCGAGCGCCTCGACCAGATCCGCGAGCTCGCCGACGTTCTCGAGCGACGCGACCTGCGCGCTCTTGAACCGGATCGCGAACCGCTTCTCGATGCTCAGCATCAAGCTGACGTGGGTCAGCGAGTCCCAGCCCTCGACGTCGGCGGCCGTGGTCGCGCGCGTCACGACGAGCTCGTCGTCGCCGAAGACCTGCCGGAACACGCCGGTGAGCTCGTCGATGATCGCCATCGCTCAGCCGCCCATCACGTCGCAGGCGTCCTGCTTCTTGCCACACGCCGCTGCACCGAGAGTCACCCCGATCAGGAAGAGGATGGTTCGCACGAGCGCACGCTAGCACCAATGCCGATCAGATAGCGCTAAGTCCTCGACGAGAATCCGGAATTCCGGTAGGTGGCCCGAGGGCTATCCGGAGGCCGCCCGAAGGATCATCCTGCGCGTCGTGGCACCCGTCCAAGAGACGTT
>Ga0307513_10005027_pt1 | contig 17515 bp, 8 predicted proteins | sample 15_EM_MG_FD_202174 | JGI IMG/M metagenome (GOLD analysis project Ga0307513, IMG submission 202174) | Populus trichocarpa ectomycorrhiza microbial communities from riparian zone in the Pacific Northwest, United States - 15_EM | ecosystem: Host-associated > Plants > Roots > Unclassified | place... | reverse complement strand
TCTGACGTCGTCTGGCAATCCCAACCTCAAGCCGGAACGTTCGACCAGCATCACCGGTGGTGTTGTCTTCGAACCGATCCACAACTTGTCGTTCACGGTCGATTACTACCACATCAAGATCAAGGGGCTGATCGGGGCACCCGATTATTCCCAGGTTGCGTCGCTCTATTACGCGAATAACGGCGTCGTGAACTTGCCCGGGATCACGGTGAAGCCCGGGGTCGCCGACCCGAACTTCCCGACGGCGCTGCCACAGCTTGGGTTTGTCCAGTACCAATTCGTCAACACCACCTCTGAAACCACGTCGGGCCTCGACTTCTCGGGTACGGCACGCTTCTCGCTCGGCAACGGCATCAAGTTCACCAGCCGCGTCGACGCGACGTATCTAATCGATCTCGAGCAAGTGACGCCAGCGGGCGACACGCAGCGTTTCGATGGGACGCTCAGCCCGTGCAACATCACGTCGTGTTCGGGTGCGCCGAAGTGGCGCGGCAGCTGGCAGAACACGCTGGACTTCGACGGCAAGGCTTCGCTCAGCGCGACGGCATATTATACCAGCGGGTATGACATGGCCTCGATCGACTATGACGGGGTGAAGGGCGATTGCGCTGGGAGTGCTGGCGCATCGGTTTACACCTATGACGACGGCACGCCGTTCAAGTGCCGCGCGAAGCGGTTCATTGACGTCGACATGACCGCGAGCGTCAAGGTGGCCGATCGTTTCACTTTCTATGCCAACGTGCTCAACGTGTTCGACGCGAAGCCTGACTTCAACCCGGGCCAGACGTACGACACGGGCTATGCCTATAACGTGGCGTGGGAAAGCCAGGGCTTCATCGGTCGCTTCGTTCGCTTCGGCGCGAAGGTCGACTTCTAGGTCCTGATCTTCATCGGGTAAGACTGATTGGGGCCGCTTCAGCGATGAAGCGGCCCCTTTTTTGTCCGGGACGACGATAAAAGTCTCCATGTGGCCAATTTGCTACAGCCGCGCCGAAACCGTTCGATCAGCCGCATGCCCGCTTTACACCCGTGAGAAGAGGTCGCATCCCGCCGACATATGCCTCGAACGCGCCTGGGGCGGGCGGTTCAAGGGGCTTGGCGACGCTCGCACCGCAAGGGGGAACGGACGGGCCAGGCAAAGGGAAGACCTTGTGAAAACCTATTCGATAGTTGCGCGTTCGCTTCGCGGAGGCGCCGCGTTGCGCGCCCTGATACTGTGTGGCGCAGGCGCGTCGGCCGCGCTGTACGTGACCCCCGCTTTGGCACAGGATACCCCCGCACCGGCGGCGTCCGATCAGACCGCTCCCGCGCCCGTCGCGGCGCCGCAGGACGATCAGGCGGCCAACGGCGGCGATATCGTCGTTACCGGTACGCTGTTCCGCTCCAACCGTGATACGGTTTCGCCGATCACCACGCTGACCAGCGAGAACCTCGAAAAGGCCGGTATCACCAACGTGGCCGACGCGGTTCGCTCGATCTCGGCGGACAATTCCGGCTCGATCCCGTCGGCATTCGCCAATGGTTTCGGCTCGGGCGGCGCCGGCGTCTCGCTGCGCGGTCTGACGGTCAACTCGACGCTGGTGCTGATCGACGGCATCCGCACGACCTATTATCCCTATGCCGATGACGGTCAGCGCGCCTTCGTCGACCTCAACTCGATCCAGAAGTCCAACATCGACCGCATCGACGTGCTGAAGGACGGCGCCTCGTCGACCTATGGCGCGGACGCGATCGGCGGTGTGGTCAACATCATCACCAAGAAGCAGATCCAGGGCGTCGAAGGCACTGCCGAGGGCGGCGTCTCGGAGAAGGGCGACGGCGGCGAGCAGCGCTTGACGCTCAGCGCCGGCTATGGCGACCTGTCGACCCAGGGCTTCAACGTCTACGTCACCGGCGAGTATGAGCACGACAGCCTGATCTCGGCTGCCGATCGCGGCTTTCCATACAATACCGCCGACCTGACCGGCATCGGCGGCGATAATTTCAACGTCAACTCGCCCGAACTGGGCGGCGCGTTCGGAACGCGTCTCGGCTCGACCAGCGCGGTCGTCCGCCCGGCGATGGAGACCACTGCCGGCAACATCTTTTCGGGCCAGTTCCTCCTGGTCGATCCGGCCGATCCGGACAGCGGCGCGCGGCCGACCCGGATTCTCAACCCCGCAGGTTGCCGTGTGAACGGTCTCACCACCCAGCACAGCGATGCGACGGGCGATTATTGCGAAGAGAACACGATCCCTTATGGAACGTTGCAGCCCGAGCAGACCCGCTATGGCGCGACGGCGCGGTTGACCGCGAATGTCGGCAGCAATTCTCAGGCCTATCTGACCGGCACCTATTACCACAGCAAGGTCGATTCGGTGGCGGCGCCCTTCTCGATCCGCCAGCGTAATCCGATCAATACGACGAACCTGGTGCTGCCGGCGCTCCTCGCGAACGGCCAGCTCAATCCGAACAATCCTTATGCGGTGGCCGGCTGCGTCGAGGCCGTGAGCTGCATCGACGCGCAGATATCCTACTCATTCCCTGAGTTGATCCAGCGTGCGACGACCGAGAATGACGTCTATCGCGTCGCCGGCGGCATCAGCGGCAAGTTCGGCGACGGTTGGGGCTATTCGGTCGATGCGACCTACGCGCGCAGCGACCTGAAGGGCACCAATCAGGGCTATATCAATATCGCCGGCCTGACCTCGGCGATCGAGAACGGCACGTATAATTTCGTCAACCCGTCGCTGACTCCCCAGTCGGTGATCGATGCCATTTCGCCCAACGCGATCACCACCGCGAAGAGCGAATTGTACATGATCCAGGGCAATTTGACCAAGGAGCTGTTCCAGCTTCCGGGCGGCCCGCTTCAGTTCGGTGTCGGCGGCTCTGTCCGCCGCGAGACGCTGGACAATCCGAACGCCAATGCGAACAACGCGTTCCTCGGCCTGAACGCGGTGACCGCAGCCGGTAAGCGCACGATCTGGGCGGCTTATTTCGAAATCGACGCGCCCGTGCTGTCGATCCTGGATATCAACGCGTCGGGCCGGTACGATCACTATTCCGACGGGTTCAGCAACTTCTCGCCGAAGATCGGCGCGAAGCTCACCCCGATCAAGGGCCTGATGCTGCGCGGCACCTATTCGCGTGGCTTCCGCGCGCCGAGCTTTGCCGAGTCACAGGCCGGTGCGGTGATCGGCTATACGAACTTCGTCCTGCCGGACAATGTGGTCGCCGCACACAACAATGACGCTTACGTCCAGCCGTTCTCAATCGGCTTCAACAGCGCGTCGAACCCGAACCTCAAGCCCGAAAAGTCGCAGAGCTTCACTGCCGGCGCGGTGTTCGAGCCGGCTCGCTGGCTGAGCCTCTCGGTCGACTATTACAACATCAAGAAGACCGATGTGATCTCGGGCGGCCCGCTGTCGGGTCAGGCGCTCGACGCTTATTACTCGGGTGGGGCAATCCCCGACGGCTACACCTTCGTGCTGGACGATCCCGATCCGCAGGCGCCCAACGCGATCCGCAAGGTGCTCATCGTCAACTCGCCTTATGCCAACGCAGCGGCCCTGCTAACCTCGGGTCTCGACGTGTCGGCGACGGTCCGCTTCGATCTCGGCCCGGTCAAGTGGACCAGCCAGGGCGAAGCCACCGACATCTTCAAATACAATTTCAAGCCAGGCGCCGATCAACCCTACGACCATTATGTCGGCACGCAGGCGCCGTACATCCTGTCGTCGGGTGCGGGCACGCCGAAATGGCGTGCGAACTGGATGAACAGCCTCGAGTTCGGCAAGTTCACGCTGACCGGGACCGCTTATTATGTCAGCGGCTACAAGTCGGTTGCCGAGGACCAGAACGGTCACGGCGCGACCACCTGCGCCGACAATTTGTACGGTGGTACCGATCCGAACTTCGGCTGCCGCACGAAGAGCTTCATCGACTTCGACCTGGTCGGCCAGGTCAAGATCAATGATCACTTCACCTTCTATGCGAACGTACTGAACCTGTTCAATGCGTCGGCATCGCTCAACCCCGCCAATTACGCGGGCGCCGCGGCGAACTACAATCCGACCTGGACCCAGTCGGGTATCGTCGGTCGCTTCTTCCGCGCGGGTGCGAACTTCAAGTTCTGATCCCACCGGAATGGCAAAAGAATGGGGCCGCTCCAGCGATGGAGCGGCCCCTTTTTTTGTCCGGCGACGATGGCGTCGACTATTCGACCGTCAGCGTCAGCTTGCCGTCGCCTTCGTCGGCTTTGACGGTCTGCCCGTCCTTGACCCCGCCCGACAGGATCAGATCGGCGAGCGGATCCTGCAGGTAGCGCTGCACCGCGCGCTTCAGCGGTCGCGCGCCGTAGACCGGGTCGTAGCCGACCCGTCCCAACCAGTCCCGCGCGGCCTGGGTCAGGTCGATCGCGATCTTGCGGTCGGCGAGCAGCTTGCCGACACGCGCGACCTGGATGTCGACGATCGGCGCCATCTCGCTTTGTCCCAGCCGGTGAAACAACACGATCTCGTCGAGCCGGTTGAGGAATTCCGGACGGAAATGCCCACGGACGATTTCCATCACTTGCGGCTCGACCGCCGACACATCCTCGCCATCGCCCAGGCTCGTCAGGTACTGGCTGCCGAGGTTGGAGGTCAGCACGATGATCGTATTGGTGAAGTCGACCGTGCGGCCCTGGCCGTCGGTCAGGCGGCCGTCGTCGAGCACCTGGAGCAGGATGTTGAAGACGTCGCCATGCGCCTTCTCGACTTCGTCGAACAACACCACCTGATAGGGGCGACGACGTACCGCTTCGGTTAGAACGCCGCCTTCTTCATAACCGACATAGCCCGGCGGTGCGCCGATCAGGCGGGCGACCGAATGCTTTTCCATGAACTCGCTCATATCGATCCGGACCATCGCCGCGCTATCGTCGAACAGGAATTCGGCGAGCGCCTTGGTCAGCTCGGTCTTGCCGACGCCGGTCGGGCCGAGGAACAGGAACGAGCCGAGCGGCCGGTTGGGGTCCTGCAAGCCGGCGCGCGCCCGGCGCACCGCGGTCGACACAGCGCGGACGGCCTCGGCCTGACCGATGACGCGCTTGCCGAGCTGTTCCTCCATCTGCAGCAGCTTGGCGCGCTCGCCTTCCATCATCCGGTCGACCGGGATGCCGGTCCAGCGGCTGACGACGCCGGCGATGTCCTCGGCTGTCACTTCCTCGCGCAGCATCGCGCCAACGGTGGCGCCTTGCGCCGCCTCGAGTTGCTTTTCGAGCTGCGGGATGGTGCCGTAAGAAAGCTCACCCGCCTTGGCGAGGTCGCCCGAGCGTTGCGCCTGGTCGAGCGCGTTGCGCGCAGCATCGAGCTGTTCCTTGAGCTTTGCCTCGGCACCGATCTTGTCCTTCTCGGCCTGCCAGCGTCCGGTCAGCTCGCTCGATTGCTGTTCGAGGTTGGCGAGCTCGCCCTCGAGCGTTGCCAGCCGGTCCTTCGATGCCGCGTCCGACTCCTTCTTCAGCGCCTCGCGCTCGATCTTGAGCTGGATGATGCGGCGGTCGAGCGTCTCGATCTCTTCCGGCTTGGATTCGACTTCCATGCGGATGCGGCTCGCCGCTTCGTCCATCAGGTCGATCGCCTTGTCGGGCAGGAAGCGGTCGGTGATGTAGCGGTTGGAGAGCGTCGCCGCCGCGACGAGCGAGGCATCGGTGATCCGCACGCCATGATGCAGCTCGTATTTTTCCTTGAGCCCGCGCAGGATCGAGATCGTGTCCTCGACCGTCGGCTCGCCGACGAACACGGGCTGGAAACGCCGCTGCAGCGCGGGGTCCTTCTCGACATATTTGCGATACTCGTCGAGCGTCGTGGCACCAACGCAATGCAACTCGCCGCGCGCCAATGCAGGCTTCAACAGGTTCGATGCGTCCATCGCGCCCTCGGTCTTGCCGGCACCGATCAGCGTGTGCATCTCGTCGATGAACAGAACAATGTCGCCATCGGCGCTCTTGACCTCGTCGAGCACGCCCTTGAGCCGTTCCTCGAACTCGCCGCGATATTTGGCGCCGGCGATCAGCGACCCCAGGTCGAGCGCCATCAGCCGCCGGTCCTTGAGCGTGTCGGGCACGTCGCCATTGGCGATGCGCAGCGCGAGCCCTTCGGCGATCGCGGTCTTGCCGACGCCCGGCTCGCCGATCAGCGCGGGGTTGTTCTTGGTGCGGCGCGCCAGGATCTGGATCGTGCGGCGGATTTCCTCATCGCGCCCGATCACCGGGTCGAGCTTGCCGTCGCGCGCTGCCTGCGTCAGGTCGCGCGCGAATTTCTTGAGCGCGTCGTAGCGGTCCTCGGCGCCCGCGGTGTCGGCGGTGCGCCCGCCGCGCAGCTGGTTGATTGCTTCGTTAATTCCCTCGGCCGTCGCGCCCGACGCTTTGATCGCCTTGCCCGCCGCGGTGTTGAGGCTGAGCGCCAGCGCGACTAGCAGCCGCTCGACGGTGACATAGGAGTCGCCCGCTTTCTGCGCGATCTGCTCGGCCTGATCGAGCACGCGCACCGCGTCGTTGTTGAGCCCCGGCTGGGTCTGCGCGCCGGTCCCCGACACGGCCGGAATCCTGGCCAGCGCGAGGTCGGTTTCGCTCGTCGCCTTCTTCGCGTCACCGCCGGCCTTTTGGATCAACCCGGCGGCAAGACCCTGCTCGTCCTCGAGCAAGGCCTTCAACAGATGCTCAGGGGCGATCTGTTGGTGGTTCATGCGGATCGCGACGGTCAGCGCCGATTGCAGGAAGCCCTTGGCGCGGTCGGTGAATTTTTCGAGGTTCATGGATTGTCCCTGATCGATCTTGGCCCGAATTTAGTGTTGCAACTTTGCAACACAAGGCCGGACGACGCAAATCCTACACCGTCGTGGCAACGAGCGTCATCGGTCCGTCACGGACCTTTCTCCGTATTGCAATCGCAACGCCTCCATTGTGCAACGCAGCATGCCTAGGCGCGACCCAGAGGGAACGATCCACGTAGCCCCAAGGGGAATGTTTCATGATCCGCATCGTATCCGCCTGTCTGCTTGCCGGCACCGCGCTGTCCTGGCCGCTCGCCGCCCAGGCAGCTGACAAGCCCGCCGACGACGACAAGGCGGCGGCCGCAACCCCGACGGCCGACGACAATGCGCCTGCCGCCGCCGATACGACCGACATCATCGTGATCGGTCGCGGCGAGTCGCGCCAGGTGCAACGGATCGGCGCCGCGGACATCGACATCCTGCCCTCGGGTACCAGTCCGCTCAAGGCGATTTCCAAGCTGCCCGGCGTCAATTTCCAGTCGGCCGACCCGTTCGGCGCCTATGAATGGTCGGAACGCGTCTCGATCCGCGGCTTCAACCAGAACCAATTGGGCTTCACGCTCGACGGCATCCCGCTCGGCGACGGCAGCTATGGCAACGTCAACGGCCTCCACATCAGCCGCGCGATCAGTTCGGAGAATATCGGTGAGACCCGCGTGTCGCAGGGCGCTGGGTCGATCGGGACGCAGGCGACCAACAATCTTGGTGGCACGGTCGAATTCTTCTCGTCAGACCCGACCGAGACGTTCGGCGTCACCGCCAATGGCACTTATGGCAGCGACAATGCGGTGCGCGCCTTCTTCCGCCTCGACACCGGTGTGCTCGGCGACAACGGTCCTTCGGCCTATGTCTCCTACGCCTATCTCGACACCGACAAGTGGAAGGGCTGGGGCTCGCAGCGCCAGAGCCAGGTCAACGCCAAGTTCGTCGCGCCGGTGACGCCGGGCGTGCGGCTGGTCGGCACGTTTGATTTCTCGGCGCGGCGCGAGAATGACTATCAGGACATGTCGCTCGACATGATCAAGCGGCTCGGCTGGAACTGGGATAATATCAGCAACGACTTCCCGCTGGCGGTCAAGGTGGCCGACGTCGGCGCGAACACCGGCTATACTGGCGCGCCCAAGCTTAATCCCGCGGCGGGGACGAGTTGGCCCGCGCCCTTCGCCAATGCCGATGACGCCTATTTCGACGCGGCGGGCCTCAGGAACGACTATCTCGCCTCGCTTGGCGCGGAAAGCACCGGCAATTCCAGGATCAAGTGGAACCTGAAGGGTTACTACCATTCGAACCACGGCCAGGGCATCTGGTACACGCCGTACGTGCCGTCGCCGTCGGGCGTACCGATCTCGATCCGCACCACCGAATATGACATTCGCCGCAAGGGCGTGTTCGGCTCGGTCGGCAGCGATTTCGGCCAGCTCGGCGAGATCACCGTCGGCGGCTGGTACGAGCGCAACGATTTCCGCAATGCCCGGCGCTTCTACGGCCTCGACAGCCGTCTGGCGCCGACCCGCGACAGCCTCGATTTCCAGGAAGGCGCCTTCGCGACGCAATGGGATTTCCAATATCACACCGACACGGTGCAATATTATGTCGAGGACAAACTGACGTTCGGCCGCTTGACGATCAACCTCGGCTGGAAGGGTTATGACGTCCGCATGAGCGCGACGCCGATCGTCTCGGGCGGGCTTGCCCAGGGCAAGATCAAGACCACCGACTGGTTCCAGCCGCATGCCGGGTTGGTCTACAAGCTCGGCGGTCAGGCCGAAGTGTTCGGCGGCTTTACCGAGGTGACGCGCGCGTTCGTCGCCTCGGCGACCGGCGGCCCGTTCGCGACGACGCAGCTGGGCTTCAACAATCTCGGCAACCTCAAGCCCGAAACCTCGGACACTTACGAGCTTGGGGCGCGCGTGCGGTCGGGGCCGTTCACCGGGTCGATCGCGGGCTATTACATCGACTTCCAGAACCGCCTGATCGCGTTCGCCAACGGCGCCGGGATCATCGGCAATCCGGCGATCCTGCAGAACGTCGGGTCGGTCCGGTCGTACGGCATCGAGGCAACCGGTCAGGTCAAGCTGCCCTACGGTTTCGGGCTGTTCGCGTCCTATGCGTATAACGACTCGACCTATCGCGATAACGTGTTCGACGCGAAGGGCGTGCTGATCGCCAACACCGCCGACAAGACCGTGGTCGATGCGCCCAAGCACATCGCCTCGGGCGAGATCACCTATGACGGCCAGCTGTTCTTCGGTCGGATCGGCGCCAACTATATGTCGAAGCGCTATTTCACCTATGAGAACGACCAGTCGGTGCCCGGGCGCGTACTGTTCGACGCGACGATCGGCGTCCGCTTCGACGTCGCCGGGCACAAGCTCGAACTCCAGGGTAATGCGACCAATTTGTTCGACAAGAAGTATATCGCGACGATCGGATCGAACGGTTTCGGCAACAAGGGCGACGCCCAGACGCTGCTGGTGGGGGCACCGCAGCAATTTTTCGTCACGCTCAAGACCAAGTTCTGAGGATCTGGTTTCGGGTGAAAAGGGGAGGGGTTCGTCCTTGTGGCGGGCCCCTTTTTTGGCGCTCGCACTTCCCTCCCCGGAAGATGAGGGCCCTGTCTCCGTGCGTGAGCAGACGGACGATAGATGGCCACGACCTAGCCCTGCCCACCATCGACTTTCAGGGTCGGAGACGTCGAACTCAAACGGCCTTTCGCGCCCTGCCAAAAGGGCGTTCGGGTTCAACCCCAATGGAAATTCGCGCGGTTGCCGGCCGACCTTCCCGTGACCAGAAATGGAAAAAGTGCTAGTCGCAACCGTGTCCCGCGACCGAGTCGAATAGATTTCGACGGACACCTACCCAGCCCGCGATCGACCCAATCACGAGACAAAAGGCGCCGGTCCCGCCGGCCGGCAGCTTGGCGAGGGATGATATCGCTATGACTTACATCACGACCAAGGATGGAACCCAGATTTTCTATAAGGACTGGGGACCAGGAAATGCGCAGCCGATTGTCTTCCACCACGGCTGGCCGCTTTCCGCTGACGACTGGGACAACCAGATGATGTTCTTCATCGGCCAGGGTTTCCGAGTCATCGCGCATGACCGGCGGGGGCACGGTCGTTCGAGTCAGACCAGCGACGGCAACGACATGGATACCTACGCGGCCGACGTCGCCGAGCTGGTCGAGGCGCTCGATCTTCAAGGAGCGATCCACGTCGGCCATTCGACCGGTGGCGGTGAGGTCGCGCATTATGTTGCCCGCGCCCAACCGGGGCGAGTTGCGAAAGCCGTGCTCATCGACGCGGTGCCGCCCGTGATGGTCAGGAAGGATTCGAACCCCGGCGGCACACCGATAGAGGTATTCGACGGGTACCGAGCCGCGCTCGCGACCAATCGCGCGCAATTGTACCTCGATATACCGAGCGGACCGTTCTACGGCTTTAACCGGCCCGGCGCGAAGGTGTCGGAAGGCCTGATCCAGAATTGGTGGCGGCAGGGCATGATGGGGAGCGTCAAGGCCGGCTATGAATGCATAAAGGCGTTCTCGGAAACCGACTTTACCGAGGATTTGATGGCGATCGACGTGCCGGTCCTGGTCATTCACAGCGAGGACGACCAGATCGTGCCGTATGCGGATTCGGCGCCGCTGACGGTCAAGCTACTGAAGAACGGTACGCTCAAGACCTACAAAGACCTGCCCCATGGTTCGTGCCAAACGCATCCCGAGATCATCAATGCCGATCTCCTAGCTTTCATCCGCAGAGAGGAGCTGACGGCGGAGCCGCAATTAACGGCGACGACGATTTTGGCGTGAAAGCCTGGCGCTGACCCGGCCTCCCGGCCGGGCCGGCGCCGGATGGTTCGGTTTCGCCGGCCGCAATGGTCCACTTCCGTCAGGGGTTGGCCACGGAAAGGCCGGCCAGAACGCGGTCGTGCGTCTGTTCGACGCCCGACCAGCAGGAGGATGGGATGGACAAACCGCGCATATTCCTGGGCTCGTCAGGCAAGCAGGCGAAGCTGCTCAACGCACTGACCGGAGGTCTTTCCGAAATTGCTCACGTCGAACCCTGGACTACGTCCTTTAGTCCCGGGACGACCACCCTGGGGCGCCTTATCGAGCTTACGCACGAGGTCGACTTTGCCGCATTCGTGTTCGCTCAGGACGACTGGACAACCCCCGGCCCGCCGGTTTCTCCCGTATTGGAATCGGGCGTGGCGTCGCCGCGAGACAATGTCGTCTTCGAAGCTGGCTTGTTCGGGGGCGTCCTCGGCATGCGCCGGACCTTCATCCTCCATGCCAACGGCTCGAAGCTTCCAACCGATTTCCTCGGCCTAACGTGCGTGCGGTACAATCAAGCGATTGCTCCCGCCGAAATGAAGAGCGTCAACCAGACGCTCCGCCAGGCGATCGAGGACGAAGGCAGCCTTGCTCGCATCGCAGGCTGTTGGTGGCAGTTTTCCCTGACGGCGCGCTCCGAACGCGAGCCGTCCGCCGTGAGCTTCATGAGAATTACGCGCTGCCGTGACGGCACGCTCGAGGTGAATGGCCGCTCGTGGCAGGAGAATGGCACGCTGTCGGCCAGATATTGTAGTGAGGCGACAAAAGAGAAGCGGGACCCTTCGGGCGTACTTTACTATTGGAAGGGAGAGCGTCCATTGGATCCGAACGCACCGCAACTGCATGGAACGGGTGAGATCATGATAGAATCCGCCGATCGTGCGTCGGGGTACTTCACCACGCTTTCGGAGACGCGGCCGGAGGTGCATGCGAGGACCGCCGGTGTCTACATACGCGCCGAGCCGGAGGATTTGAGCGTTCTGGACGGACCCGATGACCAGCGACGCGCAGACTTGATCGCGGACCGACTGAGGCATTGGAACGGTATCAAGAATGTCTGAACCGGTCGGTCCGCTTCGACCAGTGGCGTGTTATGAATGAACCGCCGTTTTAGCGCATATGGCGCCTGAAAGCGGACGCCCACGAAAAAGCTCTGTCGATTTGGCGGGGCATTGGTTGGTTCGCAACTGACCGGCGTGTCACTTCCTTGGGACAGCTCGCGCGTGACAAAGCCGCGCGCATCGCGCACACCCCGCCGCTAAATACCGTGGGGAGCGCGGGGACTTGAGGATGTTGAAACGGATCGGCGTGGGTATCGCCGTGCTGCTGGTGCTTGCGGCAATCGGTCTGGCGACCTGGGAACCGCTGACCGCGGTCCGCGCCGAGGCACCCCCGGCGCATCATTACGACACGGTGGTCGCGCGGGATAAGTTCGGAGTGCCGCATATCTTCGGCGCCACCGATCCCGATGTCGCCTACGGCATTGCTTATGCCCATGCCGAGGATGATTTCGGCACGCTGCAGGACGTCGTCGCGATGGCGCGCGGGCGGCTTGGCGCGCTCGATGGCGCCGACGGGGCAAAGACCGATTACGTGCTCCATCTGCTCCACGCGCGAGAGACGGTCGATCGCGACTATCTCAAGCAACCCGCCGATGTCCGCGCGTTGCTCGATGGCTATGCCTCGGGCCTCAATGCCTATGCCGCGCGGCATCCCGGCGAGGTCAAATTGTCCCGGCTGTTCCCGGTCAACGGACAGGACATCGCGACCGGCTTCGTGATGCGCTCGCCCTTCTTCTTCGGGCTCGATGCAACGCTGGGGGCGCTGGCCGGCGACACGCCGCTGCCGAAGGAAAGCGCGGGGCCGCAGCCCGACGCGCCCGACGTCACGCCGGTCGGACCGGATGGGCGCGAGAACGGATCGAACGCCTTCGTCGTCGCGCCCCGGCGCTCGTCGGACGGATTTACACGGCTTGTATCCAATTCGCACCAACCGTGGCGCGGCGCGGTCGCCTGGTACGAGCTCGTCGTCCATTCGAAGACCGGCTGGAATTTTGCCGGGGCGATGCTTCCAGGCGCGCCTTATCCGCTGCTCGGGCATAACGAGACGCTCGGCTGGACCAACACGGTCAACCGCCCCGATTTGATCGATACCTACAAGCTCGTGCTCGACGGTGACGGCACGCATTACCGCTTTGACGGCCAGTGGCGTCCGCTCGAGAAGGAGACCGTCTGGCTGCCGGTCAAATTGTGGGGGCCGTTCGTGCTGCCGGTGGCCAAGACCGTCTATCGCGCGATCCAGGGACCGGTGGTCGAGACCAAGTCGGGCGCCTTTGCGATCCGCTACGCCGGCGCCGACCAGCTCAGGATGGTCGAGCAATATTACCGGCTTACTCGTGCGACGACATTTGACGACTGGCAGCGCGCGATGGCGATCCAGGGCGTACCGGCGACCAATTTCCTCTATGCCGACGCCGCCGGGAACATCGCCTATTTCTACAATGCCTCGTTCCTCAACCGGAAGCCGGGCTACGATTATTCGAAGGTGCTGCCGGGCGACACCTCGGCCGATTATGCACCGGGGACGGTCCCCTGGGCGATGGTGCCGCGCAACGTGAACCCGCGATCGGGCTTCCTGGTCAACGCCAATTCGACGCCGTTCCTGTCGGCCGGCGCAGGGTCGGAAATGAACCCGGCCGACTGGTCGCCGTTGCTCGGGATCGAGACCGACACGACCAACCGCGACAACCGCGCACTCGAGCTGATGAGCGCCAACCCCGCGATCAGCCAGGCCGACCTCGAGCGGATCAAGTTCGATACCGGGGTCAGCCATCGCGGCTGGACCGGTAAATGGTTCGCCGATTTGATCGCGGCCGATCCCAAAGGCGACAAGCAGGTCGCCGCCGCACAGGCGTTGCTTCGGCAATGGGACTGGATGCTCGACGGCAAGGGACCGGCCGACGCACTCGGCGCGCTGATGATGAAGGCCGGGCAGAAATGGCATTACCCGCGTGAGGCCGAGCCCGATCCGCGCGCGACACTGATCGAGGCGACCGCCTATCTGCGCCGCGTGTTCGGCCGGCTCGACCCGCCGCTCGGCACGATGCTCCGGCTGCGCCAGGGCAAGGTCGATCTGCCGCTCGACGGCGGGCCCGAGGTATTGCGCGCGGCGGCCAATTGGGACGAGGCGCCCGACGGCCGGCTCGCGGTCAAGCATGGCGACAGCTTCGTGATGTTCGTCCAATGGGACAAGGCTGGCCGCGTCTTGTCGCGGTCGATCCAGCCGTTCGGTACCGCGACGACACGGCCCAACTCTCCGCATTATACCGATGAATCGGCGATGTTCGTCGCGCACAAATTAAAACCGGTTTGGTTCTATCCGCGTGAACTCAAAGGAAATATCGAGCGCCTTTATCGTCCGTGACTTGCCAGCGCCTTGAAGCCGTCTTAGCCTCGCCTGGTCCGATTTCCTTCCCGATCGAACAGGGGCATTCATGAACATCAAGCTTTTCGCGCTTTCCGGCGTCGCGTTGCTCGCGATTGCTGTTCCCGATCTTGCCGTTTCGCAGTCGAAGCCGGCCACTGCCAAGCCTGCCAAGCGCAGCGCACTGCCACCGGCCGCGCCGGTCAGCGTGCTCGCCAAGTCGGTCGATATCCCCTTCACCCAATTCACGCTCGCCAATGGCCTGCGCGTCGTCGTGCATACCGACCGCAAGGCGCCGATCGTGGCGGTCAGCGTGTGGTACGATGTCGGATCGAAGATGGAGCCTGCGGGCAAGACCGGCTTTGCCCATCTGTTCGAGCATCTGATGTTCAACGGCAGCGAGAATGCGCCGGGCGACTTCTTTGTGCCCTTGAAGAATGTCGGCGCGACCGACTTCAACGGCACGACCTATTTCGATCGCACCAATTATTTCGAGACGGTGCCGACGCCCGCGCTCGATCGCGCGCTGTTCCTCGAAAGCGATCGCATGGGCTATCTGACGGGCGCGATCACGCAAGGTGTGCTCGACGAGCAGCGCGGCGTCGTCCAGAACGAGAAGCGCCAGGGCGACAACGAGCCTTATGGGCTGGTCGAATATCGCCAGCTCTCCGGCCTGTTCCCCAAGGGGCATCCCTACGAACATTCGACGATCGGTTCGATGGCCGATCTCGATGGCGCAAGCCTTGCCGACGTGAAGGGCTGGTTCAAGGAGCATTACGGCCCCAACAACGCGGTGCTGGTCATCGCTGGCGACATCGACGAAGCGACCGCCAGGCCGCTGGTCGAGAAGTATTTCGGCGGCATCCCGGCGGGCCCAAAAGCGAGCCAACCCAACGCGCCCGTTCCGACGCTGCCAACCGCCAGGATCGAGACGATGAAGGATCGCGTCGCGACCACCCGCGTCACGCGCTCATGGGCAGTGCCGGGGCTCAACGATCCCGACAGCGTCGGACTCGACGTGGCGGCTGGCGTGCTCGGTGGCGGCGCGAGCTCGCGGTTGTACGACACGCTGGTGCGCAAGGAGCGGCTGGCGGTGCGGGTCAACGCCAACAACCAGAGCTTCAGCCAGGTCGGGATTTTCGAGGTCACCGTCGACGTTCGCCCGGGGGTGGACGCCGCCACGGTCGAAAAACGGCTCGACGCGGTGGTCGCCGATTTCCTTGCGACCGGACCGGACGCCGATGAAGTCCAGCGCTATCAAGTGCGCACCATCGCCGGCCGCGTGAAGGGGCTGGAAGCGGTCGGCGGGTTCGGCGGCAAGGCGGTCGCTTTGGCCGAAGGCGCGCTCTATTCGAACGATCCCGCGCATTACAAAAAGGAAATGGCCGAGCTTGCCGCGGCAACACCCGCCAGGGTCAAGGCAGTCGCCGACAAATGGCTGAGCCGCCCGGTCTATGGGCTCAATGTGGTTCCCGGCCCGCGCGACGCTTATGCCGAAGCCGCGGTGCCGAAGCCGGTCGCGGTCAAGCCTGCTGACGAAACTGCCGTCAAGGGCACGCGCGGCGCGATGCCCGATGTCGGATCGATCGCCAATCTGACTTTCCCCAAGGTCGAGCGTGCGACGCTCGCGAACGGTGTGACATTGATCTACGCGCAGCGCACCGCGACGCCGGTAACGCGGATCATGGTCAATTTCGACGCCGGCGTCGCCGCCGACGTCCCGACCGCGCTGGGTACTCAGCAACTGACCCTGGCATCGATGGCGGCGGGTACCACGAGCCTGGGGTCGCTCGATTATGCCGAGGCGCAGGAACGGCTCGGCGCGGCGATCGGCGCGGGGGTCGATAGCGACAGCACCTCGTTCGCGATCGACGTCCCCAGCCCGAACCTGAAGCCGGGCGTCGCCTTGTTCGCCGACGTGCTGCGCAATCCGGCGTTCACTCCGACCGAGGTCGATCGGCTGAAGAGCCAGCAGCTTGCCGGGATCGCGTCCGAGCTGACCAACGCCAATGCGCTCGCCGGTCGCGCGATGATGCCGCTGATCTACGGGCCGGCCTCGCCTTATGCCAAGTCGTTCGGCGGCGGCGACGCGACGGCGGTGGCCAAGCTGACCCGCGACGACCTGATCGCCTTCCGTCAGGCTTGGCTGCGCCCCGACCGCGCGACCATGTTCGTGGTCAGCGACCGCCCGCTGGCAGAGGTCAAGGCGGCGCTCGATGCCGGCTTCGGCGATTGGAAGATGGACGGCATCGCGGGCACCAAAAGCGACGTGGTCAAGGCCGCATCGGTGGCGCCCAAGATCGTGCTGGTCGATCGCCCCGATTCGCCGCAATCGGTGATCTATGGCGCGATCCCGACGGGGTTGGTCGGCACCGATGAGCTGCTTGCCGTCAATACCGCCAATGACGGGCTCGGCGGCGGCTTCCTCGGGCGCATCAACATGGACCTGCGCGAGGACAAGCATTGGACCTATGGCGCCAGCGGGCGTTTCGCGCGCGCCAGGGGAGCCACGCCCTATATCGTCGCGGCCGGCGTTCAGGCCGATCGCACCGGTGACTCGATCGTCGCGGCGATGGGCGACGTCGCCTCCTATGTCGGCGACAAGCCGATGACCGAAGAGGAATTCGGCCGCGCGATCACCGGGGCGATTCGCTCGCTGCCGGGCAGCTTCGAGACGTCGCGCGCGGTGATGGGGGCGATGGTTTCCAACGTAACCTACAAACGGCCCGACGATTATTATGCGACCATCGCCGACAAATATCGCGGCCTGACTTTGCCCCAACTCCGTAGCGTCATCGGCCAGGCGATCGACCCGAAGAAGGTCGTCTGGGTAGTGGTCGGCGATGCCAAGACGGTTAGGCCGCAGCTTGACAAGGTCGGGCTGCCTGTCGAGGTCGTTCCGGCGGCGTCGCTGGGCGCGCGCTGACGAAATTCACGGGAGAGACAAGATGGCAGTCGATGGCGTGTACGAGACGGTCGTGAAGTCGCCGATGGGCGACCAGAAGGCGACGCTGACGGTGAAGGCGGACGGCGGCAGCTGGACGGGGACTCAGGTCGGCGCGATGGGCACGGCGGAAATCACCGACGGCGTGGTCGACGGCGACACGATCAAATGGTCGATGAACATCACCGTGCCGATGCCGATGACCTTGACCAACGAAGCGACGATCGACGGCGACACGATCACCGGAACGGTCACCGCTGGCGCCTTCGGCAGCTTCCCGCTGACCGGTACGCGCGTGAGCTGATCCGCCGTCCGGTTCGGAAATTGGAAGGCCCGTCTCCCGGTGTGGAGGCGGGCCTTTTTCGTTGCCGGGCCGTCGCGGATTGGTTGCCACGGGACGGTCGCGTTCGACCCGATAGCCGGCGCGTAGCGGGGTTCTGCTCTCGGCAATTCACGCTCCCCCAATGGGCGGCTTGACTGTGCTCCGAAACGGTTCCGATTGTTGTATCCAT
>Ga0307513_10005026_pt1 | contig 17518 bp, 15 predicted proteins | sample 15_EM_MG_FD_202174 | JGI IMG/M metagenome (GOLD analysis project Ga0307513, IMG submission 202174) | Populus trichocarpa ectomycorrhiza microbial communities from riparian zone in the Pacific Northwest, United States - 15_EM | ecosystem: Host-associated > Plants > Roots > Unclassified | place... | reverse complement strand
CGCCGCACTATATCTAAAGTTTACCCGCGCGTATGACTTTTGGGCGATGCGGGGCGGGCGGGGGGTTCGTTATACTCCGTGACCCTAAGTTAGGACATCCCTAATTTAGGCCAACTGAACATTCAGCCCAACTCAGGAGATACAGACTTCCCCCATGTCAAATCACCCTGCCCGCCCGTCGCACGCTTCACACGTTAAACTCGCCGCGCGCTCCGCACGCCGCCTGCGTCAATCAACCCTGACGTTATTTTTCGCGCTCGGCCTCTCGCTCTTGGCCGCGCCCGCCGCCCGCGCACAGGCGATGCTGTGGACGCACAAGCCCGCGCAGGAGATCAAGTGGTATCGACTGTCGGAGGCGGGCACGCTGCTCGTCGGCACGGGCGCGAGCCTCTACATGCTCAATCCCGAAAGCGGCCAGACGCTCTGGCAACGCGACGACCTGCGCGGCGTCGCAGAGTATCAGGCGCAGGAGATCGCGGGCACGCCGCTCCTGCTCGTCAGTCAAAATTCGGGGCGCGTGCAGGGCAACACGAAACTCTCCGCGCTCGACGCGCTCACGGGTCAGACCATCTGGGAGACGGAGAAACTCAAAGGGGCGACCGTGCAGGTTTCGCCCATCTACGACCGCGACATGGTGTTGCTGCTGACGACGAAGAATGCGTCCGCGTCGAAAGACAAACCGGACATCATCGCGCTCAAGCTCTCGACGGGCGAGACGGTCTGGGAGTCGGAGTTCACTTCAAACGTAGACCTCTACGGGATGGAGCGCGGCAGCCGATACTTTCCGAAGTTCGACCTCTCCGGCGCGCAGCCGCCCATCTTCGACGGCGACTCGGTTTATTTCACCTACGCCGGACTCCACCGCTACAACCTCTCGGACGGAAAGCTCGTCTGGAAAGTTGACTACGACGTAACCGAGGGCAAGATCAAACGGGGTAACGCGCAGGCCGTGATTGACGGCGACACGGTTTACACGTCGGCCAAAGGGCAGGTGCGCGCGGTTGATAAGAACACGGGCGCGGTCAGGTGGATGAGCAAGGATTTCGGCGGCGCGGTGGCCGAGATGCACCTGCGCGCGGGCGTGCTCTACGGGCGGCTCGGCGGCACGTTCTACGACTTCGGCAAGCGCGAGTATGTTGTCAAGAAGCCGCTCGGCGTCGTCGCGCTCGACCCGAAGGCGGGCACGGCCAACTGGTTTTACGACAAGGCCGACGACAGCATCACCAACCTCGCCTTTCTCCCCGACCAGAATCAGATTCTCATCGCCGACAGCAAAAACCTGATCGCGCTCGACACCGCCGCCACCGGCAAGGCGAAGGAAGCCTACAAGGTGAAACTCGAATTCAAGTTCAACCTCGGCGCGGCGGCAACCGTGGCGAAGGTCGCCAAGTTCGGCTTCGGCGGTCTGTCCGCGCTCGGCTCGAAGGGCGCGGACACGACCGACGAACCCGTCTCGATCAGCCGCCGCGAGAATGGCACGGTGGTCGTGCGCGGCAAGCAACACCTGCTCGCCTTCGACCCGCGCACGAAACAGATTTCGTGGTCAACGAAATACGCCGCGCCCGGCGTCCCCGGCTGGCAGAAGATCGCGATGACGGCGATCACCATCGCCAGCGCGGCGATGTCGAATTCGCAGGAGGCGGCCTACGCTTCGCAAGGCAACTGGCGCAGCGCGGGCGACTCGAACCGCAACTTCATCAACGCCATGTCGTCCTACGAGCAGTTCATGTCGAAACGCTACAGCGCGACGAAGGCGGGCGGCCTCTACGTCTACGTGCTGACGGACGTGAAGCAGGACAAGGAGAAGGGCGCGGGCGTCGTCGGCGTCAACATGGAGACGGGGCAGGGCGACCGCCAGATCATGTTCAAGGACAAAGAGCCTGACTACGAAGTTGACGAAGCCTCCGGGCGCGTCTTCAATTTGAAGAACAGCAAGGAACTGAACGCCTACGTCGTCAAGTAGCGCAAGCGCAGGGACAGTCTCTGACACGACCGCCTTCCGCTCGTTGACGTTCCGATAGCGAGAGGCAGTTGAACGTAAGTAGCAGAGTACTCACCAACGCAGGCACAGAGGGCACAGCGCATCGCATTTCAAATCTCAAATTTGAGATTTGAAATGCTCTGCGCTGTGCCCTCTCCGTGCTCTCTGTGCTCTCTGTGTTTGCGGTGGTGAGTGCCTTAACAGCGCAAGGCGATTCGTTAAATTGATTTCAACATGTGCGCGAGTTCGACGGCGCGGCGCGGGGCGACGCCGCCCCAGCCCTGCCGGTCGATCTCGATGCCGGGAAGCCGCTCCGCCGTCTCGATCAAAATGCGTTTGACCTGTTGCGGCTTGAGTCGCGGGTTGGCTTCGAGCATGCAGGCGATGATCGAAGAGACGATGGGAGCGGCGAACGATGTGCCGTCAACGTACTTGTAATGCTCGCTGATCACGTCGCCCTCGCGGAGTTTGATCGTGATGAGGTGGCGCAGGAGCGAAGTGCGCAGGTCGCGCGCGTTGTAGAGGTCGGCGTCCACTTCGGCGTGCGCTTCGATGATGCTGACGAGTTCTTCGTCGGATGCCTTGTCGAGCGTGGCGTAGAGTTCGGCCTCGGCGGCGGTAGGCGTGTGCGGGAGGATGGGCGCGGGAACCCAGATGCCCGGCGCGATGATCTCGGGCTTTTGCAGACCGTCGAGCGTCGGGCCGTAGGATGAACGATACATGCCGCGTCGTGCGCGGTCGAGCGAGTTCTGGTCGTCCAGCCCGCCCACAGTGATCGAGGCGGGCGCGCTCGCCGGGGGCAACACCGGATGCCCCGGCATGTGTCCCGCGTTCCCCGCTGCGCAAACGACGATCAAGCCCTCTTTGACGGCGCGCTCCACCGTCTGCGACAACTCGTTGTCCAGATAGGATTCCTCGTCGTCGCCGCCCGCCGAGATATTGACGACGCGAATCCGGTACTCCTCGCGGTGCGCGAGCACCCATTCGAGGCCGTCCTGAATGTTGCGTTCCGAGATGCGACCGGACGTGGCGAGTTTGACCAGAACGACGTTCGCTTCGGGCGCGATGCTGCGGTAGAAACCTTTCGAGAGCGAGCCGTTGCCCGCCGCCACCACCGAGGTCATCATGCCGTGCCAACTCGCCGGGTCGCTCGTCTCCAGCGAAGTTTTGTGATCGGGCACGATGCTGTGATAGGCGAGGATGCGGTTGTCGGGCATCGTCAGGTCGGGGTGCTTGTAGAAGCCGGAATCGAGGAAGGCGATGGTGATGCCGCGTCCGGTGAAGCGGTCGTCGGCGTCGAGCCTGAGCGGCGTCGGCAGGACGAGTCCGCCCTGCTCGAAGACGACGGCGTCCGTCGTCAGTTGGGTGCGCGCCCGCTCGAACATCTCCACGCAACGCTTGCACACCACATTCACGAACTGCCCCGCGGGAGCGTTCGCCGCCACCAGAGCGCGCAACCACTCGTCGAGCGCGTCGAGCGGCGTCAACTCGTCTTTCGACTCGCGCCCGCAGACCGGACAGGTCGGGAAACCCATCGGCCTGTCGTGCGGGGCAACCGTACCTTCATTAACCGGAATCGTATCTGACACCTTAAACAGAACCTCGCTCTCGTCAACTTAAGAACGACGAACGATAACACAAGCCGCGCGGGGAGACGGAACGTTGAAGCCTCAACTTTGAGTGGCGAAATTGTGGCGGTTGCGTGTCCCGCGCGCGTGCGGTTTCGAGGGTTGTGATTCTCGCGGCGGGCGTGTAAGTTAAGAGCAAAACCGAGAGGCTACAAACACGATGCCAGAACAAGATAAGCAGACGAGCGTTGCCGACATCTTCCGCCGCGCGCAGGCGATCCGGCGCGAGCATCCCGATATGCCGCTCAAGGATTTGAAGGCGCAACTCGTGCGCGAGTACAAGGGCAAAGAGTTTCCGCCCGTCTATAACCTGACGATTCCCGAACAGGACGCGCGCGCGCCCGAAGAAGACTGGTCGGCAGGTCTTTCGCTCGTCATGCGCGGCATCCAGCAACAGGACTGGAACGATGTCGCCAACGGCATCGCGCTCAGTCTCGACCAGACCGACCGCTACGAGCGCGAGCGCGGCCACAGCGGAGCCGCCGACGAATGGCACGACCGTAGCGTCGGCATCCGCGAGCCACTCGCCAAAGGCGTCGGCAAGTGGATGCCCGAAGAGTTGATGAATCTGGCGGAGGGTTCAACGAAAAAGACGTAAATCGTGAATCGTAAATCGTGACATAAACGAAGACAGGTTTTTCTCTATTCACAATTCACGATTTACGATCTCTGGAGCGTTATGGGTTTTCTGAGCGGCTTGATGAAAGATGAGGATTATCAGCGCGAAGACCCGCGCCCGGCGGGTGCGTTGGAGGACGGCGAGACGATCATCAGCCCCGACACGCGGCGCGAGAACCGCGTGCCGCCCGGCCAGACGCGCACGCGCAAGTGGCCTGTCCTCGACGCGCACGGCACGCCCGACATTGATCTCGCGAATTGGAAGTTTGAGATCGAAGGCTTGGTAGAGCGGCCTTTGAGTTGGTCGCTCGACGAATTCTTGTCGTTGCCCGCGTCGAAAGTTTACGCGGACTTTCATTGCGTGACGCGCTGGTCGCGCCTCGACAACGTGTGGGGCGGCGTGGCGACGCGCGAACTCGCGAAACTCGTCGGCATCAAACCGGAAGCGAAATACGTGCTCGCGCTCGCCTACGATTACGGGTGGACGACGAACGTGCCCATCGAATATTTCCTCGCCGAAGATTCGCTCGTCGCGTGGTCGCACGATGGGCGTCCCATTCCGCCCGAACACGGTGGTCCCGCGCGTCTCATCATTCCGCAACTCTACGCATGGAAGTCCGCGAAGTGGATCAAGGGCTTGCGCTTCCTCGCCGAAGACCACGCGGGCTACTGGGAAGAGGGCGGCTACCACATGCGCGGCGTTCCCTGGAACGGCGGCGACGGCGAACGCTTCCGCTACCAGAACGACGAGTAAGAAAGTGTGTAGGATGAACGCGGAACGATGAACCGGAGAGCGATTGACGCTTTTAATTCATTGATTCATTGAACCCTCGAATCAATCTTTTACGTTCATCGTTCCGCGTTCATCCTTCATCGTCTCATTTATGTTTCTCCAACAGCCCACGCCCGCACCAACGCCTGCGCCCCCGGCAACGCTCACGGAAGTGTTCGTGGAGTTGCAGGGCAGTTTGCTGCGCGCGTTGCCGGGCATGTTTCGGGGCGTGTTGGTGTTTCTGGTCTTCTGGGTGGCGGCGTCGGTGGGTCGGCGCGTCATTGCGCTGGCCGCGCCGCGCGTGCATGCCGACACGGGCGTCGTCCTGCTGCTGTCGAGAGTTTATTACTACGGCATCCTCATCTTCGGCATCATCACGGCGCTTCAGGCGGGCGGGCTGAACGTGACCGCGCTCATCACCGGACTCGGCCTGACGGGCTTCGCGCTCGGCTTCGCCCTCAAAGACGTACTCTCGAATCTGCTCTCAGGGATCATGCTGCTCCTGTATCGCCCGTTTAACATCGGCGACCAGATCAGGATGGGCGAGTATGAGGGCATCATCGAAACCATCCGCATGCGCGACACGCTCGTGCGCGCAAGCGACGGGAGGCTCATCGTCATCCCGAACACGAAACTCATCACCGAGGTCGTCGTCAACAACACACACGCCCGGCGGCAGGGGCTGGAGCCGGACGGGAGCGATGTCGCCGCAGTTCGCCACGCCTCCGCTGCTGTGGCGACGGTGACGCCCGACGAGAGCGAAGAACACTGGCCGCCGCCGCAACTGTAAATTGGCCGCCGCCGCAACAGTAATTTTACATTCTTAACGCAACCGCAGGCCCCCATAAACGTATCTAAATATCAGACCTTCGAGGGCGTTGACCTACTGTTAGATCAACTGGAAAATTACAAACTTTTTTATCAACAGAGGGGAAGCATATGAAAACCAAAATCCTTACCACACAGCCGACCGCACACGGCCTCAAGCGGCTGGCCTGCGCGCTGGTCGTTTCGCTGGTCTTCGTCGGGTGCAATTCGCTCGGGTCGAAGGCGACGGAGATTAACAACCCGCAGGTTAATTTCGCCCCCACGACGGCGACGGGCGCGTCCGTCGCTCAACAGAATTCTTACGCCGACGTGGTGGCGCGCGTCGCTCCGGCGGTCGTCACGGTGCGCTCCGAGCGACGCGGGCGGGCGGCGCAGCAGCACCCGTTCATGGACGACCCCATGTTTCGAGAGTTTTTCGGGCAGCGCATGCCGAACGCGCCCCAGACGCCCCGCCGCGAAGAGGGCTTGGGTTCGGGCGTGATCGTCACGGCGGACGGCTACCTGCTGACAAATCATCACGTGGTTGACGGCGCGGACGAGATCAGGGTCGAACTCTCAGACCGCCGCGTGCTGACCGCGAAAATCGTCGGGTCTGACCCGCCCTCCGATCTGGCGGTCTTGAAAATCGAGGCGTCGAACCTGCCGGTCTTGCCGCTCGGCGACTCCGACAAGGTGCGCGTCGGCGACATGGCGCTCGCCGTCGGCAACCCGCTCGGCATCGGTCAGACCGTGACCGCCGGGATCATCTCCGCCAAAGAGCGCACCACTTCAGGCGTCGGCGACGGCAGCTTCGCCAACTTCATCCAGACCGACGCGCCCATCAATCGCGGCAATTCCGGCGGCGCGCTCGTCAACACGAACGGCGAACTGATCGGCATCAATTCGCAAATCCTGTCGCCCACCGGCGGCAGCATCGGCATCGGCTTCGCCATCCCGTCAAACATGGCGAAGGGCGTGATGGAGCAGTTGATCAAGGGCGGCAAGGTGCGGCGCGGCCAACTCGGCGTGCAGATTCAGGAAGTCACGTCGGACATCGCGGCCAGCCTCGACTTGAAGGAAGTGCGCGGCGTCATCATCGGCGCGGTCACTGCGGGCAGCGCGGGCGAACGCGCCGGTCTGAAACAGGGCGACGTGATCACCGCCGTCAACGGCGCAGCCGTTAACGACGTGAACTCCCTGCGCAACCGCATCGCCAGCACCGCGCCGGGCACGGACGTGACGCTCACGGTCGTCCGCGACGGGCGCGAGCAGCAGGTGAGAGCGACGCTCGGCGAGTTTGCGCAGACGGCGCGACGCGAGGGTGAGCAAGACGGCTCTCAGCAAGGCGACGGCGCGGCGGCGGGCGAGACGACCGGGAAACTCGGCGTCCGCTTGCAGCCGCTCACGCCCGAACTCGCGCGTGAGTTGGAGTTGCCCGCGGGCACGCAGGGCGTAGCCGTGGCCGACGTTGACCCGAACGGCCCCGCCGCCGACGCGGGCATCCAGCGCGGCGACGTGATCGTGCAGGCCAACCGCCAGCCCGTCCGTTCGAGTGTAGATTTGACCGCCGCCGTCGGGCGCACGGGCACGCGTCCCGCGCTCCTGCTCGTCAACCGGCGTGGCAACACGATCTTTCTCACCGTGCGACCGCGCGCGTAAAGTCAGGTCACAGGTCAACAGGGCGAAAGTGGAGCGGGACGAAGCGACGCGTCCCGCTCCACTTTTTGCCTTTTGTCACTACTCTCTGTGCTCTCTCTCGTGTCCTCCGTGTCTGCGGTGGTGAAGGTTTTACTTTTGCCTTCCTCCGGGTGCTATACTTCTCACACTCCCGTAGACAGAGCATAAATTTTTTAGAGCGCATTACTCGTCTCCCGCGAAGACGACTTTTCACCCGAAGATGTCCCTGAACGAATCGCAAGCTACGACGGCTGCCGCGCCGCGCGGTAAGGCCGACGCCGTGCCCAGAGATGCCGCCGCCGTCATCCTCGTGCGCGAAACGGAGGGCGCGCCCGTGCCGCAAGTCTTCTGGGCGCGGCGCGGCGAACGCATGGCCTTCCTCGGCGGCTTCTACGCCTTTCCCGGCGGGCAGCGCGATGCGGAAGACGCGTTGACGCCGGTCGAAAACGCTGCCGACGCCGAAACTGCGGCGATGATCGCGTGTGCCGCGCGCGAGTTGTTTGAAGAACTCGGCGTGCTCGTCGCGCGCGGCGCGGACGCGTTGACGAAAGGTCAACTCGCCTCCGTCCTTGACGATCTCACCTCGCAGCGCATGACCTTCCCGCAACTCCTCGCGCACTACGGCCTCCGCCTCGACGCGCGCGATTTCACTTTCGCCGGTCGTTGGGTGACGCCGCCTTTCAGCGCACGCCGCTTCGACACGTGGTTCTTTCTCGCGCACTGCCCGCGCAAGCAGGAGCCGCGCGTGCTGACAGCGGAGTTCGAGAGCGGAGAGTGGACACCCGCAACCGAAGCGGTCAGGCGTTGGGAACGCTCCGACGCGCTCGTCGCGCCGCCCGTGCTGCACGCGCTGCGAGTGTTGAGCGACGGTTTGACGGCAGAGACGGTCGGGCGTTTTTTGAGTGTCCCGCAAGCGCGCCGCGAGCCTGTGCGCCGCATCGAGTTCATGCCCGGCTTCATCTGCTTCCCCCTGCGCACGCCGACGAAGCCGCCCGCCACGCACACCAACGCTTACATCGTCGGTCACGGCCAACCCGTTATACTCGACCCCGGCTCGCCCTACGAAGACGAGCAGGCCGCCCTCGCCGCCTGCGTGGACGAACTCGTCGCGGAAGGCCGCACCCCGCGCGAGATCATCCTGACGCACCATCATCCCGATCACGTCGCGGGCACGGGCGCGCTCGTCCGGCATCTCGGCGGGCGCATCGGCGTCGCCGCGCACCGGCAGACGGCGGAGAGCTTGCGCGGTCAGGTTCAAGTGGATCGCTTCATCGAAGACGGAGACGTGATCGAACTCGCGGGCGAGCCTTCTCTCTCGCTACGCGCGATGCACACGCCGGGACACACGCGCGGCCATCTCAGCTTTTACGAGGCGCGTAGCGGTGCGCTCATCACGGGCGACAACATCGTCGGCCTCGGTTCGGTTCTGATCGATCCGCCCGAAGGCAACGTGCGCGATTATCTCGCGTCGCTCGAACGCTATCGCGCGCTCCTGCCGCACGTCAGAGTCCTCTTCGGCGGCCACGGCCCTGCGGTCGCCGCGCCGCGCGCGAAGATCGAGGAGTACATCGCGCACCGGCTCGAACGCGAGCGAAACATCCTGAACGCCGTGCGCGCGGGCGCGCGAACGCCGACGGAGATCGTCGCGCGCGTCTACACGGATGTGAACCCGAAAGCGCACGCGTTGGCCGAACGCGCGGTGCTGGCGCATCTGGAAAAACTCGAAACGGACGCTCTCGTCTCGCGCACGACGGACGGGAATTTTGTCGCGCGCGATGCGAACCTCGCGGCGACTTGAACGGTTCGTCAAACCCGAAGCCCGTTCGTCGGCGACTGAGGTAGGAGAGGTCGGATGAATTTTTGGCAGGGACAGAAAGTGCGCCTGCGCGGCATCGAGCCGTCGGACGCGGAGACGTTTTTCCGCTGGAATCTCGACAGCGAGATGTCGCGGCGTCTGGAGTTCGTCTGGCCGCCCGTGTCCGAGGAGCGCGTGAGGGATTTCGTCCGGCAGCAATCGCTCAAGACGCTTGAGCAAGACAGCTTCACTTGGGTTATCGAAGCCGCGAAGGGGCAGGCGGTCGGGACGATTGCGACGCACCACTGCGAACCGCAGCACGGCACTTTCATGTACGGCGTCCACATCGCGCGCGAGCACGCCCGCAAAGGTTACGCAGCCGAGGCCATCCGTGTCGTGCTCAAGTATTATTTCGAGGAGCGCAGGTATCAGAAGGCCACCGTCTCGGTGCATAGTTACAACACGGCCTCCATCGCGCTGCACGAAAAGCTCGGCTTCCGGCGCGAGGGCGTGCTGCGCCGCATGATCTACACGAACGGCGAATACTTCGACCAACTATGGTACGGGCTGACGAAAGAAGAGTGGGCGGAGTCGCCTTTGAAATTGTGAGAACGTGATGCCGCCGTCGTGCGTCGTCCGTCGGCAACAGCTAAAATTCCAGCAATCATCCGAACGACAGGGGAAGTAATTTTAAAGTAATGACACAGGCAAAAACTTTAGGCGAGTTGAAGCGGCAGAATTATCAGGTGCGCACGGTCAAAGACGAACTGCGCGCGAACCTCATCACGAAACTGCGCGCGGGCGAGAGGCTTTTTCCCGGCATCGTCGGCTACGACGAAACAGTCGTGCCGCAGATCACAAACGCCATCCTCGCGCGCCACAACCTGATCCTGTTGGGTCTGCGCGGGCAGGCCAAGAGCCGCATCATCCGCCAGTTGACGAATCTGCTCGACGAACAGATTCCCGTCATCGTCGGTTCGGAAGTCAACGACGATCCGTTTCGCCCCATCAGCGCATACGGTCGTCAGGCTATAGAAGAGTCGGGCGACGAGACGCCGATTGCGTGGGTGGGCCGGGACGCGCGCTTCGTCGAAAAACTCGCCACGCCCGACGTGACCATCGCCGACATCATCGGCGACGTTGACCCGATCAAGGCCGCGAAGGGCGGCCACCTGTTGAGCGACGAACTCACCATTCACTACGGTCTGCTGCCCCGCGCCAACCGGGGCATCTTCGCCATCAACGAACTTCCCGATCTGGCGGGCAAGATTCAGGTCGGCCTCTTCAACATCATGCAGGAGGGCGACGTGCAGATCAAAGGCTACCCGGTGCGTCTCGCCTTAGACGTGATGCTCGTCTTCTCCGCCAACCCCGAAGACTACACCGCGCGCGGCAAGATCATCACGCCGCTCAAAGATCGCATCGGCGCGGAAGTTTCGACGCACTACCCGGCAGACCTCCAACTCGGCGTCGAGATCACCAGACAGGAGGCTTGGACGAAACGCGAAGGCTTTAGTGGAACCGTGCGCGTGCCCGACTTCATCCGCGAACTCGTCGAGCAGATCGCCTTCGAGGCGCGCGACGACCAGCGCATAGACAAACGCTCCGGCGTCTCGCAGCGTCTCCCGATCACGGTCATGGAATCCGTCGTCTCAAACGCCGAACGCCGCGCGCTCCTGACCGGCGAAGACGAGATCGTCCCGCGCATCTCCGACATCTACGCCGCCATCCCCTCGATGACCGGCAAGATGGAACTCGAATACGAAGGCGAGCAGATCGGCGCAGGCCGCATCGCCAAAGACCTGATCAAACGCGCCGCCGGGGAAATCCACGAAGGCTACTTCGTCGGCATAGACTTCACTGCTGCCGTCCGCTGGTTCGACGAAGGCAACAACCTGCGCCTCGCCGACACGGCCTCCGCCTCCGAGTGCGTCACGCTCCTCGAAGCCGTGCCGGAACTCATCGACACGGTCACGATCCCTTTCGACTTCAAACGCACCGATGAAGCCCAACTCATCGCCGCCTGCGAGTTTGCCCTCGAAGGTCTATACGCCCAGAACAAGATCAGCCGCAACGAGGAAGGCGGCTACACCGCCGCCACCAAAGCCAAGAAGGATCGGCGCGGCATGATCTATGATGACCTGACCGAGACGGGACGCTTCAGCTAAGGAGTCGTAAAAGGAGTCATCATGGATAGGACGTTCAACGCCGTCTACCTGAAGGTGCCCGAAGGCTACGTCGGCTTCATCGAAGAGTTGCCCGGCGTCAGCACGCAGGGCGCAACACTTGAAGAGGCGCGGAGCAATTTGAATGATGCGGTCGAGACAGTGCTTGAAGCTAATCATGCGTTGACGTTGATCGGCACTGACGGCGACGAAGTGATCCGCGAGCCGATCTCCGTCTCGACGCGCGAATAGTCGAAACATACTCTCGCCAACCACTACTTAAGGTTGGCGATTCAACTAAGGAATGTCAGACATGGATATAACTTTAACGGCTGTCTATCAAGAAGTACCCGAAGGTTACATCGCATTTGTTGAAGAACTGCCGGGAGCTAACTCGCAAGGCGCGACTTTGGAAGAGGCACGCGCAAATCTAAAGGAAGCAGTTGCCCTTGTAGTCGAAGCTAATCGTCTTTTAGCCAAAGAAATGGCCAAAGGAGAGAATTTTATCCGTGACAAAGATTTTTAATGCCGACAAAGTTTCTTTCGTGCCATGCTCCGATTATGAAACGTAATAACTTGACTCGGCATTTAGAACGACACGGCTGCGTGGTACTTCGTGAAGGCGGCAATCACACAGTTTATATCAATCGCGTTGCGCAAAGATCGTCAACAGTTCCAAGACACCGAGAGGTAAACGAGTTTCTAGCGCGGAAAATTTGTCGCGACTTACAAGTCCCCGAGCCGGGGCAGAAGAAGTAGTAAATGAAGTTCATACGCTATTCAAAATTCAAAGGCTTCGACGTGTCGGGCGTCAACCTCGGCGACCTGATGGAGGCGTTGCAGGATAGCCTGTTGCAGTCGGGCTTCGACGATGACTATTACTGGACGCGGCAGCGGCGACCGCAGGACACGTCGCTCGACGCCTTGAGAGAGGCGTTGTTGCGCGCGTTGCTTGAGACGGGCGAAGTTGACGAGCGGCAGGTCGCGGAGATGCTGGCGGAGAACGAGGGGCGGTTCAAGGGGTCGCAACTCGAAGAGTTGTTGAATCAGTTGATCGAGCGTCTGGTGGAAGAGGGCTTGTTGAATCTGCGTGAAGAACCGCCGCAGGAGCAGCAGAGGCGGAGGCGCGGGCAGACGGGGCCGGGGCGCGTAGACGAACCACAGCCGCCGCGCAACGTGAAGTTTGAGGTGACGGAGAAGGGGCTGGATTTTCTCGGTTACAAGACGTTGAGGAATTTGCTCGGAAGCATGGGCAAGAGTTCCGTCGGGCGACACGACACGCCGCATCTTTCGACGGGTATCGAGGCGGCTCAGGCGTCGAAGCTGTACGAGTTCGGCGACACGATCAATCTGGACGTGAACGCGACGCTGATGTCGGCCATCCGGCGCGAGGGTTTGGGCGTGCCGCTCAATCTCGAATACCGCGATCTGTACGTCCACCAGTGCGACTATCAATCTTCGTGCGCGACCGTCGTGATGCTCGATTGCTCGCACTCGATGATTCTCTACGGCGAGGATCGGTTCACGCCCGCGAAGAAGGTCGCGCTCGCGCTCGCGCATTTGATTCGCACGCAGTACGCGGGCGACTCGCTCAAGGTCGTGCTCTTTCACGACGACGCGGAAGAGTTGCCGCTCGCAAAACTGGCGACGACGCAGGTCGGTCCCTATCACACGAACACCGCCGAGGGCTTGAAACTCGCGCGCCGTCTCTTGCAGGCGCAGCGCAAAGAGATGAAGCAGATCGTGATGGTGACGGACGGCAAGCCCACCGCCTGTTTTCTCGACGGCGCGGGCATGGCGGCGTCAAGAGGCGTCGGCGGCAGTAGTAAGACGCGGCGCGCGGGGGCGGGTGTGCCGGAAACGCGACGCCTCTACAAAAATTCGATGGGACTCGATCCGGTCGTGATGGATGCGACTTTCAGGGAAGTGCAGGCGTGTCGCAAGGCTGGAATCATGATCAACACCTTCATGCTCGCTTCGGACTACTACCTCGTCGAGTTCGTCAAACAGATGTCGCAGATGACGAACGGCAAAGCCTACTTCGCCACCCCCGGCAACCTCTCGCAGTTCGTCCTGATCGACTTCCTGAAACGCAAGAAAAGCAGGGTGAGGTGAACGAGAAACGATGAAGGATGAACGAGAAACGATGAATGGAGAGCAACTGTTTTCCATTCATCGTTCCGCGTTCATCCTTCATCGTTTGTGATCCCGTCTATCTTGGCGGCGAGGATGAAGTCGCTTTCGGTGAGGCCGTCGATGGCGTGGGTGTAGATGGTGATTTCGACGCGACCCCAGCCGAAGCAGATGTCGGGATGATGTCCCTCGGCTTCGGCCACTTCGCCGATGCGGTTGACGAGCGCGAGCGACCGCCGGAAATTGGGGAAGGCGTAACTCTTTTTCAGGTGATGACCTTCGACCACTTCCCATCCCTGCAACTCGCCGAGGTATTGCCCGATCTCGTCTGCTCCGAGAGGCGGCACGCCGCCGTGACACGGCACGCACTTGCGGTTCGCCAGATCACAGGTGTTTGAATCTTCGCTCATGTCTTTGAATATTTTCTCCGTCCTCAGTGTTTACCGTGCCCGTGCCCGTGTTGCCCGCCCGCCTTTTGCCCGGCGACGTAGCCGCGCAGTTCGTCATACTTTTTAACCTGCTGCGGCGAGAGGATGCGGCGCATTTCGAGATGAGCGGCGAGGTGCGCGGCGCGCAAGTCTCCTTGCAGTTGCGCGATCTCGGATGTCTCTGTGTGCAACCGTCGCTCGTCAATGTCGCCTTTGGCAAACATTGCGTCGAGCGTTCGCTCGCACTCTACGATCCGGCGACCGAGTCGCACGGCTTCGCCCCGCATACGTTCAAACGCCGCTTGCGTTTGCGTTCGCTGTTCCGGCGTGAGTTGGAGTTCGGCTGCCAACTCAAGGACGTGGCGCGGTCCGGGGTAGTGGTTCAACTCCGCAGCCTTCGCCAGCCCCATGCCCTGACCGTTCAACAATCCCTCGACTTCTTCCGCCGAGAGCGACTTGATCTCGCGCCGCTCCTCCCCGGCATAACCGCCGTGCTTCGCACCTTGCGCGGAAGCGACCGACACCGACGCGAGCGACAACACCAACACGCAAATTGTTTGACGCATAAACTATTTCCTCCCTTGCGCGGCATTGTAAGCCCTGTATTCGACTACAAGGTCAAGCCCTTTCCGGAGGTCGTCTCCTTCGGCGCGTTCAATTCATCGTGCGGATGGGCTTACTCCTGCGTCCGGCTTGAGATGCGTCGGTCGGCGCGGGCGGGGCGTCTGCTCCGGCTCTGCCCGCACGGACGAGACTGACCGCGCGCCGGTCGCCGCGCTTCGAGATGTAGGCGACGAAGAGACGCCCGTCTCCGGCGGTGGTCGCGGAAGGAAGTTCGCCACCTGCCGAGAGGGCGTTCACGCTCGACACGCCCGCGCCGCTGCCGCGTTCGATCCGCGCGCTCGCCGGATGTGCCTTGCCGTCTTCTCTCGACTCCCAGACGACGTATGCGCCGTCGTCTCCGACGAGCAACGTCGGAGTGCCCTGCGCCTTCCCCTGCGCCACGACGCGACGCGCGGCGAAAGTCTGCCCGCCGTCGCGCGACTCCGACCAGTAGATGCCCGGCGCGCCCGCCTCGCCCGCCGTGTACCACACGACATTGAGCGCACCGTCGCCGCCGAGCGCGAGCGACGCGCCCGACACGGGGCAACCGCTCAACATCCAGCGGTCGTCGCTGACGATGACGGGCGCATTAAACTTTTGCCCGCCGTCTGCGGAAGCGGCGACGGCGATGTGGCGGAAGTCGCCCGCGAGCACCTGTCGCCAACTGACGTAGACGCGACCGTCCTTACTCGCCGCGAGCGAGGTCTTGCAACACGGGCAGGCGTCGCGCGCGACGAGACTGTTCGGCGAGAAAGTGCGCCCGCCGTCCGCCGAGTAGGCGGTGAAGACCTGCCGGTTGGCCTCCATGTGATGGCCGGTAGTTTTCCCTGTCGCGCCCGCGTGCGCGTGCGGCGCGACGAGGCCGCGCTCGTCGAGCCATGCGATGTGGATGCGCCCGTCTTCGGTGACCGTGAGCGAGTGCATGCCGTGCGCGGCGTGCTTCGGGTCGTCTCTGACTTTGACGGGCGGCGCGAAGGTGCGCCCGCCGTCGCGCGAGGTGGAGACGTGCAGCGTGGCGGAGTCGCCCGACGAAGCGGCGGCGGCTGACCTGGCGACCGCCATCCACCCGACGTGGATCGTGCGACCGTCGGGCGCGACGGCGACGGTCGGCGCATCGCCGCGCCACGCGGTCGCCTGTCCGGCCTTCGGATTAACGCGCGTGGGCGTCGCGCCGAGACGCCGGATGTCCGCACCGAAGTGGGCGAGCCACACGTTCGCCGCGCCATCCGCTCCATGCTCGACCCAGACGACGAAGACGCTCCCGTCTTTCGCCGCCGCGATGGACGGTTCGGCTGCGTCCGTTCCGGCGGCGGAGACGGGCACGGCTGGCGGCATCGCGCCCGCGCGCTCCTGCGCCGCCGTGCCGACTGCGGCGAGCGTCACGATGAACAACAAACTCGTGTTGAAAAATAATCGCTTCATAAATACCTCTCGTGTTTCTTCCGGCGACGACTATAACAGTTGCAAATGGACATGGCTCGTGCGTGATCATTGTAGGGGCAGGGCTTGTCCCTGCCCGTGTGGTTGCGTAAGGGAGCGGGCAGGGACAAGCCCTGCCCCTACAATGATTTCTTCGTCCGCTCTCAATCGCAAACCGCTAAAGTCGCTTCGGGCAGCTGATCAAAAGTTGAGCCGCAGGCCGAACTGTAACTGGCGCGGGTCGGCGGCGGCGTTGGGCGTGCCGAACCCGGCGCGCGGCGTCTGCTCCGTGCCGAAGATGTTGTTCGGCAGTTGGAGGTTGGCGCGGTTGAAGACGTTGAAGCCCTCGGCCAGAGCTTCGAGACGCACGCGCTCGGTGAGCTTGAACCGGCGGCTCAGGCGCAAATCGAGCGACGCGAAATCGAAGCCGCGCCCCGTGTTTCTGCCGACGCCGAAGGGGCGGTCGTTGGCGTTCGTGTCGTTGTTGCGATCCGTGCCCGTCTGGATGTTGAAGGGCAGGGGCGACGCGTAAGTGAAAATATAACTCAACTGGAAACCCTCTGCCGCGCGCCGCAGACGGGATGCGCCGCTCGACGCGGGCGGCGCTTCGAGCGAGCCGCTGAGAGTCAGGCGATGACGCTGGTCGTTGTCGGAGAGGGCGCGCTCGTCGCGCAGGTTGGAGTTGTCCTGCGGCGTCGAGAAGAAGAAGTTGCCCGCCGTGTCAATCGCTTTGGAGAGCGTGTAGGAGAAGCGGAGCGAGAGGCCGCGCGCCGCGCGCCGGTTGAGCGAGACGGTCAACGCATCATAGGCCGACTCGCCGGAACTCTCGAAGCGCGAGACGTTGGCGAAGCGCGGGTCGGGGCGACCGAGATTGGCGACGCCGCGCGCCGCCGCTTCGGCTGCCGTGAGCGTCGGCACGTTGACGTTGCGCGAGAGGATGAGATGCCGCCCGCGCAGGTGCAGGTAGCCGACCGAGAGCGAAGCGTTGCGCGACAACTCGCGTTCGAGTTGGAGGCTGGCCTGCCCGCTGTAGCTGTTCTCGATCTCCGGATCAATCGTGGTGATGGCGGTCAGGAGTCCCTGTGGAAACGCGTCGAGCGTGGAGGGAAACGCGGGCGCGCCCGGCTGTCCGAACGAGAGGACGGCGACGCGGTACTTCACCCCGTCGCGTTGCAGCGCGTTCGAGGTGGCGCGCAAAGGCAAGCGGTCGAAGTAGAGGCCGACGCTCGCGCGCACGACCGTGCGGCGGTCGCCGGGAGCATAGGCCAGCCCGAGGCGCGGCGCGAAATTGTTCGCGTCCGTTTCGATGGGCGCGGGAAGAAACTGCGCGTCGTAGCGGAGTCCGGCATTGACGGTCAGACCTTCGCTCACGCGCCACTCGTCCTGCACGAAGAGGCCGAGGTTCGGGTTCGACTGAAACTGCGAGGGCGCGCCGAAGGCTTGCTGGTAGTTGATGTATCGCCCGGCCTGAAAATTCGCGAGCGAAGAGAAA
>Ga0307513_10005025_pt1 | contig 17519 bp, 16 predicted proteins | sample 15_EM_MG_FD_202174 | JGI IMG/M metagenome (GOLD analysis project Ga0307513, IMG submission 202174) | Populus trichocarpa ectomycorrhiza microbial communities from riparian zone in the Pacific Northwest, United States - 15_EM | ecosystem: Host-associated > Plants > Roots > Unclassified | place... | reverse complement strand
CCCCTGCGCCCCCCCCACCCCCCCCCCCGGGCGCCGGCCCCCCCCCCCCCCGGCCCCCCCCCCCAGAGTGAGAGGACGAGAGAATGGTTGAAATTCTAATATTCCGCAAATCTTTGCAGGTTTCGGGAAAAGGAAAAAAAAAGTGGATTTCTTGGGGGTGCGATCTTCGGTTCCGGCTGCGCTGCGAGACGATGCCGGTAAATACTTTGAGGGTTCACGGTTTACGCCGGCAATTGTATTCCACAGTCTTACTCCGGTCTTAGAAAGTAATTGTTAAGCAGAAAGGAGTCCTTTATCTCGACGGTTGCTTGCACAGAAAAGGGCGTAGCAGGATTAAGGATACCGGTGGAATATAGAGGGGCAAAAGGAAGTTGAACGAGAGTACCGTAGGAAGAGGTGGAGGGGGAGAGGAAGATAAAAACCGTGCCTTAACTTAGGCCAGATGCATGTCGTCCTCGCATCATTTATCACACCACCCCTCCAGTTCTGGGAAAATTGAACCCATTTTCCCCGTATGATAGGGGAAAGGACTGGTTGTTCGTTTGCTCGATAGGCTCGGAAGGGCACTTCAAATAGAGAATAGGAGAGGCGTGGGGTTTTCAATTGGTGGGATTTTTTATCTGTCTTACTTTATATTCTGATCTGCTGTATCACCATGGAGAAAAATAAAGGAACCAAACCATTCGGATCTCTCCGTGGGGGATGCTGAAAAACCAAACAAAAAGTCGTGTAATAATCCACTGAAAAATGTAAAACAGAATTCAAAATTGCTCGAGAACTCAATGACGAAATACCCTTGGACGGTGGTATGTCGGGGGCGAGATGTTAACTTTTGAAGGTTTGCACACATCAGCTGTATTGAAAAGGTGATTTTGAGCTGCCCGCCCCATGTTATTATTATTATTATTATTATTATTATTATTATTATTTTTAAACCCTGACTCCCGACGGTTGAAGCATTCATCAGGTGGCGCTACTACTACTCGAGTACTGTACTGTAATGCCGAAGTCTTACAGACATCGATTGTTTCTCGGCGATATCTCTGCCGGGAGTGGATGAGGAGGAAAAACAACCTTAGACTCAACTCTGAGGCTTTTCTCCTCGAGTCACGGCACCGGACGGGGACCACACCCTATCTGAGTAATCTTTTAGCATATATTCTCCACTGCCATATGTTTATCTCCGGCCCAAAATGATATCTGTCGAAAGGTATTTATATTCTGATGGCTGGGCAAATCTCCCGGGAAAGCTCAAGGGCCACCCACAGGCCACGAGGACAGATCTTTTCGACGCTAGCACGGTATATATCTGATCAATTATCTTCGAGTAGCGAGTTGCGTATGCTCAAAAGGTGAGACTTGACGCGGACGATGCGTGTTTTGAGAAAGTTGGACTTGAGTTCTGTTTGGAAACGTCTGTGTTTAAGATGGTGATCTACAGCAGTAGCGTTCCAGAGTTTGAGGCTTTATTCCTGTTGGAGCCTTTTAAACACCGTACTTGTATAAGCCTTGTTTTAGTATCGCGTCCGAATTGAACTGTCTAGTGCTCAATCGCTCGGTCTTTTTTTCTTTTCAAGCCCCCTCCTTCGAAAGGCTGCGGGCAGGCGTCATTTGCAGAGTTGATAGTTCTTTTTTCGGTGAGGCGATAGTGTCGGATGTTCGTTGGTTCGCAAGGTATTAGAAAGGGGTTTTTTTGGGGCCATTCGATTATTGGTCGAGGTCTCGATCTGCTTCAATTATTTACTTTTTGTTGAATTTTTTCTCTCTCTTTCCCCCTCTGCCTCTCTCTTTCCTATTATTGCCCTTTTGTTTTACTTTTTTTTCCCTTCTTCCCCCTGTCATATTTTCTTTTTCCCTTCTCGCTTCAGTCCATCCCGCTAAGAAAAGCAGCCTCTTATGGACTAAGGGATTGTGAGACTGCATCCGCCACACCATTGACATGGTGAGGAACCCCGCCAACCGATTCATCGGAATTCGCTTTGGCATGTTTGAGGGGGAAAAACAAGTGAAGGTGGGTGCAGAATGGTAGGTTGTGGTGGGCTTGGAAGGATAGGCAGCACAAAAAGTTAGATGCCCTGACAGTTTTCCATAGAGGCTCCACCTGTCGTTGGTGGCTAGACAGTAACCAGGAACAAAAAAACACCTAAAATGATAGGTGTCGCATGTGCGTATATACAGATATCAATGCTTGATGGTGAATTGAGTGAGAACATACGGCAGACATACATACACATACATGTACATGCGTTCATACACACATACATACATTACATGAGAATGTACTCGCACTCGACCAGAACCCATGGATAGACTGGCGGGGCGGGGGGGGGGTTCGAAGAGAAGCACGGGGGATAGGGGCCAACCATACGGGAACAACGAGAGTCAAGTGCAAGTATGCCACACCACTTGAAGGGACCAGACTGCCGGAGTCATCAGGCAGTCCTCATGATAGATACCATGAACATGAACGATGGAGTGGGATGAGCAAGGTAACCACCACCACCACCTTCTTTTCCCCCCCCGTTCGATAACCACCATTACCACCACCACCACCACCACCCCCCCTAATTTGCCCAGCCTACAGAGCAAAATTGCCGTGAAACTGCTTGGCTGCAGCCGCGGGGCACCATACCCATTTCCTGGTTCCCATTGGCTACAATGGGCAGGTATTCGCCATCCAAGCAATGTTGCCCTCGCACAGCCGTCCTACTTACGGAATAGTGCCTGCAGCGAGAACATCGTTGGTCTTCGCGATGCGTCTCTGTTGGCCTTGGACATGTTATGTACTGTATTGCTGTCTATTATTAACTTAACTTAATTTTTATTTATTTTTATCGGATTGTATGGGGGTACCGTATGTTGACTGAATTTATTTATTGATTTATTTATTGATTTATTTTATGATATTCTCCCCTTTTCCCTTTTGCGCGATTGTATTGAAACAAGTATGAATCAGGAGACTAAGTAAATTGCCCGTCCGCACGGAGGTCGCAGTCTCGAGAGAAAACAATATCTGCTGTTGATGCTGTACAAGTATCTGTATCTGCAGGAAATAGGAGGGGCAAGGCGAATGTGTTGGTGTTAACTTGTGAGAGATGATGATGGGGGAAAGATGAGGAGGGGCAAGAGGAAGAAGGAGAAATGAGGTGAAGGTGTATCACTGTGCTCTAATTGAGGTGAATAAAGGGTAGCCAAGTATGTAGAGTATAGTGCTTGAAGCATATAAGCTGTTAGATAGTGAACTGCGACGAGCTGGTGGTAATGAACAGCGAAGATCGCAAGGTACCGGAAGCATACTACCGAGTAGGGCTCAACAGGCAGCCAGCCAGATACCGAGGCACATGACAGATGATCACAGATGTATCTAGGGACAGAGAGACAGCAGAGAAAGTACCGGCAAGAGAGAGGAAGAAGCAGAAGAAGAAAAAAGACAATGGCCAAGTTGGCAAAAAAGCTCAGGCACCGAAACAGAAACGTAACAGAGAAAGGAGCAAAGGCACCGAGCGTCAATTGATCACAATTGGTGATAGAGCAAGCTTGCCCTGGATAGTGTAGCTCAATCTGCAGCCTACACTCTTCAACGATTTGGGCCCTCCTTATTATTTTTTCCTGACTGTCAGAAGCAATATTTCTCGTCTAGGCTTCCCCACTCTAGATTTCCGAATGAGAAATTGATGTCTTTTCTTCAGTGGCCGAGGGGGGTTTCTCCCTGGCTTTCTTCTTTTTCCCTCTGTCTTTCCCCCCTACCCTGTTCCATGGTTATTGACCATCACCGTAGCCCCTCTCTTCTTGGATTTGCCGGTGGATCTAGTCGGTAGACCAGTTGCTTGGGAACTCTTTCCTTCACTTTCTCTTCCCTTTATCTCATCCTTTTTCTCTTAGTCCAGGGGGTGTGCCTGTGTGCGTGTGAGGAGAAAGGAAAAAAAAAAAAAGAGTCGAGCACTACAGTCATCCTCCAGGCCTAGTCCTTTTAGAGTTACTGCGTGTAGGTGCAAAAAGTCTAATGGTTGAAGTTTCACTACTACTGGAAAAAGACTGCACTGCGAAGACCGCGACTGTTTCCTCAACCAAAACCAACCACGCTTTTCCCCCAACGTCCACCACACTCTTTTTAACACCATTCCTCCGAAGTAGGTAGTGCTACTCTGCGATCTCTAAGTAGCAAGAGCCGAGTATTCAGTCAAGGAATACTCGTCCGGCCCACGGGGAATTTGTTATCAGATAGCCGCATCTCCTGTTGCACGCACCACCACTCAAAGTCTTAAAAGTAGCTGGGGCGCTGCGGGCAGCACGAACTCTTGCACCCAGCCAGACAGAGGTGAGATCTCTCTACTCGAGTAGCTACTACCACGAAAAAGGAGATCGGGACTCACCCCCCCCCCCCCCCAAAGGCTTTATCATTCACCCACACGCTCGCTCACCTCTTATTCATTTCTCTCTCTTTATTCCCCTCCATACAGGCTCGTCTACACAGTAGGCCACTTACTGGGAAAAGGAAAAAAAAACAGCCCTTACAAACCCTAACCCAGCCTGCAGTATTTCAACTCCCGAGCTCCCCAAATTTTGGCCCCCGGTTTCCCACAGGGCCGTTCGCCCAAATCACGCTCTCTTACAGAAATGACAAAAATGGCACCGACAGTAAAACGCTCGTTTTCTACTCCTAATATGTCAGAAAAGCCGCCCTATTCAACTGATAAACGACGCAATAAACTTGGCTACCATCGAACCTCAGTTGCTTGTGGTATGTTCTACGTGTGGGCATGATGGTGCTGATCATCGACCTAACTCAATTGCTGATTGTGAACGATTTTCGTTGGTATAGGGCATTGCAGACGTCGAAAGATACGTTGTTTGATGGCGAAGGAGGACACAGCCGGCCGTTGTTCCAACTGCATTCGTTTAAAAAAGGACTGCAGCTTTTTCCCCGTGGAGACTACAGATCGGCGGCCCAGGTCCTCGTCAAAGCCGGACATCTTGAATAATGATGGTGGCTCTACGGCATCCTCTCCATCCCCGAGATTGGGCCAGGGACCGGTGCCCGAGTATCCCAACGGGCATCCTTCATCACTTCCCGTAACTCCCATATCTGAACGACCAAACTCTGAGGATAATTGTCGAGCAAATGGAGCTCCGGGACCCTCATCTCGAATACAAATTCCTCAATCCGCATCAGAATCCCGTCGTCCTAGTAATGCTCATTTAAATTCGGGACCTCTGGGAATCAAACCAGAAGAGGCATTTATACGCCTGGGAGAGAGCGTTCCCCGAACTCCGTGGGAAGTTCCTTCTCAACAAGAGATGCCGAACTTCGGCCAATACTGTGGCTTCGAGGACCCATCAACGACGTATTGGCGATTGAATTCGCCCTCCATCTGTGGGGGTCCCCACCCACAGCATCCCCTTCACAGTGTGAACAGTATGGCTTCCCTTACTGCACCAGAGTCTTTGGATAGCTGCGAGGATGGGATGTATTCCCCCCAGGGGCCATCTCGAATGGGGTCCTTTGATCATAGTATAGGGGGGGTGTTAGGTTATCCGACTACCCATTCACCAGAGGCGACGGATTTCGGCGTGGTGCCGGATTTACGTTCGGCAAATGCTTCCACGGCGTCCCTGGCTGCATCAATTTCTGAGGCATCACAGTACGGCGCTCCAGGAGAACCGGGTTATGAACAACACTATCATACGACTCAATGGGTAGACCAGACGCCGAATGGAGTCCATTTTGGCCTGGACATGGTGAAGGGGGAAGATGTGGCGATGGATTCTACATATTTGCTTGCTATGGAGGAAGGGTATCCAATGAATGGCGATTTTCACCACCTTGTCTATTCAGGTCAGCACGCGAGACCCATCGTCAAACCAGATCAAGAATAGGACCTTGGCCACCACTGTGGGGGAGAAGTAATTTGCGGTATCTCGTTTTTGCTGGAGACTACAAAATCGCTGTCACATATTGTCATCCCTCCCCCCCTCGCATTTTCGGGAATCCAAGAAAAAACCCCGTTATCTTATCGAATGGGTATGGAAGCTCCGAGGGATCAACCGCTATTTTCGCTTGTCATTTACAGCAAAACTTCTCTTCCTGGAACCATTGGATCTCGTTAGCCAGCTGAGGGCTGCTTTTTCCGCAGTCCTGTTTCTTTTCTTCTCTTTTCTTTTGCTTGCGCATTTCGAGTTTTTGTATACCCTACGCACTGGATTCTCTTTGAAGTCTTTTTTTTCGAACTTGGGATACATACCACTGTCATGTTATGGGGTCATTGCGGGCAAAAATCTAGTGCCCCATATACCCACACATTCTCCCCAGCATATTCCACCCAAGGAGTCTTGACTCTTTGATCGCTTTTGATTTTCCCTGATTACTTCTGTTTCATTTGTTAGTATAAGGCTCGGTTTAAGGAATGGTGATCAATTATTAACCCTTTTTTTATCATTTTTTTATTTTTTTATTTTGCTTTGTTCAAAGAGAAAAAAAAAACTCGCATCACCGGAGCAAAATATGGAGGGTTGTGATACATACGTCAGGGGCACAGTTCATGGGTTTCAATTTTTCTTCGATTTTACTTCATATTCGTCTTGTATGATAAGGCTAGAATTGGCGTTCTCGTTTCCTTTTCGTGAAATTTATCTTTTCTTTTCTTTTTTTCCTGTTCTTTTTCTTTTTCCCAACACCCTCAATTTTCCCTATTCGTCTCTTGTCAGATATCCTTAGGCTTGAGGTCACGAGTCCGATAGCCTTAATCCTCCCTTTTTCACTAGAGGGGGGGGGCCAGGGTGAAAAGTTTCAATCTCTCTGCATAAAACATTGTACTTAAGAGCAGGCGCGGGGGATTCTGAATCTATTTGAGGAACCTGTTGTACTGTACCTATGGTATTTCAGGGCCTGAAACCAGACGGGAAACACATCAGATAGGAAAGAAATGTGGTTACAACTTCTACCGAATCATTGTGCGCCGCTGTCACTCCGTCAAACAGTAGCGAATCGGCTCAGATAAAACCCTTGACATGAAGCAGGCAAGCAGATAAAAGAGTGCAAGGGTTACCAACACGAGAAACCGGCCAAGTAGGAGGCGGGATAGAATCTCTCGATCTCTACTGCCTTGTGTCGTCGTGGGACCTGTGACCGCACAGTTTCCCCCCAGCAATTGTCATTGATGCAGTTAGGGGACGTTGCTCAATATGGCATCTACAATGCCTCTCCCTCTTTGTGGGGGGGGGAGGGGGCAAGGGTCATTCCCCAGAAAGGTACCCCTATCATACTACACCTTATCTTTCCCTCCAGATTCAGAAATAGAAAGATGCCCCTCCAAGATATGATTCGCAAGTGTCAGCTGCGATAGGGAGAAGGACGCTGCCAACGGTTTTCAGCCCTTTCAGAGATACTGACACCGTGATGGACGCGACACAACACAACGCATATCAGTGCGCATGATAGGAAAAATTCTCCTTTCACGATTAAATTTCTCTTTAGAGAAGAGATACTGTCTCGGTCTCGCCCGTCCTCGATACAAACAATACGGTGGACGGGGGTTCGGTTCTTCCGTGCTTGTGTTCCTTCTTTCTTAAATTGATTGATAGTTTCCCCCTTTTTTTCTTAACAAAAAAAAAAACTTACTTTTTGCTGCTGTTTTTCTCTCCTTCTCTCCTTCTCTCCCCTTTCCCCTTCTCTTTCCCATCATTTTTCGTGGATTCTAACAATGTGAAACCCTCTTTCCTTTTCTTTACTGCTCCCGCCTACTAAATGCTCTACGTTTACTGGTTGCTGTGCCGGTAATCTTCCTTTTCGTCTCTTTTTCTTTTTTTTCTTCCATTCTTTAGACCCGATATCGATCTCTTGCGCCTCTGTGTTTTTCCTATCATCGCACAATTGCCCTTCACACTTGCGAATCCTCCTCACCGACCGGGGCACGATTCTTAGCGATGATAAAGCCACCCCCGATAACCCTCTTTTTTTAGGTTTCCCTTCCTGTTTCGTGCCTTTTATAAGCTTCTCCTGCCCCCTTCGATCATTGCTTCCTCTACCCGTCGTCTAGATATCTACTCGGACCAATCCTATTCCACGTTTATGTGCGGTACGGTACCTCGTCGTGTGCATCCTGCCGAACCCACAGCTCCTTTTATGCTTATTTTGGTGCCTGCAGCAACCCTTAACTCCCGTGCTTCACGAATCACCACCAGATCTTATGACCAACGATTTTCGCCGCCAGTAAACCTCACGTCATTCGTCCAAAGCCTACCCATAGCAAGTCAACGCTTTATAGCCCCATGCTTCCCCAGACGCGGCATCGTCTTCAACCTTTGAGCTCTCTCCTTCTGGCTACACCACAGTGGTGCCTTTTTTGTGGCCCTACGCGGGTCCGCCTTCCGAACTTAAAAAGTCCGGAAAAATAGTTCACCCGAGCCCCGCCTTGTTCTGGCAGTGTTCTTTTTGGGAGAAATTCGAAAATTTCCTTTGAGCGAATTGATCGCCATCGTCAGCATCCTCTACAAAGACCGGCTTTTCGGAGGGAACAGCCGGAGTGCCACCATGTACTGTCACTCCGAATCATATCATTTGTCTTCTTCCTTCTTCCACTGTCTAGTTCTCTCCAATTGTAGGATCCACATCCGGAGGAGGTGAACTACGGCTTAATTACCCCTCCGTATTTTCCCGACTCAATTGCGAACCAACATCGCAACGGGTTAAGAATTGAACCACTTGGCTCGAGCATGCCCAAAATTTTCCACCATCGACTTAGGTTGCATGACGCTAGCATACTCGCAACAGAGACCATTTTGGCCGCAACCTAGGACACCGGTACCGTCTCTACGAGTAGTCGCCCGCTAGATGGGCACCACTAAATTTCTGCCTGGAGGGTCCGTTTGCGGCAGAACACATTTCTTCATGTGAGGAGCTGTCACGGAAACGCCCAGGTATGAGAAAAAGAAAAAGAAAAGAAAAAGAGAGGAAGCAGAGCTTAGTAGCTGGGTTAATACTTGAGTACTTTCTTTTCTGCGCCAAACGTCATCTGCAGAAATAATAAAGTTCCAGGGTTGTTCTCAGCTAAACGGAATTTTACCCATCTTACCTGCTTCTTTCGAACACACAGTACCATATTCTAGATATATAACATTTCGCTCCTTCCTGTTAATGCCGGCCGAAACGCTCAAGTCTACACAACTTTGCTCCATCAGTGCCATTGTTGTCGGTTTTGTGATTTCATTTTTGGTGTTTTCACAGCGATCCAGAACAACTCCTCTCTTCTTGGCACTTAGCCAACGCGTGATTGAAGGTGTTCCCCCACGCCATCCCAGACAAGCACTCTGGCAACAGGGACGCAATGGATTTCCAACAAGGGGCGGCTAAAATCGCCCCCCCCTCCATATTCGAGGGGGGGTGGTGTGGCAAATCACGAAATTGCATTTAAGGATTACGGGCGTGGGGGGTTTGACTGAGCGGGGAGCGTTCCTCACAACGGGGACACAGACGTGGAGGCGCAAGTCAGGTAAAGAAGGAAGAAAGTGAGAGAAATGGTCAGAGTAATGCTGGGAATGGGACTCATCAAAGACGGGGGGCACCGACCGATGATTACCCATCTGAACGAACGGTACGAACTTTGCTTTTCGACGATGTTGTGTCTTTCAGAGGACTTTAGGTGTCGAAAGGTAGGATCTTTTGTACCTATATGTCGCTGCGCAGGAGTCTAGGGCGAATCCGATGGTGAGGTGATGGTGCTGGTGATGAGGCTGCTTTTTCACGGGGGTTAGCCCACGTTTGTCTCTCTGTCAATGATGTTCTGTGCACGGCGAGGAGGCTCGTTGCCGGAGTTCGGATCAAGCGTGGCGTCGCCATCGCGAGCCACCCTTTTTTGTTGCAGGTGAGCTACAGCCTACTCGAGTCCAGTACAAGCACTGGAGCATAGTGTGGACACTTGTTGGCTCGCTCATTGCAATCCTTCCTTTTTCTCTGTGCGTGGCCGCTTCAACGGTCAGAAACCCGATACTCCATATTCCCGCTTGGTACAGTACGAATAACATGAGCTTAATACTTCCCTGCGAGTAAAAGTAGAGAGAAAGAATGGAAATGAGAAAATGGGGAGGTGGATGGTGGTGGTGGTGGTGGTGGAGCAGAGGTGGTGGAGCAAGGGAAGGTGAATGATAATTGTTGTTGAGCTGTGCAGAGATGATGCAGAGCGTAGGAGGCGTTTTCCAATTCGACTGAGAAAGGACACAGCACAGCACTGCCGGGTTATTTTGGAGGGGGGGGTAAATAGTAAATACTGTGAATGTGTCCGCTGTGTTCGCAGTGACACTGGACCACTGGAGAGCTTTGAGCGGTGGCTTTCGGATTTTTACCACGGGCTTGCAGATATGTTGTGGCTAGCCGTCTGTCGGGTAGTGGTATTGCTTCTAGATGTAGTAGTCCGTCCATAGGCAGAGTCGTCGATAATTAGCTTTTTTTTTTTAATGGAAATCTTGCGTGCCTCCACTCTCGCTCTAAAGTTCCATCTTCCCCCCTCACCCTTTTTTTGGCTTGTGATAGCACGCCAACAACACCCACACCTGGACAACAACTGAATTGCCAGTGTGTCCTTCGTCGACCTTTGACCGTTTCTATTGTTCATCCACATCAGAGTTCACCATTGTTTCTTTCTTACTCCCCCCTACACCCCGACTAAAATAAACGTTGGATTCTGCCAGCTGTGCGAACTCGACTTAAGAGTTTTTGAAATCCAGGTCCTTTTGATTTTTTTGGACCGGAACATTTGGGGGGGAAGTGGCAAGTTCCGCCGTTCCAAAGGGGTTCAATTTACGGTAAAACCGTCGACGGTAAGACAAGCGGGGGTTGTCTGTGAGAGTCTCCTCCCCCTTCCGCATCCAAAGAGATTCCTCACTGCTCGAGGGCGAGCCCAACTTCGACCTCAGTCCAGTTCATCGGCCACCCCCTCCTCCACTAGAGACATTGTTTCCTCATTCCGGCTTTCTGGGTAGGCTTCCCATGTCCTGCAAGCCTCGAAACCATTCTGTATCCTGCTACTTTGGAATATTTTCTTTCACGCCTTCTTTGCCCTTGCAATTCGATATTCCCACCCCTCCCTCTTTCCTTTTCTCACCATCCCAGTTGGTACGATCCTACCTTCCTGGTTATTATTGAATGAGAAGGGCCCTCTTTTGTTATTTCCCTTTGGTTTGGTTGTTTTTGAATTTTAATCTTTTTTTAATGTCGTTGCCTTGCAAATCCAGTCTTATATTTCAACCATACTTACTCTTTTAAGGCTCCCTGTGGCCAGAATCCTCCCCCCAAAAAATTGCATGTGTGCGTATGGTGACCCCCGCACTCTGCGACTTGGTCATCTATTTACGGTCGCTTATCTCGCGAAAGTAACAGAGCTGCAACCGACGGACAAGCAATAAAGAAACAGGTACCATAGGCAGTGGTTCTCGACCCATTAACCTTCTACCCCTTCGGTGATAGCCTTTTAACACGGTAATTGACGTTTGGTTCGGCAGGAGTGTAAAATAAATAAGAAAATCAGAAAAGAAGCCGCAGAAGGGCGGTGTACGCTGGGACAGAACCGCCGCCGCGGGGGTCTGATATTGGCACCACCCTCACCCACTCCTCACCCTGCCTTACAACCCACCCCAAATCCATACACACACACACACCACTCTCTCTCTCTCTTTTTTTTGCTCGGCTGCTGGGTTCTCTATCGATTGCTTCGGTTGTGCACAGTCGTCTCGGTGCATCTAGCGACGGCCAGCTTGCATCTTTTTAGAAGTGCGCAAGATTCATACCTTGACCTCTCTCTCTCTACTCCCCAAACAGATCGCGGTAGCAGGGTGGGAAGAGGTGAACAGACATAGACAGGGTACTCAGAACTCTTCTTCATTCGTCCCCTATACCACACACAGAGGAGTCCCCCCCACCACACCTCAACTGCGGCCATCCCGCAAAACTTCCCAGCGGTCAGCGTCGGGCTTTCTGTTTCGTGACACTGCCTGCGTCACATATTTTTTGCCTTTCCATCTTCCCATTTCCACAACCACTCCCTTTCTACCTGCCCCTCCTACCATAAGGGAAAAAGGAAAGTAAAAGAAAAAAGGAAAAGGAAAAAAAGGAAGGAAAAAAAAAAGAAAAAAAAAGAAAGCAACTTTCTGGGGCTGCCCCATCTCTCTGCGTATTCCGTGAGTGAGCATGGGTTTCAATGAACGTGGGGGAGGAATGGGAGTGAGTGGCACTGGTGAGCATTTGTTGCATTCGAATTCGCACCAGAGCGGTTTTGCTGCTTCGGCCGCCAGTTCTACAGCTTCTCCGCATTCTCGCCAACAACAGTCTATACCTTCTCCACAAAACCTCTCAGAGTCTACATCAAAAGCGGTTTCGCCTCAGGGAAAGTCTGGTGACAATACAGCAGTCAATCTGGACCTTTCTACAGCGCAGTCTTTTGCTCGAAGGGAGCTTCTCAGCGGCTCCTTCGAGCACCTCGGCGGTGTCTACAAGATACCCGAAGAGTCTCCGGAGGATATGCAGAAAAAGGATCCCCTTGCGACTCAAGTATGGAAATTGTATAGCAAACAAAAGAACGTGCTCCCCAATGCGGAGCGTATGGAAAATTTGACCTGGAGAATGATGGCAATGACATTACGAAAGGAACAGATGCAAGCCCGGTAAGTTTTTGGCCGTCACGGATTATGTTTCACTGCATTGCATCATTGAACTCAAGTCTGATGTGGTCAAAGCAGAGCGGCGAAAGACGCATCATACGGCAAAATGGGGGGGATATCTGCCGCAGCTTGTTCAACAACAAATAGCAAACCTACCTCATTCGCCAGTGCACAATACAGTACCCTATCAGAGTCCGACTCCATGTTTATGGAGGATCTCACCTTTACCTCACCTTCATCTATGGTTGGCTCCCCCGGAGGAGTATCGAGTTGTGGGATCGCACATTCTCCAAGTAGTGACAACCTTCTCGCTTCATCTCATGCTACGGCCTCTGCGATCCCAATAAAAGGAAGCCGTGAGAAGGAACCGATGATTAACGCCCACCTCCCTCCAGCCTCGGCCCCTCAACGTCACTTTGATACTAACCGTGGAGAATTTGACTATGTTCAACGTAGGGTACGAAAAACCAGTGTGGATGAGCGTCGGGTAAGGAGGTTACCCTGGAGAGTATATAAAGGCACTAGCTAACTGAATCTTCCTTCCTTCTCGTAGCCACCAAAGCGGCCCGCGGACTTCTCCCCCCATGTTCCACCTGTCACCGGTATCATGATCCCTCACAGTCCTGACCCGGATACTGAGCTTGGGGACTATCGTCTGGATCATGACAGCCGTTCATATTCCCTCTCTCAACCTCAATCCCACCCGTTTTCGCTCGACACATCTGTCGAGTCTAATGAATACCTCACCTCCGCTGGGCCGTACCAGAGCAATTTTACGTTCTCTCCGGTGCATTCACCTCTTCTCACAACCGGCCCTTTCTCGTCGAGTATGTACAATAATACACCGATTGCATCCTCTGTAACCTCGAATGATTTTTATTCACCACCGGCTTCAGCTAATCAATCGGTTGTGTCTACCCCACACCCTCTCACCGAAAACCATGGCAGCAATTTCTTTGACCAAACTAACCTGGAAAACCGAGCACAAGGCCGACCCATACCTGGTTTCGGGCAAAGCTCTCGCAATAGCACTTTACCTAACAGCCTTGCTTCGAGTGACTACTATTATCACGATCCTGTCCTAAGTGGTAATCCTTCGGCTCCACACTCAGGGTTCCCATCACCCAGGGGATATGGTGGGTTTCAACATGTGAACCCATCCCAGGTTTTAAGGGCGGATTTCAGCCTCGCGAAGTCTCCCGGATCCACCGGGGCGAGAAATGAGAACATTTTTAGTTTTGGGGCTGATTCAGACTACGAGGACGAAGGTAACGAATTCGACCGGATGCAAATTCAAACAGATTTGAGTCCTATGGACGATCACTCCATGGATATACACTCGGGTATGCAGCAGTTCGGAGGAGAATGGGGGCGAAATGGTGCGCCGGGGCAAAATCCTCAGTATGCCAATGGGCGATTCCCTGGGGGACAGAAGACCGTAAGAATTGGAGGAACTGAGACTGCCCCTTCCCCCCAAGAATGGAGTGTTAGTGGGAATCATAGTCGGTCGCATTCGATCACCGCTTCGGTGAGCGACATGCGGAACCGGGGGCAGGAACCGAATGGAGCCCGAAGACAGAAGATCGCTCGCACGAGTTCAACACCGAACGCCCCACAATTAGCTTTATCGTCTATGAACCATAGAGCCCAGTCTAGCCCAAATACACCGCCAGAATCTGGGTTTAGTTCCGCAGAGCCGTCCCGGCCTGCCACGCCAGATGGCCAAAAAAATGGAGCCGCTGGTGGTGCAAATGCTTTGCCGACTACCTGTACGAATTGCTTTACTCAAACCACGCCCTTGTGGAGGAGAAACCCTGAGGGACACCCACTTTGCAACGCGTGTGGGCTATTCCTCAAGCTGCACGGTGTGGTACGCCCGCTGTCTTTGAAGACGGATGTTATCAAAAAACGCAATCGCGGCAGTGGCAGCTCATTACCTGTAGGAGGGAGTGCGTCAACTCGGTCTTCGAAGAAGGCTGGACGAAAAAACTCTCTCGTACAGACCCCGGTAACAACACCCATTTCGACTCAATCCAAGAGTCTTGCTGGGTCCGAATCCCCTCCATCCGGAATATCCAATGGCTCTAGCGTTAGTACCCCGACGAATATCCAAACGATCGGCACCTCTGGGCAAGGCAGCAAGTCAAGCGTTATACCGATCGCAGCAGCGCCGCCTAAGAACAGTTTACAAAGCACGGCTTCACGGCCACTTGCTGCGGCACCCAAGCGGCAACGAAGGGATTCTAAGATTCATAACCAATTTCAAGGTAATGAGGATGGCGATGCAATGGATGAATCACTTAATGGCGGCAAGAAGAAAGACAAGTCTATACCGCCAAGCTTGCAGTCCGCCTCCTCAATTCTCCACAATGCGACCCATCACACACCAATAGCTCCTGCAGTCGTTACCCCAACCACCAATGGTTCAGGCACCCAAGAATGGGAATGGCTCACGATGTCTCTCTAATCCAGCGGCTTTCACGATTAGTTTATTTCTCATATCTTGTACACGGATGTTTCCCAATTTCTTTTGTGCGGCGTAGAGGACGCTTATAGGTCAAGAGATTTTCTTTCGGCTGGGTTTTCACTCCCTGAGTAGGCGAATAACGGGGCTGGATTCCGGTTTACTTTTGTGTCACTGTAGTTAATTATGCTTGTTTGGAGTGGCTGGTCGGCTAGGGATGTGTGGTCTTTTGTGGAGGTTTTGAGTGTATATTTGTTTTCTCCCTTGTCACTTGGCCCGACCGGGCTGCTCCCGCTCTGTTTCTCTGTTCTTTGGCCCATCCGGATCGTTCTCTCTTGACAATGGCGGTTTCTATATATTTCATGAGGCTCTATTTCTTCACTGTCCTAATTTCATCTGTTCTCCCCTTAAATAGAACGGTGGTATTTTGGGGGGATTTTTCTGTCGGGGGGAAGATTTGTTGTTTCCTGTCTTCTTCTTTTCATATATAGGTTAACTTCTATTTACTAGTATTGCTTGGAGGGAATGCCATGATTTTATGAATGTGATATATTCCTTGTTTGTCTATTTTTCACTCTATTGTCTTTACCGGTATTGTTGCTTTCAATTTCCAGCCCATATGATCTACGTTTCGCTTGTCGGATTACTTTTTACTGATGTGGACTGTTTCCAAAGTTCTGCTTGTTTTTTTTGTTTTTTCCTTTTCCCCAGGACCCCACGTGTAGATGATATTGGTAGTAGCAGGCATAAGCAAAGAGTACCATATTAGAGGAAAGGGAAAAAAGAGAGAGAGACCGCCCCCCCCCATTCGTTCCATTCGCCCATACACTCAGTATTATTATTATACGAGCCTCCCATTTGTTTCCCCGAATAAGGTATAAAAAAAACAGGATAAAACGAGTGAAAGGTAAAAAGCGAACGCTTAAAATAAGTATAATAGTAAGTACCTATACAGGAACCAGCCCCCCCCCCTTCCATGATCATCACCATTCAGTCATAATCGCCATCATTCCCCACCGGTATTTGGATCAAAAGGTTCACCGAGCACCTTCCCTGCAGCTATCAATCTAACTCAACCCCCACCACAATCACCACCACCACCACCATCAACAACGGTTAGTCCAGTTCAGTTTCGAGGCATGGCATAGCATGGCAACAACAACAAACACACGTATAGGATAAAATAGGAAGGGGGGGGGGGGGAGGAAAGAAAGGGAAAAAGAAAAGAAGAGAGAAAAAAGTTAAAGGGAAGGGAAGTAAGGGTGAATGAAGGAGGTGAAGTGAGGGACAGCAACAGTACAGTACAGTACTCGTACGGTACAGTACAGTTTAACGGTAAGTTTTAATGTGAGGGGGGAAAAAAATGGAAAAAAGGGAAAGCATAGGAGGGGGGAGAGTAGGAAGGAGAGGGAGGGGGGGGGGGGGAGGGAAAAAGAAAAAAAAGGAAAAGGAAAAGAAGAAGGGGAAAAAGAAAAAAAGAAAAAAAAAGAGAGCTACTAACAAAGCCCCATTAAGACCTCCAAGAGCCTTTATATTCTCCGCCTGCACCGCGGTAACACGCATGATATCCTGAAGGTCCGCGAGGTGAGCCTGTAACTGCGCCAATTGCGAATTGAGGTGGGAGAGTTGTCGTGCTTTAGCGGTTGATGATGATGATGATGATGAGGAGGAGGAGGGAGCAGCAAGTGATGGACGGGCATTCCTTGCTGGTGGAGGTGGTGGCATAACTTTTTTTATTATTTTATTATTTTTATATATATATATATATTTTTATTGCGTTTGCGGTTGGTCGACGCGTTCGAATCAGTAAATATCCGCTTTGGGGAGTTGCGGAAAACCAGAGCAACCGGTGGAGTTTGGTTCTGTTGGTTGTGGTTTGTTTTGGGGGTGGAGGGGAGGGGAGGGAGGTGGGAGAGGGAGAGGGAGTGGGAGTGGGAGTGGGAATGGGAGGGAAGGGAAGGGAAGGGAGGGAGATGGTGGTGGTGGTGAGGGGTGGTGAGGGCGGTGGCTTTGATAGGTAGGTACCTATTTTGCTGCGAGATGTTATGTAGGTATGTATGTACCGCACTCTATGTATGCACGGTACCGGTAAGTTACTGTGCTCTATTATTACTATTATTATTATTATTATTATTTTGGGAAGCTATTTTTTTTGGATTATTCCCTCTTTTGTTGGTTTTTTTTCTTTCTATAAGGAAAAAATACAGCATGTCCCCCCCCCCATACCTTTCTTTTCCTCTCGTTTTGAGTAGGAATGGTGGCAGGTTGATTGGTTGCCTAGTTTGTCGGCGGGGAAAGGTGAAAAAGTTCCATGGTGAGGGGGGGGGGGAGGACCTAGAGCTGGGAGCTGGAGGAGAAGGAAGGGAAGGGGGGGGGGGGGGGGAGTTCCCACGAAGAGTGGAACTAA
>Ga0307513_10005024_pt1 | contig 17519 bp, 15 predicted proteins | sample 15_EM_MG_FD_202174 | JGI IMG/M metagenome (GOLD analysis project Ga0307513, IMG submission 202174) | Populus trichocarpa ectomycorrhiza microbial communities from riparian zone in the Pacific Northwest, United States - 15_EM | ecosystem: Host-associated > Plants > Roots > Unclassified | place... | reverse complement strand
GTATTGCGGATGTAGACGTACAGGGACGCAGGCCCGGTGTCGAGCTCCGCCGCCAGCCGGCGCATCGTCAACCGGTCCAGGCCCTCGTCCCGCATGATCCGCAGAGCGGTCTCCACCAGGCCGTCACGGCTCAGCGGGGGCTTGGCCGGTCGATCGCGACGACTGATGGGCGTCCGGCGAGGCGTCATAACATGATCGTAGCGAACGCGTTCTCTCAGCCCTCCGGCCGCGCCCGGGCTTCGAGGACGTCGAGGTCCCGCTCGGCGTAGAGCCGGTGCTGCCACTCCTCGCCCAGGACGGTGCCCAGGCACTCGGCGAGCGGGTAGCTGTCGGCCGGCGGGTAGCCGGGACCGTCGACGGGCTCGGTGTGAGCGGCCAGCCTCTCCGCGGTGAGCCCCTCGAGTACCTGGCGGACCGTGCCCGCCCGATCCGCGCGCAGGGTCAGCACCTCGTCGAGGCCGGGGCGAGCGTCGCGGTCCCACGGCACGTCCGGGTTCGGCTCCATCTCGTCGAACGGCAGGCTGAGCGGGTGCCAGGGTCGCGGGTTGCCGAGGATTGCGCGGCCGACCCAGATGTCGGTGGCGAACAGCAGGTGCCGCAGCGTCTGGGTGAACGACCATTCGCCGTCGACCCGCTCGTGCAGCAACTCCGGCGGCAACGCCCGAGCCCGCTCGACGGTGCCGGCCCACAGGGACTCCAGGATGGCCCACGCCTCGCGGAACCCGGCGACGTCGGTCGGGCGCATTCGGGCCCGCTCGGGGTACCGCCGGTCGAGTTCGGCCTCGATCAGCGGGCCGACGTCGACGCCGTTGATCCGCAGGCCGGCGATTTCGCCATCGAGCTCCACCTCGCCAACCCAGATGCCGCGCATCCGGACCTTCCAAAAGCTCGCCCGCACCACGTCGATATCCCGAAAGCGCGCGTCCGTAATCTCGTTCATCCCGGCAAGTCTCGCACCGGCAGAGCGACCGCCGCCGACGAGCTCCTTGTTGGCGTCGACACTCACCGGCGCAACTCACCGACGCACGAGCGCAGCCGCCTTGATCGCGGTATAGGTCGGGTTGTATGAGTAGCCGTACGGTGCGTGCGGGCGGTACGGGGTCTCCAGTCTGGCAATGTCCTCGTCGCTGAGGGTCAGATCCGCGGCGGCGAGGGCGTCGTCGAGGTGGTGGGTTTTGGTGACCCCGACGATGGGTGCACTGACGGGCGGCTTGCTCAGCAGCCAGGCCAGCGCGATCTGAGCGGGTGGCAGGTCCCGTTCGGTGGCGACCGAGCGCAGCGCCTCCATAATGTCGACGTCGTTGTCGTCCCTCCCCCAGTCGTCGGCCTTTTCGGCGATCGCCCGGGGCGTGTGCTGTAGGCCGCTGCGTTCGCGGGTACCGGCGAGCAGCCCTCGGGCCAGCGGGCTGTAGGGCAGGATGCCCACGCCCTGGTCGGCGCAGAACGGGATCATCTCGCGTTCCTCCTCGCGGTAGACGAGGTTGTAGCGGGTCTGCATCGACGCGAACCGGGTCCAGCCGCCCGCCTGCGCGGTGTACTGGGCCTTCGCGAACTGCCACGCGTACATCAGGGACGCTCCGAGGTAGCGCACCTTGCCGGCCTGTACCACGTCGTGCAGCGCCGACATGGTCTCCTCGATCGGTGTCTCGGGGTCCCATCGGTGGATCTGATAAACGTCGATGTAGTCGGTGCCCAGCCGCCGCAGCGAGGCGTCGACGGAGTCCATGATGTGCTTGCGGGAGAGGCCGCGGTCGTTGGGACCCTGCCCCATCGGGAAGTACAGCTTGGTCGCGAGCACGTAGTCGCTGCGTTGGCCGAAGAGCTTGCCGAGCAGCCGTCCGGTGATCTGTTCACTGGCCCCGTCGGAGTACATGTCGGCGGTGTCGAAGAATGTCACGCCGGCCTCCACAGCCTGCCGGACGATCGGTTCGGCCGCGTCCTGGGACAGGTACCACGCCTCGGCGGTGGGGTCTCCGTAGCTCATCATGCCCAGGCCGATCCGGGACACCTTTAGCCCGGAAGAACCTAAACGGGTGTACCGCATGGTGTTTCCTTTCGATCGGGGTTGCGGGTGGGCTGCTGGTGGATAGCGACGGCGGCGATCACCAGCGCCACGCCGAGCAGGTCATTGACCGTCGGCAGTTGGGTGAGGACGAGCAGGCCGATGACCGTGGCGGTGGCCGGCAAAATGCTCAGCATCAACGCGAAGGTCGCCCGGCGTACCCGGGCCATCGCGAGCTGGTCGCTCACGTAAGGGATCACCGAGGAGCAGACGCCGACCGCGACACCGGCCAGCAGCCAGCCGGGGTGTTCGAAGGCCGGTGCGGCGCGGGCGAGGCCCAGCGGGGTGGTCACGACGGCGGCGATCAGCATCGCAGCGCCAAGCTGGTCGACTCCGCCCCATGGAGGGCTGCTGCTCGACCTATTGGTGGCGACCCGGTGGCCGAGTGCCACGTACAGCATGAACAGCGCACAGTTCGCGAAGGCGAACCCGAACCCGATCGGCTCGCCGCCCAGCCGGATGCCGGTGAGCGTGAACACCCCGACCACGGCGAGCCCGAGCGCCAGCATGTTGCGCAGGCTTCTGACCCCGACCGCCGCCAGGACGATGACGCCGAGGAACTCGACCGAGCCAACCGTGGCCAGCGGCAGCCGCGCGATCGCCAGATAGAACGTCGTGTTCATCACCGCCAGCACCACGCCCAGCGCCAGCAGGACCCGCCGTTGTGCGGCGGTCAGCCGCCGCCACAGCCGCCACGGCCGGCGCCACACCGCGAACACCACTGCTGCGCTGGCGATCCTGAGCCAGATGACTCCGAATACGTCCAGCCGGGCGAACAACAGCACAGCGAAGGCCGGACCGAGGTAGTGGAAGACGGCACTGACCGCGAGCAGGGCCGGGGCCGGTAACCGGGCCGCGTAGCCGGACATCCTTGCCGATGGGGCTCGTTCGGCGACTGCCCCGCTCAGCTCCTGCATGGGAGTATCTTCCAAAGCGCAGAGCGAGCTGTGAAGGACAACATGAAGGCAGGAGGCTCGACTTGCCTAGAGATTCCAGGTCAAATAGCCGCGATTCCTTCGACGGTCGAGCGAGGCTGTTAGACGCGGTCAATCTGCGCCTGTTGTCCCAGTTGCAGGACAACCCGCGCCTGTCGATGTCGGAACTCGCCCGTCGCGTCGGCATGTCCGCGCCGGCGGTGACCGAACGGGTACAGCGGCTGGAAGCCGCAGGCGTGATCGTCGGGTACCGGATGGACATCGACCCTGCGGCGCTCGGCATGCCAGTAACCGCTCTGGTCCGGATCCGGCCCGGGCCCGGACAGCTACCCAAGATCGCCCTGGCCGCCCAAGAGACGGCACAGGTGGTCGAATGCCACCGAATCACCGGAGAGGACTGCTTCCTCCTCAAGATTCACGCGCCGTCGATCGGCGAGCTTGAAGAGATCCTCGACCGATTCCTCCTCTTCGGACAGACCACCAGCTCCATCGTGGTCTCCACACCCGTACCTGCTCGATCGCTGCCACTGCCTACCGTCGCGCCAGATTGACGCATGCTGATGATCACCGCCGCACCAGCGGTGACGGCGCGGCGGCCCCACGCCCCCGTGTCGGCGATCATGCCTACGGGCTGGCGTCGTTCCCGACTAGTCGCAGAACCGCGCTCAGGCCGTGCACCGGCCCTTCCGTCCGAGGCAGGATCAAGGTCCGGATGTTCAGGATCACTCCGCCGACGTCGTCCCTCGGGCTGTCCCCGACCATCAGAGTCCGGTTGCCGGGAACGTTGAGCAGCTCCAGCGCATGTGCATAAATGGCCGGGTCCGGCTTCACCAGGCCCACCTCATAGGACAGCACCACGCCCTCGAGCAGTTCACTCACGCCGGCCCGGTCAAGGCAACCCCGGATGTCCATCCCGATGTTGGACAGCACAACGATTTTCACTCCGCGCGACGTCAGTTCCTGCAAGACCGGAAGCGTGTCATCGAAGGCGATCCACTGATCCCGCATCACCGCGTACAACGCAGCGATCAGGTCAGGTTCGACACTGGGACGCAACGCGACCGCTCGGGTGAAGACGTCCTCATGACGGGCCGGGCTGAGGTCGCGCTCACTCTTGGGGTCGATCCTGTGGGCGTGCTCCCAGATCCGGCTCAGGTGCTCACGCAGGCCCTCGCGATCTGTGCAGTGCAGTTCCGGCATCGCGCAGCCGGCGTGGGCAAGATGGCGAAAGGCGTCATCGATCCACCGATTTGGGTCACCACCGTCGACCAGCGTGCCGTGGAAGTCGAAGATGACCCCGTTGATGGGCGCTGGCACCTCAGCCTTCGGTCTTGCCGTGGGCGGCGATCGACAGCGGCTCCCATTTGCGCCAGGTGGCCAGCCGGGACTCGTAGTCCTTGGTGGCGATGGCGAGCGGGCCGTCACCGAAGAAGATCCGCAGCGGCGGGTCGTCGGAATCCACGAGGGTGAGGACGGCCTCGCGGGTGGCAACCGGGTTGCCCGGGTTGGCCGTTCGTGCCGCCCTGCTCTTGGCCACGACCTCGCGGAACTCGTCGTAGGCCGGCAACGGAGTGGTGTGCTTGGCGGAGGCACCGCCCCAGTCGGTGGAGTACCCGGCTGGTTCGATCACGGTCACCTTGATCCCGAAGCCGGCGACCTCCTGGGCGAGAGACTGGCTGAAGCCCTCGAGCGCCCACTTCGACGCGTGGTACATCCCGATGTTGGGGAAGGCACTGATGCCCCCGATCGAGGACACCTGCACGATGTGCCCGCTGCCCTGCTCGCGCAGATACGGCAGGACCGCCTGCGTCACCCAGAGCGCGCCGAACAGGTTGGTGTCCATCTGCGCGCGGGCCTCGGCCTCGGTGAGCTCCTCGATCATGCCGAACTGCCCGTAGCCGGCGTTGTTCACCACCACGTCGAGCCGGCCGAATCGCTGATGCGCCTGCGTGACGGCGGCGAACACGGCGTCCCGGTCGGTCACGTCGAGTGCGAGTGGCAGGACGGCGTCACCGTAGGTGGCGACGAGATCGTCCAGGGTGGCGGTGTTCCGGGCGGTCGCGGCCACGGTGTCGCCGCGCTCCAGGGCGGCGATGGCCCATTCACGGCCGAAGCCGCGCGAGGTGCCGGTGATGAACCAGGTCTTTGCGGGCATGCGGAGGTCTCCCCTGGGTCAGGTACGTGTTCGGTCTGTCCGGCCTGTGCAACGAACAGACGTCCTCGTCGCTTCCGCCGGGTTCCGAATCCAGCCTGCCACCCGCGAGCGCACCACGAACACGTTCGTGACAAGAGGGTTACCGGCTGCTAGCCTAGCGAACATGTTCGTTACGAACATGTTCAGCGTTCAGTCGACTGCCACCGCCCACCATCGTCCCGAATATCCTCATGCCGACAAGGGGCACATATCATGACCACGCATTACGACATTGCGATCATTGGGGCCGGCCTCAGCGGACTGACGCTGGCCCGAGTTCTGCACATTCACGGGATTGGTTCGGCCATATTCGATCTCGATGCCAGCCGGACGGCGCGGACGCAGGGCGGGATGCTGGATATTCATGAAGACTCAGGACAAGTTGCTCTCCACACTGCTGACCTGTACGAGTCCTTCACAAAACTTATCCTTACCGGCGGCGAAGCCATGCGTATCCTCGACAAGCACGGCGTTTCCCACCTGGCGGAAGACGACGAGGGCGACGGTACCCGCCCTGAGGTCGAGCGCGGCGACCTGCGCGACCTCCTCCTGGATTCACTGCCGGAAGGCACGGTTCACTGGGGCGTCAAAGTCACTGACGTGCACCGCAACGACGCGGGAATCTTCGAGGTCAACGTGGCCGATGGCGCCGGCTTCACCGCCGACGTCCTGGTGGGCGCCGACGGGGCATGGTCAAGAATCCGCACTCTCGTCTCCGCTGCCAAGCCTGCCTACTCTGGACTGTCCTTCGTCGAGTTCGACCACCTCGACGCCGACGTCCAGCATCCGGCCGAGGCGGCCCTCGTCGGTGGCGGAATGATGTTCGCCCTCGGAAACAATAAGGGATTTCTGGCGCACCGGGAGGCCGATGGAAAACTCCACACCTATGCCGCAATCCAGGCACCAGAAAGCTGGTTCTCTACCGTCGACTTCAGTGACAACACGGCAGCAAAGGCTATTCTCCGAGAGCATTTCGGTGATTGGGACGATCGTTTCCACACCTTGATCGACAGTGCCGACACCCCGCTCATTCCTCGGGCCATTCACGCCCTGCCGGCCCATCACCAGTGGGACCGGGTTCCGGGGGTGACACTGATCGGAGATGCAGCGCACGTCATGTCCCCCTTTGCCGGTGCGGGCGCAAATCTCGCCATGCTGGACGGCGCCGAGCTCGGCTTGGCCATCGCGGCCCACCCTGACGACGTGGAGGCCGCGTTGGCGCTCTACGAGTCGCAACTCTTCCCCCGCAGCGCCGAGGCCGCTGAAGAATCCGAACTCAGCCTCGAGCTGTGCTTCAACGCCACCGCTCCCCAATCCCTGGTTGCCCAGTTCGAGGTGTACGCACAGATCCGGGCAGAAGCCGAGGACTCCCACTAAGCCGAAGCTTTCGCGGCGTGCCAGTGATCCTCGTCCGTCCACCACCGGGTTGACGGATCTCGTGGCAGGATGGCCGGGATGGACGAGATCATTCAGGTGATGTCTGAGTTCACTGAGGCTGAGCTCAACGGGCGCCGAGATCAGCTCGCGGCCCTGCTGACTGAAGATTTCACGTCGATCGGCGAACGTGGGTACGTCCTGAACAAGTCCCAATGGATCGACCGTCACGACGACTTCAGCTACCTGACCGTGGAGATCACGGACATCAGCGTGCGCAGCTACGACCAAACCGCCATCGCAGTCGCCACTCAGGAGAGCGCAGCGGTCTGGCAAGGCACGCCGATGAAACTCCGGACGCGAGTCAGCCAAGTCTGGGTACAGCTCGCTGGCTCATGGCGGCTTGCGGCCATCCAGTTCAGCTCACTCGCCACGGACTGAACTCGCCCATTGGTCAGAGCGGGAGCGGAACCCGACCGTTCGCCTCGTGGATCGGGTGACTGGGCAGCGGGAACCAGCGAATGCGTTCGAGTTCCGGGTCGCACGGAGGATCGTCCCCGGCCGTCGGCGGTCGCTTGCAAGCTGCCCGCAGGATCCGCCGGCCCGCGTCGAGCTGGGCGCTGAGTACGGATTCCGTTGCGCGTCTCAGGGCTGCCGGCTCACGAGTGAGCGCGGCCAGGGTCGCCGGCACCGGATTGCTGTCCCGATGACGCCAGATGCCGGTTGCCGGATCGAAATGGTAGGCGGGAAGCAGCGCCCAGCCGTGGTCGGCCACCAGGTGAACGGCGGCGAGTACATACTCGAACACCGCCGGGCTGATGTAGTAGGGAAGGCTCAGTCGGGTGAGTGCGAGCTTGGCGCCGAGGTGGCCGCGCCGCACCTCGGCGTGCATCGCCTCCGACCACTCGTCGTCGATCGGGTAGCTGCGGTGGATGAACGGGCCGGCGCAGAAGCAGCCGCTGCGGGCCTGGATGCCGAACAGGTCGCTGAGTACGGCGACGACGAAGTTCGCGTGCAACAGCCCGGCAGCATGCCTGACGCCCACCGCGAAAACCGCCAGCCGGTCCTGGTCCGGAACGCCGAGCACCTGGATCCGCGGGTTCGCCGACCATGATTTCAGGGCCCGCCGGGCCAGGTCGCGTTCTCGGCGGCGGATCTGGTCCGTCCCGACCGCGTCTTTCAGTGCGAAGACGAGCCCGGCGCGGACGGCACCGACGATGGCGGGGGTACCGCCCTCCTCGCGGACCTCCGCGTCTGCCGAGTAGGACCGGGAAATAGGGCTGACGAACAGGACCGTGCCCCCGCCGGGCACGGTAGGCACCGGTCGGTCGAACAGCCGCCGCTTGGCGACGAGCACCCCGGGTGTCCCGGGTCCGCCCGGAAACTTGTGCGGTGACAAGAACACTGCGTCCTTGAACGCGAGCCGGCCGTCCGGCAGGTCCGGGCTCGGGTTCATGTCGATCGGCAGGTAGGGCCCGCCGGCCGCGTAGTCCCAGCAGGACAGGGCACCGTGCCGGTGCAGCGCGATCGAGACCCGATCGACGTCGGTGATCACGCCGGTGACGTTGGACGCCGCGGAGAAGCTTCCGATCTTCAGCGGTCGGTCCGCGTACCGCTGCAACTCGTCCTGAAGGTGGTCGATCGCGACCCCGCCGTCGCTCGCCGCGCGAATCGTCACCACCTCCGCGACCGACTCCCGCCACAGCAGTTCGTTGGAGTGGTGCTCGTAGGGGCCGATGAAGACCACCGGCCGGTCGGTGCGTCGGCGGTCGTCCAGCCCCAGCAGGCGGAGGAGTTTGTCGATCGCACCGGTGGCGCCGGAACCGCAGAACACCACGGCGTCGTCCGAACCACCGTGGACCGAGCGGTGGATCAGCCGCCGTGCGTCCTCGCGAAGCTCGGTTGTCCGGCGCCCGGTGGCGGACGCCTCGGTGTGGGTGTTGCCGTAGGTGGGCAGCACACCGTCCCGGATGATGTCCTCGATGAAGGTCAGGGCGCGGCCGGAGGCGGTGACGTCGGCGTAGACCAGCCGGCGCGGGCCGAAAGGCCCGTCCAGCACCACGTCATCGCCGATCACCGCCGAGCTGATGGCGTCCACGACGTGCTCGGGTGTCCCCTGCGGCCAGCCGGTGACGGCCTGCCGGCCCGGCCGCAGGCCCGGCCGCCGACCGCGCAGGTGGATCATGTTCGGTCCCGGTACTTCCAGGCGCCCATCAGCAGGGGCCACAGCATTTGATGATCCGGGTACTGGTCGACCTCCTGCGCGGCCGACGTGAGCATCAGCTCGGCGGCCTCGGCGGTGACCAGACCCGCGGCGAGGGCTACCGGCAACAGGCTGCGGGCCGTGTCCAGAACCATGCCGCGCCCGCGGGAGAGAGGCATCAGGAGGCCGGCGACATCGGTGCCATCGGGGCTGCCGATTCCCGCCTCGGCAAACAGCAGCGGGAGCCGGGCGCCGATCTCGGGGTCGGCACCGGCAGCCCGGAAAGCGCCGACGATCAGCCCCTTGACCTGCTCGAAGCCCGGCAGCGCGGGCTCGGTCAGCGCCGATGGGACGTGGTACTCCTGGACGACCAGGCACCCGCCCGGGGCGACCGCTTCCCACAATCGGGCCAGAGCGGCGGCGCGGTCAGGCAGGTGAAACAGCAGGAGCCGGGCGAAGACCAGGTCGAAGGGACCGCCGGGCACGGGCTCGTCACCGCGCAGCGGGCGGACGTCGATCGCACACTGGTAGTGCCCGTCCGCGTGCAGGCGGGCGAGCGCGATCGCGGACTGCTCGCGGTCGACGTCGATGCCGAGCACCCGCCCGGCCGGACCGACTCGCTCGGCCAGGACGCGCATGATCTCACCGGGGCCGCTGCCGACATCGAGGCAGCTGGCACCCCGGCGGACGCCGAGCTTGTCGAGCAGGGTGGTGGTGGCCGGTTCCCACGCCAGTGCCTGTCGGCGGACCCGCTCGTACTCCTCGGCGCTGCGGCCGAGGGCGTAGCCGTCCGCTGTGGCGGCTGCCTCGACGGTCGGGGAATTGGTCACGGTCGGGGTATTGACGGTTGGTGTATTCATCCATCGATCGTCGGATCCGGCGGGACGGCGGCGCATCGTGGAGGCGGCCACGAGGTTTGCCTACGGGACGACGGCCAGGGCGTCCGCGAGTTCGGACCGCGCCGCGATGTCGAGCTTCATGAACGCGTGCGTCAGGTGCGTCTCAACCGTACGGCGGGTGACGAACAGCTCCTGGGCGATCTCCGGGTTGCTGCGACCCTGAGCGGCGAGGGCTGCGACCCGGAGCTCGGCGGGGGTCAGCGCGTCGACCCCGGACGTTCGGTTGCGCCGTGGCCGAGCCCCGGTGGCGGCGAGCTCTTGTCGGGCCCGGCGCGCGAGCAGCCGCATGCCCCCGTGCTCGGCGAGGTCGAGCGCTTCGCGCAGCACATCCCGGGCGTCCGTGCGCCGGTTCACCCGGCGTAGTGCGGCACCGAGCCCGACCAAAGTCCGCACGTACTCCAGGCGCACCGGTGCATCCCGGACCAGCTTGCGAGCCTGCTCGAGCAGGACAACTGCCCGCTGGCCGCCGGTGGCGGTGGCGAGGGCGTGCAGCGCGGCGGCTCGTGGTCCGGGCAGGCCGACCTGCTCAGCGAGCACGAGGTACTCCTCGGCGAGCTGCGAGGCGGCCGTCCGATCACCGAGCGCCACGAGCGCCTGGCACATCCCGATCGGCCACGTGGCCATCCCCGGGTGCCGCATCTGCAGCCGGCTCCACATTTCCGCGGCCATCCTGAGGTCGGCCATCGCCTCCTCGTAACGACCTTGCGCCAGCCGCAGCCGGGCCCGGCTCTCAATGACGATCGGCAGCCCGAGCCCCTCTGGCGGCGGTTCACCTTGCTCCCAGGCGGCCCTCAGCGCCGCATCCGCCTCGTCCAGCTCGTCCAGTTCAACCAATGCGTCCACAAGCGCCGCCAAGGACCACATGATCGCCGCTGGCGGGCTGTTGCCGAGCTTGAAATCGAAGGCGGATCGACCGTCGACTGCCGCCTCCCGGATTCGGCCGGCCCGAACGAGGGCGAAGGCTCGGATGAAACTGCCGTGGGCGAGGGCGATTTGCCAACCGCGCGGGCGCGCCAGATCGACCAGCTCGTCGCAGAGGGCGGAAGCCGTATCGAGGTCCTCGCAAAAGAGGTAGACGAACTTGGCCATCGTGCAGATCAGCGAGTCCGGTTCTTCCTGCATTGCCTCTGGCCGCAGCAGCGCGAGCAGGGCTCGGGTCTCCTCGACCGGCCGGGCGTCGAACTGGGTGCGCCAGGCCTCGAGGATGGGCCACAGTCGCGGCAGCGATGGCGGCTCGCCGCCCGGACCGCCGCACCGGGTAATGAGCCGGCGGCGGGCCTCGTCAACGGTCCGCGAATCGAGGAAACACATGCCGACCAGCTCGGCCTCAACCCGGTCGAGCAGGTCAGCCGGCACCTCCTCTTCGGGCCGGTGCCCACTGCGGCACAGCTGCGCCGCATCGTCGAACGACCCGGCCAGGCCGAGCGCCCGGGCGCCGGACAGCGCCAGCTCGGCCCGCCGCATCGGCGCGGTGGCGAGGTCAACCGCCTGGTGGAGCAGGGCACCGGCACCCGGCCGAACCTGGGCCGCGAGGGTGAGCCCGAGCTCGTTGCGCAGGTCCGCTTCGGTGCCAGGGTCGTCCGGAGGCTCGTTGAGCGCACGACGCAGGAAGGTGGCGGCCGCGTCGGGAGCGCCGCGCCGGGAGGCCCGCTCGGCCGCCAGGCGCAGGAGTGCGACCGTCTCGGCGCGCCCGTAGGGCTCGGTGTGCAGCAAGTGCAGTGCGACGGTCTCCGGATCGGCGCGGTCCCGATGCAGGACGGCGGCCGCCCGCCCATGCAGGGCGGCACGCTCGCCGGCCGGGAGTCCGCCGTACAGCGCGCTCGCGACGAGTGGGTGCACGAGCGCGTACCCGGCCACGCCGGACTTGACGAGCCCGGCGGCGCGCAGCCCATCGGCCAGCCGGGCGGCTCGGTCCGGCTCGAGCCGCGCCAGTTCACCGGCATGCCGCAGGGCGACGTTCCGGTCGAGTACGGCGACCGCGTGCGCGAGGTCGGCTGACCCCTCGGGCAACCGGGACAGCTGTCGCTCCACGCTGTGCGTCACCTCCGCCGGTCCGAACGCTGTCAACCGGGCGGCGAGCTCGTCGGACGGAGTGAGGTCGTCGTCTGCCAGGGCGTCCAGCAGGGCCCGCAGCAGGAACGGATTGCCTGCCGTCGCCGCGTGACAGGCCTGCGTGAAGGTCCTGCCCGCCTCCGGCCACCGGGTTCGGACGACGGCGGCTACGGCGTCCGGGGCGAGCGGGGCCGGCCGGACCGCCGCCGGGCCCAACGCCGCGGCGACGAGCTCGGTGAGCCCCTTCGGGTCGACCGGCTGCTCGCCCGAGCGCACCGCGCAAACGATCCCCAGCGGCAGGTCGCCGACCTGGCGTGAGAGCTGGGTGAGCCAACGCAGCGACTGCGCGTCCGCCCAATGCGCGTCGTCGACAACAAGCATGGTCGGCGCCCGCTCGGCCAGGCCGCAGGCGAGCCAGGTCAGGCCGTGCGTTGCGGCATGCATGGCGTCAGCGGCGGAGGGCGAGCGCTCCGGCTGCGGGTCCAGGGCGCCGAGTGCGAGAGCGGCGGCGCCAATCGCAAGATCGTCCCACTCGCAAGACCGCCGGACCGGCGCCATCAGCTGTCGAGCGATGCCCCAGCCTGCGTCGCGCTCCAGCGAGGATCCCCAGGCGCGCAGCACGCGCACCCCGCTGGCCTGCGCGATCCGGGTCGTGACGCCGAGCAGCGTCGACTTGCCGATTCCGGCTGGGCCCTCGACCACAACAACACTGCCCGCACCGCGGATCACGCACTCCACCTGGCGCGTCAGTGCTGCCACCTCGCGATCCCGCTGGACGACGATGTCCATGGCAGGAGTCTGCGCCGCCGTGATCACGGCTGTCCATGGTCTGCCGGGGTCGCACCGCACATGACGCCCTGCCAATCCTCGTGGTGTCTCCCACGATTCAGTCGCCGCCCGATCCGGAGAACCTTGGGCATGACCTAAGGAGGCGGCGATGAGCCCGCGAGATACCACCGGCGCACGCGCTGCTCCAGCTGAACGATCGCGACAATGACGGACCCCGGGACCCTCGTCCTGGTGACGACGGCGGCGCTCGGGGCCGCCCTGTCCGCCGCCGGCGATCTGGCCTACCTACGGGATGTGCGGGCCGGCCGGACCGTTCCACACCGGGGCGCGTGGCTGGTCTGGACGGTGATCGGTGTCGTCGCCACCGTGAGCCATGGCGCAAGCGGCGGCCGATGGAGCCTGTTCGTGCTGTCGGCGCAGACCCTCGGTTGCCTGCTGGTGCTCGGGTACGCGATCCGTCGCGGCGTCGGCGGCCTCACGCCGGCGAACCTGGCTCTGCTGGCCCTCGCCGGCGTCGGCATCGTCGGCTGGCTGGCCCTGTCGAATCCCGTCGCCGCGTGCTGCGGTGCGGTGCTTGCGGACGCCGCCGGGCTGGCCGGCGTTGTGCCGAAGATCTGGCACCAGCCGCACTCCGAGACCCACGCGACCTACGCGCTCGCCGGTGCGAGTGGCTTGCTCTGCGCCCTGACGGCGGGCTCGACCGACCCTGCGGTGCTCATTTACCCGCTCTACTTCTTCGCGGCCAACGCCCTGGTCGCGCGTCTCATCACGGTCCGCCGTCGGTGCGCTCCGGCCCCGGGCGTGCCCTCACGACAGCCAGAACACCGCGAACTCCACCGCGCACCCGCCACCCACCTTCCGCCGGCGCCCGGCGGAGCCACGGCGCCCAGCGCGGTCTTTGACTCCGATCAAAGGTCAATCCAGGTCCAATTGCGCTAATCCTTGCCCGAAATCGGGCAAGGATTGACCATTAGCTCTCGCTCCAGCAAGATGACCGACGTGGACGACGAGGATCTGGTCCGGCGACTGGCCGAGTCACTGGGGGTCACGCACACCGAGGCTGAGCGGGTGGTGGGCGAGGTCGTGGCCCACTTCTACGAGCCGATCGAGGCCTACGTCCGGCGTCGGCACGCGTCCCACCGCCGGCAGGGCATCGCGAACCCGGAGGCGTTCTCGATGATCGTGTCCGAGGCGTCCGGCCGGGTTGTGGCCGCGCCGGCGCTGACCGAGCGACAGGTACGTCGCATCATCTACGGCTGAGGAGGGACGACAATGTGCGGCATCGTGGCCTACGTGGGCAAGCAGGACGCAGCACCCCTACTGCTGGACGGGCTCGCTCAACTGGAGTACCGCGGTTACGACTCGGCAGGCATCGCGGTGCTGAACGCGGGCCACGCCAAGGTGCTGCGTACCGGCGGCCGGGTACGCGAGCTGCGCGCCGCGCTGCCGAAGCGGTTCGCCGGCAGCATCGGCATCGGGCACACCCGCTGGGCCACGCACGGCCCGGCGACCGAGGCGAATGCTCATCCGCATCGCTCGAGCGACGGCCGAATCAGCGTCGTGCACAACGGAATCATCGACAACGCCGGGAGCCTGCGCGCCGAACTCGCCGCCGCCGGCGTCACCTTGACCTCAGACACCGACACCGAGGTTCTCGCCCATCTGGTGGCTCGATCCACTGCGGAGACGCTCGAAGACGCGGTGCTCGATGCCGTCTCCCGGATCGAGGGCACCTACGGTCTCGCCGTCCTCGATGAGCGGCATCCCGACCGCATTGTGCTGGCCCGCAGCGGGTCTCCGCTGATCATCGGGGTCGGCAACCGGGAGACGCACGTCGCGAGCGACCTCTCGGCGATCGTTCGGCACACGACGTCCGTGGTGCACCTGGAGGACGGCGAATTCGCCACCGTCACGGCGTCCGGATTCACCACGTTCACCCGCGACCGGGTGAACACCTCCCGGACGCCGACCGAGGTCGCCGAGGCGGCAGGCAACTTCGAGCTCGGCGCGCACCAGCACTACATGCGCAAGGAGTTCCTGGAGCAGCCGGCCTCCGCACAGAGCGTCCTGCGCGGTCGACTCGAAGACCGTTTTGGCACGGCGAGACTCGACGGGCTGAACCTGGACGCCCGGGCGAACCGGGCGATCCGCCGGGTGAAGGTGATCGGCTGCGGGTCGGCCTACTACGTGGGCCAGCTGGGCGCGCAGATGATCGAGGAACTCGCGCGGATTCCAGCCGACGCCGAGCCGGCCTCCGAATTCCGGTACCGGAACCCGATCATTGACTCGACCACGCTGTACGTGGCGGTCAGCCAGTCCGGTGAGACCGCCGACACGCTCTTCGCGGTCGAGGAGATCAAGCGCAAGGGCGGCCAGGTCGTCGGCCTGGTCAACGTGGTCGGCTCGTCCATCGCGCGGGCCTGTGACGGTGGCGTCTACCTGCACGCCGGGCCGGAGATCGCCGTCGCCTCCACCAAGGCGCTGACCAACATGGCGCTGGGGTTCGCCCTCCTGGCCCTGAACCTCGGCAGGGTGCGCGACCTCTCGATCGCCGAAGGCCGACGGTTGATCGAAGGGCTGCGAGCGGTCCCGGAACAGATCGAGCAGATCCTGCGCACCGAGGACGAGATCGCCTCGGTGGCGAAGGGACTCTCCGGCGCCTCCAGCCTGTTCTTCATCGGTCGGGTACGCGGATACCCCGTCGCCCGCGAGGGAGCGCAGAAGTTCAAGGAGATCTCCTACTGCCACGCCGAGGCGTACCAGAGCAGCGAACTGAAGCACGGCCCGTTGGCGCTGATCGGTGAGTCACTGCCCACGGTGGCGGTCGTGCCGCAGGACGAACTCGTGCAGCGCAATGTCGGTGCCCTGCACGAGATCGCCGCCCGCAACGGACCGCTGGTGGTCGTCACGCACCCCGGGGTGGACCTCGGTGAGCTCCGCGCGTCCCGGATCGACGTCCCGAAGAACGAGATCGAGCTCGACCCGATTCTACTGACCGTGCCGATGCAGTTGCTCGCTTACCACGCAGCCCTCGCCCTCGGCCACGACATCGACAAGCCGCGGAACCTCGCCAAGTCCGTCACCGTCGAGTAGACCCGCCATCACGAAGGCAGGCACGTCGGTCGTCCGGTTCATGGCAGTCGGGACGAGACGGGCGGGACAGCGCGGAGTACGGTGCCCGAGGTGCCCGCCTCACTGGAGAAGGTGGTCGGGTCGGTGGTGCGCTGGAACGCCGGATGCTCATAGAGATTCTGCGCATAGGCCCACAGGGACCGGTATTGCGACAGTTGTCCGCCGATCCGCCGAACCCCGCCCGCGGGGACGTCGTATCGCACCAGCGTCACCCACAACCTGACGTCGGCCAGGGTCAGGCGGTCGCCGAGCAGATAGCGCGAGGTGGCCAGCCGCCGGTCAAGCCGCCCGAAGCTCTCCTGCAGGACCACTCGGGCGCGGGCCGATCCGCCGCCCGCTCCGGTCGCCCGGTACACCCCATGGTTCACCGCCGGCCCCAACCAGCGATCAAGGTTGTCGATCTCGTCCCTGAGGTCCGGTGGGTAGAGCTCCAGCCCGGTCGTGGACCAATCGCGCAATTCGGTCGCCAGGTCGACGTCCAGCGTGGTGTGGTCGTTCGACACCACCTGCCGCGTTTCGCCATCCCACAGCGTGGGCACCGGGACAGCGGCATCGAGGTTTGCCTCGCTCGCCGCATAGGCCCGGCGCAATCTCTTCATCCCGTCCGCGGTTTCGACGTACAGAACCCGGACGACGTCGGTCAGACCGGCGAGCGCCACAACGAGTGTGCTGCGCTGGGACCAGGGTGAGGACCACCCGGCGTACAGCTGAAAACGTCCCGGATCGGCCATGAACAACCGCGGCGGGGCATCGACCATGGCTGACCTCGGCGCCACCAGGCGACCGGAATATCGTGGATATGGATGCGGATCAAGCGGTTGGATGTCGGTTTGAGTCATGTCGGTGTTCCCCGGTATTCGGACGGCGGCGTACCGCGCGTCAAAAACGAGATCATGGACGCGAACCGGGTTCCCGAACGCTGGGAATCGCGTATTCGCGCAAAGGTTTCAGGTGCCGACGGCTATCAGGGCCGAACCGTCAGGCCGGACAGAGCGCACTACAGACGCGAACAAAATCGACGTACCGGCGACGCACGGCAGGATCGGTGGAGAACATCAGCAAATCAGCCGCGCTCGGTGCCCTTGGCCACCGGGACGCGGACCGAGTTGCCCCACTCGGTCCAGGAACCGTCGTAGTTGCGGACCTTCTCGAACCCCAGCAGATGCGTCAGCACGAACCAGGTATGACTGGACCGCTCCCCGATCCGGCAGTACGCAATCACATCATCCGACGGCGACAGACCCTGCTCACCCTGATAGATCGCCTCCAACTCAGCCCGCGCCTTGAACCGGCCATCCTCCGCCGCCGCCCGCGCCCACGGAATACTCGCCGCACCGGGAATGTGCCCACCCCGCAGCACCCCCTCCTGCGGATAATCAGCCATATGCGTGGTCTCACCGGAATACTCCGCCGGCGACCGGACATCCACCAGCGGCTGACCCAGATGCGCCAGCGTCTGCTCCTTGAACGCCCGAATCGTCACATCGTCCCGCTCGATCACCGGATACGTCACCGGCACCGGCGCCGGGACATCGGTGACCAGCTCACCATCCTCCGCGATCCACGCCGCCCGCCCACCATCCAGCAACCGCACATCCGGATGACCGAACAACGAGAACACCCACAACGCGTACGCCGCCCACCAGTTGTTCCGATCCCCGTAAATCACCACCGTGTCATCCCGGGAGATCCCCTTCGCCGACAACAACGCAGCGAAATGCTCACCATCCAAGTAATCGCGGGTCACCTGATCATTCAGCTCGGTATGCCAATCGACCTTGATCGCACCCGGGATATGCCCACTGTTGTACAGCAGCACATCCTCATCACTCTCAACCACAACCAGACCAGCAGCGCCCAGGTTCTTCGCCAGCCAGTC